>Ga0075163_10013365_pt1 | contig 10637 bp, 7 predicted proteins | sample JI1023141ADNA_FD_71478 | JGI IMG/M metagenome (GOLD analysis project Ga0075163, IMG submission 71478) | Wastewater effluent complex algal communities from Wisconsin, to seasonally profile nutrient transformation and Carbon sequestration -... | ecosystem: Engineered > WWTP > Effluent > Algae... | reverse complement strand
TCACGATGCCGCCCACGATGTAGCCGAGCAATTGCTCACCGTCGGGCAGAGCGTCGTAATCGACGATGCCGTTGGTCAAGGTGGGTATGCCGTCGGCCAGCATGAATTCGGCGCTGGAGCCGGTAAAAAACGGCAACTCGGCGTCAAAACCCGCTTCCTCGTAGGTGCCGTCGGCCAGGCGACTGACCCGACTCACGGTTTTGACAAAAGGCAGGCGGTTGTCGCGGTTGAGGCTGTCGTTGGCGTCGAGCCAGTACTGGCTGATGCCGCCGAAAAACAAGGTGTGCATGGCGTTGTCGGCCTGGGCAAACACCGGCACTTTGGCGCAGTGGTAATTGGCCAGATACTGGTTGAATCCCTCCACGGGTACATGACCCGAAGGCCGGATTTCTACCGGATTGAGGAAGGGCGCCAGCGCCAGGCCGGGCTGGAACACGCCCGAAAAAGCGGTAAAACCCGTCTCCCCGCCGGCAAATATCTGCGGCGCCAGGTTGTAGTCCCGGCGGTGCAGGTTGAGTTCGTCCACCACCGCGCTCTGGTGCGTTACCAACCAGGCGCCACCGACAGAGTCGAGGGTGAACTTGCGGATGGCGTTGGTGTAAAATTGCAAAATATTGGTGCCCGAGTTGGCGGAATAGACGCCCTGGAAACGGTGCCCGCCCACGAGGTAAAAGGTGTCGTTCAGCAACTGCAACTGCCCGCCCGTGACGGCAAAAAAGGTGTCGCGGATTTGCTGGAAATGCGGCTGGAGCGCGCCGCCGCCGGTCACGGCATCCATCAGCCCCGGCACATCGATCAGGGTCAGGCAGGGATAGGTGATGTGATCCTGCGCGACTTCGCTGCGGCCGTAGCCACCGGCAAATACCAGGGTGCCGCCTTGCTGCACAAACTCCATGTTGGCACTGTGCAGTTGCTCGCGCAGCGTATCGGGCAACTCGCTCAGGGGCCGTTGCCACAACTGGCCCGTGAGCGGGTCCACCACCTGTATTTGCTGGTTGGCGCTGCTGGTGCTGAAGGCGTTGAATTTCTGGTGCATCCCGTCGATGCGACCACCGATGAACAGCCACTTGCCCTCATGCGTCGCGGCAGCAAAAGAATGCAGCCCCGGCAGACCTGCAATACTGGCCGTATCCACCCGGATATCGAACAGCGTTTGGCCCGAAAGAGCGCAGGGTAATGCAAAAAGAAACAGGAAGATGTTTTTCAAGATTGAATCCATGATGACTGGCGAAGGGATTACCGGCCGGAGGCCGGAATTTTGTTCAAACTGTGGTTGGCAATAAAAAAGGCTCGCGGTGATGACTGTGAATGCTGCAAAAGTGTGGGTGGAGGGCAGCGAAACGGGTATCGTCCGGTTACACAATGGTATCCTGTCGTTACATTTTGAGAGAAGGTATCCTGTCGTTACACAGGAGTGCCCGGTGGTTACATGCGGGCCGGGCACAAAAAAAGGGCGGCATTGCTGCCGCCCTCCCAAAGAGTTTATATTCTACTCGTTGTGTGTGTTTCTTAATGGCCGTTGGGGCTGCAACCGTAAATCCATCCGCAACCACAGCTGGAGCGCGGGGAATAAACATGGGTATAGGTACCGCCGGAAGGAATGCTGATGGGCCCGGTGTGTAAGTTGGTCAGCATGCTGGTATTGAAAATACGGATGTCAGAGAAGTAGGCCAATACAACGGAATTGTTGGTGATGACCACCTTGTACTCCTTGTCGTGATCAATGTTGAACGGATAGGGCTGATAACTCGGGAAAACCGGCCATTGCGTATGATTCCAGCAACCCACCAGGGTCCAGGCATTCGTCGGGCAAACGCGGTTGTAAATGCAGATGTTATAATTAGTCGCCTCACCGGCCAGCGCCCTGGATCCCGGGCAAGGCGAACATCCTCTGTCAATAACGCCGCCCTCGGTAGTAGAGATGATGGTTTCCTCCGAAGAAGTAACTGTTGTGGTCGGTGTGTCTGTGTCCTTGTTGCAGGAACTGATTACCCAGACGGCGCCCATGAGCAGAAGGAGTACGGCGGAAATGGAAATGAGTTTTTTCATGAAAATGTGTGTTGAAAGGGTGGAAGAATGATATTGGCTGATCCTTATTGAATCTGACACAAAAGTGGTGTCTGCCAAAACCCTGTTCAATAACACATTTCAACCGATATTCCCGACTCAAAAGGCCCTGATCGGCTTGGTTTGCCCCCCTAACGCCCTTTTCAGGCCGTTCGCAAGGCTTTTGCTCAAAAAATCTGTAACGGAAGTGAGTTGTTTTTCCCTTTTCAAATGCAAGGGACGGTTTCTCAGGCCCGAAGCCAGGAAGTCATGGCCGGGAAAGGCGCCACACCCGCGGCATCTGCTTTGGCCTGGCCGGCGCACAGGCCCATCCATTCGAGCAATGGCAGGCCAATGTAATTTCCTGATTTGAAGTTTTGAATGTGCCAGTCACTTTGCCCCTTGTAGCCGTTTTCGTGGAACACGGTTTCCGCCGGCAGCCCGATGGCGCGCAAGGCAGCGTAGGACCAAAGAATGGCGGCGATCTCGTTGCCCATTGCATTCGGATCGGTTTCTCCTACATTGCCGGAAAGGGTGGCGCGCTCCTGCGCCGGGACAACTGCTATGTGTCCGGCTTCGTGCAAAATATCACCCGGGTGCTGAAGTCGCTCCGGATCGATGAGAATGCCGCCGTTGTGAATGTCCACTCCGGGCAAAAAGGTGTTTTCCGGCAAGGCAACCGTTGCGCAATCGATCCCTATTTTTTGCAAAAAGGAGGTAATCCGGACCAGTTCAGCTCCTTTACTGATTCGGGTGAGCAGCCATTCGTTCGGCTCGCAGTCCAGCACGAGGTGTACGCGGTCGGCGCCGCTGTTGTTGTCGACCCGGTGCGGCAGGCTGAAATCGGCATACCAGGTTTCGCCGGCCCGCATGGGCACGAGTTGGTGATCGACCCAAAATTCCACGCCCGGCCCGGTTTGTACGGGTATGTGGATGCGCAATTCGGCATGGCGGGTACCGGCACCCATGTCGTCACAGTGTTCAAGGATTCTGGCGCCGGGGCCGAGCCGCATCAGGCGGGCAGCGCCAATGGCGCACCCGAATTCGGCGATCACGGATTTCAGATACGTGCAGCGCTCCAGCAAGGGCGTGTTTTTGTAAAAGCCTTCCAGGCGGGCGCCCGGCACGGAATGCACGACGGCCGGATGGCCGCCTACGGACCGCAGTGCGGCCACTGCCCAGTCCCCGTCGTATTCCTCGTTTTTGTAATGGCCGATCCATTCGTCGGAATGAACCGCAGCCAGTTCGGCCAGCATCAGCTGCGCATCAAAGCCGAACGGAAGCCGGATGGCGTGCAGGTGGAACATGATGCATTGAATTTTCCAGGTGAATTAGAGGTCATTAGGGGTCATTAGGGGTCATTATTAGGGGTCATTAGGAGTCATTAGGAGTCATTATTGAGGTCATTGAGGGTCATTGGCGTTGATATGTAAAATCATGTTGGAACAATTTCACCCCAACACCAATGACCCTTAAGGACTTTAATGACACTCAATAATGACCCCTAATGGCTTTTAATAATGGCCCTAAAAACTTACCTCAGCGCGGACATTTTGCGACTGACTACGCCAAACGAAGTGGTCAGTTCGTAATACAAAATGCCTGCTGCGCCGTTGGCTTCGAAAATCACTTCACTGCGGCCCGCTGGATAATTGCCCTTGCGCTCCCAGAGCAGGCGACCCGAAACGTCGTACACCCGCAGTTGCGCTTCCAATGCTTGAGGAAGCACGAATGCAATGCCGGTAGTGCCGTTGAACGGGTTCGGGCGGTTCTGGAACAATTGAACGCCGTTGGTATTGGCGGGGTCACCCGTACCGGTCAACTCGCTGAAAATCAGTTGCACTTTTGATTCCTGGACGGCAGCATTGTAGGCCAACGCGGGCAACATCGATTCGTCCAGATGCAATGCCTCGCTCAGTTTGACATCGGGTTGCAGCACGTTGAACAGGAACCGGAACAAAGGCGCTGCTTCGTTGAGTACTACACCGGTCGGCTGCGACCACGCGACACGGATTTCGCCGCTGTCAGCATTGTAGGTGCCGAAATTGTCGACAGCCAGCGGCAAACTCGTGTCCGGCTGTATTTCAACAAACTGCAATAGTGCGGGGTCGAACGAAAGGCCCAACTGGAAGGCAGCCAGATCGTCCAATTGGTCGGCGCGGAATTGAACGGCAATTGCCTGGCCGGGTTGTACGATCTGATTTTGTGCCCTTAGTACCAGGTTCGGTATGGCGTCCAGGTTGGACGGATTGGCAAAAAGGGATGTTACATCGCCGGTTTTGATCCCATAAAAATCCTGGTTCGACTGGTTGGCGCTGATGTTGGTGTAGGTACGTTGTTCGGGGAATCCCCACGGAGGATTGGTCATTGTGTGGCTCGTGGGCACAAAGCGCCAGGAGGTTTTGAACTGGGTCAGGGCGCTGGGATTGCCGAGCAGCGACTGATTGATGATGGAAGCGTCCACCGAGGTGATCGAACTGGACTTGTTGACATCCGCAGCCACCAGTTTGTACAAATCAGTGATCGGGGTGATGTTGGCGACGTGCTGCTGGATGACCGTGGCATCGCCCACGGTGACCCCGTTGAGTTTGTTGGCTGTTTTGTTGGGCGTCAGGGTAAAATTGCCCGAACTGTACAGGGTGGGAATGTCGTAGTTGCCATTCACATCACTGGTGTCGCTGCCGGTACCAGAACCGCCGAGGGTGAGGATGGCATTTTTTACACCCAGACCGTTGTCGTTCGAAAAGATGATTTTACCGCTGAAGTCGATGGCGCAGGTTTGCACGGTCACCGACTGGGAACAAAAAGAAGGACAGGCATTGAATCCGGTGGAGGTCACGGAGATGTTGAAACTGCCCGAAGCGCCTGCCGTCACCGTCACCGACGAACCGTTGGTAGCACTGGTAATAACGCCGTCGCCCGAGATGCTCCAGTTGTAGGAACTGATGGTGAAAGAGCCGTTGGAAACGGAATACACATTGCCCGTCGAATTGCAGGGTACCGAGGAAGGGCCGCTCAGGACACAGGTCGGCGACGATTTGATCGGTGTAGATTTAATGCAATTGCTGACACAACCATTGGCATTAGTGAGCGTCACGGAAGTATTGTAACTTCCCGTTGGGCCTGCAGTGATCGAAACGGACGAACCGGTGTTCGAGCCGACGATGGTTCCCGATCCTGAAACCGCCCAGGAATACGATGCCATGCCGGCGGTAGCCGAATACAGGTTGCCGACCGAATTGGCACAGGTGGTATCGAAGCCCCACGGTGGCGGGTTGTTGAAGGTGATGAGGCATGACGGAAGGGCATTGACCGTTACCACGGCCGAACCGCTCATGTTGTTCTGGCAGTTGGTGGTCGCGTTCGTTGCGGTTACGGTGTAGGTACCTGCCACCGTTTGCAAGCCAAACGGGATCGTGCTGCCGGTTCCGGCAACCACCGTGACCTGGGTAGCGCCCCTGAAAAGGGTGTAATTGACGCCCGATTCGGATCCGCTCAAACCCACTGCCACACCCGTGCCGCCCGAGCAATATCCGCCGCCGCCGGTGACATTAAACACGGAGGGCAAGGGATTCGATCCTACAACAACAGGGGTTGCGCCGCTGGTGCAGCCATTGTTGTCTTTCACCACCACCTGATAAGTATTGGCAGCAAGTCCGGTAAATGTGGCGTCCGGCTGATAGTTGGCGCCGTTGTCTTTCGAATAAGTGTACGGCCCCGAGCCGCCCGTGACGCCGTTCACGACGATCTGGCCGCCGCTGCCGCCCTGGCAGGTGTTGGTCACCGAAGTACCGAAAGTGATGGTCGCGCAGGTGCCCGTACCGTTCAGGGTAAGATCATAGGGATTTTCGTCTCCGTCGTTGTTCGCGATTTGCAGGGTGCAGGAGCGGGCGCCCGGGCCACCGGGGGCAAATACGACTGTGAATGTAGTACTGGACCCGGCATTGATGGTGCCGGTGGCCGGTTGGGTGATCGTAAAATCGCCGGGATTGGTGCCGCCTTTGACCACGTAGTTGGGCGGCGTGCCCGTCAGGTTCAGGGACAGGGTACCGGTATTTTCAATGGTGAACACAAGGCTGCTGTTGGAGCCGAGCGATACGTTGCCGAAATTGAACGAGCCTCCGTCGGCCAGGTTGGTCGTGCTCTGTTTGAGGTTGATCTCGCGGTCGCCGGTGCCGGAACCGGTAATGCTCAGGGGGGCGCCGGTAATGCAGTCCGTATTGTCCACCGTCGGCACCCAGGTTCCCGAATTGGTAGAGGGCGGCAAGGTGGTATTGTCGGCATTTTCAAAATAGGCTTGTCCGTCAAAATCGAGATACCATCTATTGACGCCGTTGTCCCAATAGATATTGACGATAACACCGGGGAAGCCCAGTACTGTACCGGTGCCGGAATACCAGACTTTGCCATTCAGGGGGCTGCCGGGATCTACCGTCAGGGTAATGGTGCCAGTAATACAGCGGCCAGAGACCGCGACGGTCTGGGCCATCAGAGTGCCCGGCAGGGCAAGAAGAATCGCTGCCAGCGCAAAGACAGCGATCACCTTTTGAATGCTTTTATTCATAAGATTTGATTTTGAAAATAACATGGAAATACAAGCGGAGGCTTTGGAAAGGAAGGTTTCAACTTTTCAAAACTCGCGGGAGTGAAGAATTTCGTCAATGTATTGCTTAAAAACGGCTGCCGCTTTGTTTTTTAAAATCGGCTGCATCAATTTTATTTGCCGCTGCACCCCGCCGAATCCGGCACAGGGTAAGAAAGCACAAAACTCAGGTTGGAATACAAAGGGCTATAGGTAGCCGTGGCGCCGCCGTGGCAATTCATACAGCTCCCGCTTCCCGTATTGGTGTTGACGGGCTGGAGGTAGGTTTCCAGCGCGAGATTGGCCTGTTTTTCGGGAATACCGAGTGTCAGGCTGGGGCCCCGCGAGCCTTCCACGTTCAGCCATTGGCTGCCGATGAGCCGGTAGTTTTCCCATACGGTTCCCTTCAGTTGCTGTTGCCATTGTGCCGAAATGGCCTGGGTGGATTTTTCCACGGGATTGATGCGGGCTGCCTGGGTACCATAGTATCCTGCCTGTGCGTAGCGCCGGGCGTATTGGGGATTGCCGGACGACTGTTTGGGCGACCACAAAAAATCGGGATCGCTGGTGGCAGGGGGCGTGTTGAGGGGGCAATCGGTGCATCCGGTATTGAAAAACGCCCACTGACCGGGGTTGGGCGGGCACTTGCCGTCGGGGCAATCGGGACCGTTGCCGATGTGTTCGAACGAGCTCCAGATCCACTCCGAGCCTTGTGTGTTTACTTTGCGAATGATGTGCATACCGACCAGCCCCACCGTGACGGTGTCCAGGATGGGCACCTTGCCTGCCACATAGGAAGCAGGCACTTCGATGACCGCCAGCCGGGTAAAATATTTGGCAAAATTGTCGACTCCCGGCACCAGCACACGCCAGGCCGTTTTCATTTCCAGGGAGCCGACCTTGTCTTTTTCGTAACTGCCAATGGGAAAATTGACGTTGCGGTTGCCTTTTTCAAAATAGGCTTTTTGACCGCAATAGGTGGTCAGGCCCGCAGCCTGGATGAATTGGGCTTCTTCCGGATTGACGCGTACTTCATACAAGGCAAAGTTCAGGTTGCGGTCGATCAGCGGTTGGTTGGAGCCTGCCTCCAGATTGGCGATGTTGCCGGGAAAAACATGCGGGCCGGCCTTGGTGATTTGCCCCAGGCGCAGCAGTGCGCCGCCGGTTTTGCTGCCGGGATTGAATATTTCGGACAAAGTCTGGTAGGATTCCCACACCCTTGGGGCGCCGGGATTTTGCCCGATCGAAACGGGCAACGGATTGCCGGCCGAATCGGCAGGCCAGTTCAGCGCTACAAAGGTCTGCCACGAAAACCAGTCGAAAGGTTTTTGACAAATGGGGATAAAGGTGGAATAACCGTCTTTGCTTTTTCCCGGCGCCCCCACCATAAAATCCACATCGCGCGGGAGATAGGAGCACAGGGCGCCGCCGGAATCGCAGGTGCGATCGGCGCAGAATCCGCAGTGTCCTTTCAGGAAAACGGTACAAAGCGGTGAGTCGGCCTTTATGGGGAATTGTTCGGTGCATCCGCAATCGGTCGCATTTCCGAGTTTGGGATTGGGGCAGGCAGCAATGACAAGGACCAATGCTGCGATGATGGAAAAAAACAAAAGTTGGGTTTTCATAAGCAAAAGCAAAAAACGGGAGCGGAAGTGTTGAATCCGGGATGGGTGCTGGCCCAGCCCTTTGTCCATTCCTTCCGCTCCGCGCTCGTTTTCAAAGTTTTAAGAATAGGATGTCTTAATTCCTCGATGGATAGATTCCCGTCAGTGCAATGCAGTAATTGACCACCAGGTAGGGTTGCATGTTGTCGTGCGGCTGGCTGCCACCGGTCAACGTCATGCCTTGCGGGGTCATGGTCACATTGGCTGCGCCGCTGCTCAGGTATTCGCGGTCGGTTGCGCCGCTGTTAGCGAAAATAGCGCCGCCGGGTGCGCCGGTATCACCTGCTGCCGAATTGGCGTTGAGGTTGTGGCTGTGTAAGGGCATCTGGCTGCTGTTGAGGGTGACCGATTCGAGGCCGCCTCTTTCACCCATGCTGAAGAGCGGAGTGTTGGGGGATTGTCCCTGGTGGGCCGGTACACGGCCGCGCATGTCGGGCAGTCCGAACGTTTGCACGCCATCGCCTCCGAAAGTGGTTCCGAGCAGGGAGAACAGTGCTGTGTATTCGGCGATGGACATCAACTGACCGTCGCAGGTCGCCCAATCCCGTGGTGCGAACGGAAAGCCGTACATCATAATGGCGCCGATAAATGGCTCTATCATGGCAAATTGAATTTTAAAATGCGAGAGAAAGGAAGGAAGAATGCTCAACCGGCGGCATCAGTTGCGCGACGGGAAAATGCCGTAGAGGGCAATGCAGAAATTGACCGTCAGGAAGGGTTGCATGTTGTCATGCGGTTGGTTGCCGCCGTTTTGCGAAACGATGTTGGGCGACATGGTCACGTTGGGCGCACCCGAAGCGAGGTATTCGCGGTCGGTTGCGCCGCTGTTGGCGAAAATGGCGCCGGCAGGTGCGCCGGTGTCGCCTGCTGCCGAGTTGGCATTGACCAGGTGGTTGTGCATCGGCATCTGGCTCACCGTCAGGGTGACCGTTTCGCTGCCTGCGGCTTCGCCCATGGTGTACACCGTGCCGAAGTTGGACTGACCCTGATGCACCGGCACACGGCCGCGCAGGTCGGGAAGAGCGAAGGTTTGTGTACCGTTGCCTCCGAATGTGGTTCCGATCAAAGAAAACAGTGCCGTGTTTTGCTGAATCTGCACCAGCTGGCCATCGCAGGTAGCCCAGTTTTTGGGGGCAAAATTGAAACCGAACATACAAATGGCACCGATAAATGGTTCTAACATGGTAAAATGTGCTTTAGATGTGAATGATGAAAGAAGATGTTGCAGGTGAGGGGGCAATGGGTTCGGCGTTCCGGGGCATTACTTTTATCCTTGCAGGCAACGGATGCCAAGCCGGTTTTCCATCCGGATGATCTCCTTTTGCGGAAGTTCGTCATTGGGCAGGCAGTGGAATTCCTTCAGCGATTTGGAGTGGGCTGTAGTAATGCCTTCGAGCGACGCAAGTTGATTGTTGGAACAATAGATTTTTTTGAGTCCGGTCAGCCCGCGAAGCGGTTCGAGGGAAGCGATTTGATTGTTCTGAAAGTACAGTTCTTCCAGCCGGGTCAATTTTTCCACACCATTCAGTCGGCCGATGTTGTTGTTGAAAAGAAACAGTGACTTGAGCCGCGTCAAGTGTTCGAGGCCGCGCAAATCGCTGATTTGATGGTGCGTCACCACGAGTATTTCCACGTTTTTCAGGCCTTCGATACCCGAGAGATTGGGCAGTTCGTGGCGCATGTTCGGGTAGGGCGCCCGGGGGCCGGCGAAACGCAATGCCGGCGTCGAATGGATTTTTTGCAAATCGGCTTCAGTGGGTGTGTTTTCGGCATTTTTGCCCAAAACGGCTTCGTTGAATGCGGCTTTCCAGTAAACAGGCAGGCCGGACCACCATTGCCGGAGATTGGCGGTATCGTGGGCGGGAACAGATGGAGCAGATGGAGCGGAAGTCATGTGGCGGAGGAAATAAAATTGTTATTTGATGACACAACATTACCCCCGACACACTGCCCTGTCCAACTGTGATGAAGTGAAGTGGCGTTTCTGCGCAGTGAAATGGAAAGACGGATGAGTGAAGGATCACTTGGCTCCCGATCCCGGAAAGACCAGGCATCACTCCGGCATAAAACATCGAGCCATCGCCGGAAGACCCGGGATGGCTCGATGAAACGAATGCTATGTATTTTAATAGCCTTTCAAGGCCAGGTTTTATCTGCTGCCCGCCATCATCTTTTTCGTCAAAATCCCCCACGGCGTCGACAGTTCGTACCACAATACGCCACTCGCTCCTTCCAATTCCAGCACTTCTTCGTGCTTGCCCGCAGGGTAATATTTTTGCTGCGCCAACAACTCCCGGCCCGAAGCATCGAACACCCGCAACTGCGCCTCACATCCCTGCGGAAGG
>Ga0075163_10013363_pt1 | contig 10637 bp, 8 predicted proteins | sample JI1023141ADNA_FD_71478 | JGI IMG/M metagenome (GOLD analysis project Ga0075163, IMG submission 71478) | Wastewater effluent complex algal communities from Wisconsin, to seasonally profile nutrient transformation and Carbon sequestration -... | ecosystem: Engineered > WWTP > Effluent > Algae... | reverse complement strand
TTTTTCTTTTATTTTTTTTTTTTTTTTTAAAAAAGAAAATTTATACTGTTTAGAAAGATTTTTAAATATTAAATGCGCAAATATACGTGTACGAAAAGATTGTGACTTTATAAATCTAATTTTTTTATTACGAAAAACAAGACCATTCAATTTAATATGATAAGTCGGCCGCCGCAAAGGACTTAAATATCGACGAACATGCTTAGACTTTATTTTAGAAAAAATAGATTTACGCTTACATATCTTTATTTCTGACGGAGGCTTTTTCAAGGTAGAACGCATTAGAAACCCCTTTAAAAATTTAACTATATATTTTTGTTTTTTAGGTAAAAAATATTTTAAAGGGCCTTTCGCCACTTTTCTATATTTTAACGGATAAAATACTTTTTTTCTTTTTTTAGGTTTACCTAATAGCATATATATTTTTTTTTTCTTTTTATATTGTCTAAAAATTGTCTTTTTTAAAGCCAAAAGAGGACGTTGAAACTTATTGGAACCTAAACGATATTTTTGTATTCCAAATCATTGAAATGTAAAAGGATTCCGAAATTTTTTTAAATTTATAAAATGAATAGAATATTTATTACTCGATTTTTTATTATGCACTCGAATAAACTGGAGATGTTTTTCCTTTATATTGGAAAATTGACGGAATTTATTACGATAAAATAAATGTTTTTTTGTTAATATAAAATTATGCAAATAATTTTTTTTATATTTTATTATTTTTGAAGATTGTCGATGAAACAAAAAGTGAGAATTGTTAAAATTTCGCAAACCTCGTGACCGTATTCTACGGGATAATAGAAAAAAATTAGAAATAAAACTTGTTTTAAAATTTTTTCTTAAATATTTATTTTTCCGCCGAAATTTTCAAGCTTTAAATTTTTTCAATTTATTTTTTTTATTAAAAAAATAAATTTTTGAATTCAGAACACGACGCAGTCGTGGAAGACGCTGACGTCTATAAGACATTCAATTTACAGAATTAAATAATTTTGCCGAAGATTGCTGAAAAAAATGTTTTGAAAATTTCGCAAATAATTTATTATTTTTTTTTAAATGACGATATTTATATCTTTGTTTAACATAAGAAGCTTTTTGTTTAAAAAAAAATAATCTTAATTTTAAAATAGATTGACGACCATATTTCTGATTAATAAATTTTTTAAAAAGTAAAAAAACATAACGTTTTCCCAAATATTTACGAATACGTGCCTTTGAATGCCCCCGACGAGACAATCTATTTATAAGAATATTTAATGTAGATTTTATAGATTTTTTTAAATTCGTATCATCAAATTTGTATACACGCTTTAACTTTAAAAATTTCAAAAAATAATGGTAATTGTTAGCTACACGGCGCTTTAACAAAGAACTACGTTTTTCCAAGTTTTTTAACATATAAATTTGATTTCTAACTAAATTAGAACTTTTCCGCAAATTCGATTGTGTTTCTTGCATTAATAATCTAGAAGGTGATCTTAGCTCAAATCGTGCAAATTTTTTATAAAAAACATTTAAAAAATTTTTAACTTTAAAATTAAAAAATTTATAAGGATATAAAGCACTATTTAATTGCGTAGCCAATATAAATTGCTGTTTTTCTTCTAAAAAACCATGACGGTTTTGTTTGTAAGCATTTAAAAATCGACCAGACTTTTTATATCGCAACAATTTTGTAGACATAACATTTTGAATTTTATGTAATCCCTGTTTATAAAGGGCGAAACGATAATTAAATCTTAATAACTTAAACTTATCTAATAAATTGAGATAATGTTGTAATAAAAATTTGGGATTTAATATGCGTATTTTATTAAATACTTTTACAAAGACATTCAAATAACTGAGATTAAGTGATAAAAAAATTTTATATTCTTCGAGAGATTGGTGTACTTTTTGTACTGTAGTATTTTTTAATATTTTTTCAAGCTTTTTTAGTCGATTATTTAAAATTAAAATTAACGATTTGTGTTGGAAATAACTAGCTTTACTTTTTTTGCGAAGAAAATACATTAAAGATAATAAACGCGCTCTACGTCAGAATAGATTGCTTAAATGTTTTAATTTTACACCTTTTAATTTAAAAAATTCTATACGTTTATTTATTAAAAATAGCAAATTTTTATACTTAATAATTAAATTTTTTGTTTTAGATAAATTATTAAATGATAAAAAAAAATATTTTTTTATTTTCTGCTTTTTTAAACGTAAACGTAAAAAAGATGATCAATGCGCTCTTGCTTTTAGCTTAGAACCAATAACCGCTTTATTTATAAATAAAATATTTGTACGCATAGACGCTATTGAAATTATTTTATTTGATCGATTAATATCTCATAAAAGTGAAGAATCTTTTATTTTCTTTAAAAAAAACGCGTAATTATCTAATATCTGAAAAAAAAAATGTTGTAAAGATGTATGTAACAAATTTTTTGAAATTAATTTAGAACTTAATGAGTTAATATATAAATAATAAGCTAAAAAAAATTTTTTTCGATATAATTGCTGAGAAAAAGTTAAAAGGTTTTTTGTTTTTTTACCTTTAAACATTTTAGAATATAAATTAATCCTATAATTTTTAATAAGCCAAGGTAATTTACGATATGTTCGCAACTCTCTGTTTAAAAATTTATACACCAATTTAGACTGTTTTAATTTAAATAAATTTGCACGACTATTAATTTTTGCTAAAGAAAAACCTTTAAAATGGACTAAAGAACTTAGACCCTTCCGTCGTAATTTTACACTAGCAGACATTTTAATACGAAAATCAAAAACGTTTAAAGTTAGAAAAATTCGATTTGGCAGACGAAACATTGATATAGAATCAAATAAAAATTTCTTACTAAAAAATCGGCGATTTTTCCGATTTCCATGAAAAAATGCAAAAAAATACGCATGTAATTGTAGATCTACCGTTAAAAAAAAAGAATAATTTAGTGCATTATATCAGTTATTTTGCCAAAATTTCGAAAAATATAGGCGGAAACTGAGGGGATTACTCATCTAACCTAGTTTTTTTTTTAAACGAGGTTTTTTTTTTGCTTTATGAATAAAACCTACACGTCTTGTATAACTTAATTCTCCGTATTTAAAATTAAAAGATATGCTATTAATTTTTAATTTAACAAGGAAAAAAAATTTCCCATTATAGATACTAATATTCATATTCTTAAGTTTAAAATAAGAATGAATATCAATAAAGCGATTTACTACTTGCAAAACACCTTTCGAATTACTATTACTTTTATTTAAAACTTGCAAATTTCTTAAAATTAGAGAATGATTAAAATTTAATAAATGGATGGGCGAAAAAGTAAATAGTTTTTGCTTTCATAGTGATTTTGTCATTTTTTTTAATAAAAAAATATATATATATAATATATATATATATATATCTGAGTCGGGAAGGATTCGAACCTTCGAAGATAGTGAATCTACAGGATTTACAATCCTACGCCATAAACCGCTCGGCCACCGACCCCCCTGCAAAATAAGAAATAAATTATATAACTTTTATTTATTATATAATAATAATATTGAAAATTTTAATAATAAACTTATATAAAAAAATAAATGTAAAATTATAAATTTTATAACTACAAAAAAAACTAAAGAAGGATTCAAGGTATTATTTAAATTAAAAGCAATACTAGAAGAATATATATTTAAAAATCGCAAAGCAGAATCATAAAAAGAAAAAAAAATTATATTAAAATTTTTTTTATTTTTTAAAAATATATTTAAATTTTTTTCAGATAAACCTATAAAAAAAAGAGGGATTCCTTTTAATTTATTAAAAAGACGTAATCGTGCTGTTATTGTAAAAAAATATGAAGGAATTTTTGTACGAGATAACGCTAGTAATTCCAAATGTTCTTTGTAATTACTAGCGTTATCTGGGGACTTATAATCTATTTGAACACACATATTAAAAGAAAAAACTTTTAAATTATTTAATAAAAGATTTAACTCACATTTTTTTAAAGACTGACGTAACATTTTATTTAGGATATAATTCGAATATTAAACGACTTAATATAAGCTAAATAAATTTTAAAATTAGATTTTAGGTTCATTAAAGATACATAAGATCCGAATTTCTGCATAATAATAAACCCAATGTAAATATTTTTTAAAGATAAATTTTTAACATTATATGAAAGCACTTTAACAATAAAATTAGGATTTATCTTTAATTTACTAATTGAAAATTTATCACGACTTTCAACGGATACACTTACATTAAATGGTAATTCCGGCGAAAAATCTTTTGTTTGTAAATTAAATGCATTACAAAACTCACGAATACTTACCCCATATTGACCTAACATTGGTGTAAAACTTGAACCTACAACTGCTTTTTGCCCTGGGATATCAAGAAGTGTAATTATAGCCTGCATCGCGTAGGTACAGGCTATAATTAATTTATTTTATATCAGATTTATTATTTAATACTCTAAAACCACTTGAATCCAATGTACGCTCGATTGTTGGTGGTAGTAAAGCTGATTCATCTGGTAATCTATAAACAAGTCCGCCTAATAAAATTGGATCACTGCTCACAGTACGTATATCCTTATCAAATCTTTCAAAGAATATCAATAAATAATTGTATGCAGAGCTAGTTAAAGGCCTATAAGAATTTTCGATTCGTCAATTTTCAACAGAAGTTCTAAACATAAGTATATCAAATAAATCTTTGTTTTTAATACCAAAAAACGAAGGATGCAGTAGACGATGTTCGACAACCGGCGTTATATCACGAAGCCCCGCATGATATCTACCGCTTTCGTATTGCGGCTGAAGAAGAGGTAATAATTCACTTGATATAATTCAATGAAAAGCCACCTGTTTTTTAGTTAAATCAGTAGGTAAATTAGAGCCAAGCTCGTTAATAACATTATCTCATTTTATAAGCCCAGGAACATGTCAATGATGACGATCTGTAATTCCGCCAAGATTTAAATAAAGAGTACGACTCAAATTCGCAAATGCTTGCCCATCTACAACCTCAAATTGCTGTTTAGCTATATAAGAAAAAATATCATACATCATTGCATTAGGGGGTAATACATCATTTTTAGCCCCAAAAGGATATAACTCACTGGCGGGCCCAATATGCATAAAATGTTCCACAGCAATAAAAGAATCTGACACAACAATTAATTCATAGAAACCACAGACAGCCATAACATATAACATTACTATATATATATATGCTCACATCATATTTTCTTGCTTCTTTAAAAAATAAACTTCAAAAACTAGATAAAACAAAAGACCGACTATACTCAGTATCATAAATCCAACAAACATAAGCGGATTAACAAAAGAAAAAAAGAAGAGATAAACTCATCACCCTAACGCCTTAACTCTCAAAAATAGACCCTCCATACATCATCATGGATAAAGTTTCTTCACTAAAGGCTCATATTTTAATCACTTTTTCGCAGCCCATGGAGAAAATAATAAAAAACCTCAGAAGCCAAAAAATAAAAGCGAATATATAATAAAAAACCTAAAATCTTCAAATAATGGAACCATTGCACCACAACCTATATTAAGAAACACATATATATATATATAAATAAAAAAAAATGATAACAATAACATTTATTTAATATCAAAGAAGATTACAAAAACTCATACCATATTGAACGTTAATAAGTAACAAAAATACAATACCAAAATTGTAAACATAAAATGATACTTGTTTGGTAATCCATCATAATTTTAAGCTCTGAAATAGAGCTCAAACACCTATCATTTCCTTAGGGGCCATGCCCTTCATTCTATTAGAGAATTCAACCATTTCACCGGCTTTAACATTAATTAACCCGTAGACTTTCGCTACCCCATCCACAACCGATATTAATGACCCTACTGCGCTTTTAAACTGCATAGCTTCCGCATTCTCATAGATGGCGACAATTTTATTTTGAAGTAAAGTTTTAATTTCCACTATAAAAGACATTTTAGGATTATTGAAAATATAAAAAAAAAATTAATCAAAGATTAAATTTAAACTTTTAACAATCGGAATTGGCATTTACAATATAAAATTAAATAATAAATATGAATATTATATACCACCCACAATATTTTTAATAATAAACAACAATTATCTCATTAATATTAGTTTAAGAAATCAATTTAATATTTAATAAATTATCTAACGAATCTTTTCCTAATAAAAAAACTAGAGCTAAAGCGGAGGCAACGGGAATCGAACCCGCATCCGCTGGAGTGACAATCCAGAACTTTAGACCATTAAGCTATGCCTCCACAAAAAATATTAATTTTGTGGAGGCATATCGGAAAAAAGTGTCACCCCTGTACATTCCAATCGTAAATTTATAAAACTCTGCCCCAAACATCCAAATTAAAATAAAAGAGATTTATTTAATACAAATTACCATATAAATTATTTTTAGAATTAATAAATCCTAAATAAATATAGTTTATTTATATAAAACATTAAAAAAAGTTGTATATCCTTTCAGATTCCTACGACGAGCATCTTTGGTTAACCTTGCTCAAGGGCTTACGGGATGTCGTCCTCCTGAAGATTTGCCTTCCCCACCACCATGTGGGTGATCAATAGGATTCATTGCGACACCTCTTACAGTTGGTCTAATATTTAATAAACGCGATACACCAGCTTTCCTTTGATTTGTAAATTTAGATAAAATATTAGAATTTTGGCCAGAAATACATAATGATTCGTTAAAAAACAAACGATGCCTGTTAGATGCAAGTTTAACTAATATATATATATTTAAATAAGACCCCAAAATTAAGGCCGATGCCCCTGCAGAGCGTGCATATATTGCTTTAAAATTTTGTATAGCTCTAATCTTTTTTTGTTGCGAAATGAATACCTGATTTTTTGAAATAGAATTTACCAGTCACCCGCGACGAAACATTTTTAAAAAATTAATTGAACCAGAATTAAGCATATGGCTATTATGGTTACCACCAAAAATACCAAAGCGATACATATCAACAGTCGCTAAGATATAACTAAAAACACCAGTTGTATATAAAATTAAAGCAATATTAGACGTTCTAATTGGATCATAAAGCAAATCAATTACCCTAAAGGATAAATAATAACTAATACCTCTAAAAAAATCAATCAATCTATATTTATTTTTTAATCCATTACCTTTGTGACGTACAACAATACGACCTTGACTTCGACCTGATTGCACACGTATACCTAATATTAATCCTAGCATAATAAAAAACTACTCAAAACTTCTATTTATAGACATAATATTTAAATTTTTATAACTTTGCTCCTGTAATTTTTGAAAATTAGTATTTTTTTTTTTTAACAAATTAGGCTTTAACTTAGAATTAGAAAACTTTAATTGTACAGATGATTTTAATAAAAATTTACGCATAATAAAAGAAGACGCGGCACGCCGGCGTAATAATAATTTCCGATCTCAAATACGATTACGTCCCCTAGTATTATATATAAATTTATTTAAATATTTGCGAAAACGTAAACCTCATAAAAATGAGCGACGTCTTTCTCCATATAAATCACGAGATTTCGCTTTTAAATCCGATCTAGCATTATAAACCGTAACCAAACCCTGTCGAAACTTTTGGACAACAGCTCCTTTATTTAAAAAAATTTCACGAAGTTCTTCAAATAAATTAAATGCTAAGGAATTTCCTTTTCGCTGAAGCGCAGCTTCTTTCCATCATTTAATAACAAAAAAAAATGCTTTTTCTTTTGATAATAGTGTAGGTTTTGTAATGCGCCGACGCTTTGAAATTAAAATTTTTGGATAAATAAAAGGACTATAATGAAATAAAAAATGGCGTAATAGTTGATAAAAATTTAATTTAAATTTTTGAGCAAACACACGAAGTAGAACCGTCAATTTTAAAGCATACTGCTTTTTACCCGAAAAAGTAAACAACCCTACAAACTTATGTAAAAATTCAAGAATATCAACACTTTCTACAGAATTAATATGCTCATAAAAGATATTAAACGGAATATCATATTTCTCATACCAAGAATAACGGAAATGAGAATATTTTGAGATGAATTTTTGGTTATAAATATTTATAAAAAATGGACGAATTATCGAAATTTTCCTAAAGAACTGTAATTTAGAAAAAAAAAATTTTTTATTTATATTACGAAAACGTAAGCATCATAAGGAGATAGCATGCCAAGAAAATTTAAAATTACTCAAGTGTAACCCTGAATATTTTAAACTATTCGAATATTTTTTATATTGATTATAACCAAAAGTTTTAAAAAACATTTTTTTTTTAATAAAAGTACTACTACTTTTATATAAAAATATACGAAATTTTTTAACCGTAACTCTTTGTGTAAATTTAAAGTATTGTAATTTAGAAAAAAGAAACTGTTGTTTCTGGATTAAACCATGATAATACACTCAAAGTTGATGATAGATAATAAACCATATAGCAGGAAATCTAATGCTTGGTTTATAAAACATAAGATCATTTTTAAGAATTAAATATTGACGCAATAAATTTAAAGTATGAATATATGAATCGTACAAATAAATTTTTCATGCGTTTAAAAATTGTTCTTTACTAGAAAAAAAAAAATCAATCTCCATAAAAAATAATTATATTAAGAGCTCCCTACCTTTTTATAAGGAATACGAGTTTTAATATGCGTTGCGACACCGACGGCGTCCCCAAGAGTGACATCTCTTGGCTTTCCAAACTTAGATCTGCGTTTTTTACGTCCATAAAGCTCTCAATCTTGAAAATCATAAAGACCCCTAACTAATTTATATCTAACACCAGGTACATCCGGCACCCTACCACCTCGAACTAAAACATTAGAGTATTGCATAATCTTAAACCCAATACCAGGTATACCTACAATTACACTATAACCACTACTTAGTCGCACTTTTACAACTTTTCGCTGAGCAGAATTTGGCTTTTTCGGTGTAGTTATATAAATACGAACACAAATGCCTCGACGAAAGGGACTGCCACCAAGTGCATTCAATTTTCAAATTTTCCTAGGTTTTTGCTTGCGAACTTTAGAAATTAATTTAATAAAAGATATCATAAAGCATAAAAAAACGAAACGATAATAAATAAAAGCAAAAAAATGAAAATATAATAAAAAACTATAACAAAAACACCCGGATCCAACGAAACCAAAAATGGAGCAGAGGGATTCGAACCAACATCTGCTTGAGCACCAAGTACGCTCAGCGTTTTAAATCATTAAACTATACTCCATTTGATGGATATGGGTAGAGAGACTTGAACTCTCAAAATTTAGATCCTAAATCTAACGCGTTTACCAATTCCGCCATACCCACTCGCCGAGTGTCCGCCCAACCCAAAGAGTGTTACAGGGGTCGAACCTATGACTCAGGCTTAGAAGGCCCGCATTTTTCCACCTAAACTAAACACCCCCGCGGGCATTAAAGGACTCGAACCTTTAACTTTTAGATTAACAATCTAACATTCTACCATTGAATTAAATGCCCTAGACCCAGCGAGACTTGAACTCACAACCTTTAACTTATCAAACTAACGCTCTAACCAATTAAGCTATGGGTCTGGGACATTATATCCCATCGGTCTAGGGCCTTTAATCTCCTGAATCTAAAAAAATAAATATAAAAAATCTTTGATGTAAATAAATACGTTAAAAAATAAAAATCCAAATCATAACAATAGCATAAAATATTTCTTGGGCAACAGGAGTCGAACCTGTGATCTTCAGTGCCAAAAACTGACGCCGTACCATCCTGGCTCTACCCAAAAAATGTACGACATTTAACTTGATGCTAAAAATTAAATAAACGGAAAAAAACTTAAAAAAAAATGTGGGATTAAGAAACACTAGAAGTCCCCCCTCTAGCGAATGGTAAAAAGAACTACCATTAACTTAGAACTCCAACTACAGGTTCCCCTACACTTACCTTGTTACGACTTCGTTTCAGTTATCTACATACACTTTAATACCTAGTTTAAATTCAATAAATAATAAAAAACTAAAAAACAATCTTTTAACAATATATCCTTAATTTTTCCACATTAAAATGAAAATGACTTTTTCATTTCTAATATAGCAAATTCCCATAACGTGACGGGCAGTGAGTACTAGACTTAGTTTAATATTCACCGCAACATACTTATTTGCGATTAATGACGATTCCAACTTCATAAATTTGAATTTCAAAATTTAATCCGATAAAGATAATTTTTCATAGATTAGCGCTTTTTCACAAAATTGCAACTCATTGTAATTACCATTGTAGCACGTATGTAGCCCAATCCATAAGAGCCATACAGACTTGACTTACTTCTATACCTTCCTCAAAGCTCAAAACTATTATAAAGTAATAGTGAGCTTTGCTGTATTTTTAGAATACGATAAACATATCAACTAAAAAATTAGAATTGCGCTCGTTAGTGGAATAAACCAAACATTTCAAAACACGAACTGACGACAGCCATGCAACACCTGTTAAAAAAAAAAATAAAATTATTTTAAATAAAACAAAAATAATTTAATTTAAAAATTTTTTTTAATGCAAGGATTGGTAAGATTTTGCGTGTACTATCGAATTAAACTACATGCTCCACCGTTG
>Ga0075163_10013362_pt1 | contig 10638 bp, 11 predicted proteins | sample JI1023141ADNA_FD_71478 | JGI IMG/M metagenome (GOLD analysis project Ga0075163, IMG submission 71478) | Wastewater effluent complex algal communities from Wisconsin, to seasonally profile nutrient transformation and Carbon sequestration -... | ecosystem: Engineered > WWTP > Effluent > Algae... | reverse complement strand
CTTCGGCTCGACATGGGCCCGCAGCGCCAGTGTCTCGTCGCGCAGGTCGACCTGGCCGGTGATGCGCACCGTGCTGTCGCTGTTGTCGATGACGGCCAGGCGCGGCCGGACCACGCCCTGCTGCATGGCCAGGTCGAACCGGGCGCAGCGCAGGGGCAGCGGCCGATCGCCTCGCACCAGCACACCCAGCGACTGCGCGATGTCCAGCCCGGCCAGTTCGGTCAGCAGGTGCGACACCGTGCCGTCGCGCAGCCGGAACTGCGCGCTGCCGTCCAGCGAGGCCAGGATCTGCGCCGTCGAACGGCCCTGTCCCTTGACGTCCAGGTCGCCGGTGAGCTCGCCGGTCAGGTAGGCACGCACCGGCTGGTCGCCGCCGACGTGCGCCGTGGCGCGCTGCTGGCGCAAGGTGCTGGCGTTCGGCACCTTCGCAGACGCCCCGGCTGACTTGTTCACCGCGCGGATCCAGCCGGCGACATCGACGCCGGAAAAACGCAAGCGTGCAGCCCATCGCGCCGGCTGCCCGCGCCCGTCGAGCTGGGTGGAGCCGCTGATGCGTCCACCCGCGACGGCCATCTCCAGCGCCTTCAGTTGCAGCACACCGCCCTGCAGTTCGACCTGCGCCCGAAGCGAACGCAGCGGCGCCAGCGCCCCGGTGTTCAGGTCGAGTGCGTCGATCGCCACTTGCACATCGGCGTCCATGGCCCGCAAGGACGGCAGGTCGAACTCGCGTTGCGGCAGCACGCGATGGAGGGCCACGGCAGGCCGGGCCGCGCCCGGCATCGGTACGCCCACGGCCGGACCCAGGTCGGCCAGCGACAGGCGCGGGCCGGTCAGGCGGCCGCTGAGCTTGGGCGGGCTGCTGCGCTGGTCGAAGCGGAAGTCCCCGGCCACCAGGCTCTTGCCGATGACGGCTCGATCGGCGCGCAGCTGCCACACGCCCAGGTCATGGCTCACCTGCCCGCTCAGATCGAAGGGCGGTGTCTGCGGCAGCGTCACCCCCAGCGGCCGCCCGGCCTGCGCCAGCGACGGCCCGCGCACGCGCAGCGCACCCTGGATGCGGCGCGCACCCAGCAGGGCCGCCACCTCGCCGTCGAAGAAGACCGACGCCGCGCCGGCTTCACCTTCGACCCGCAGCTTCAATGCCTGCGCCCGGCCTTCCGCCCCGTCGTCCAGCAACAGCATGGCGCTGCTGGCGTGCAGCCGCAACTGCAGCGGCAGCGCGTGGTAACGGCCCGCCACGGTGGCGCCGTAGCCTGCGACCTCGCCGGTCCCAGCGGCCTGGCCCTCGCGCCCTTGCAGGGTGACGACCAGGGCGGTATCGACCAGCTTGTCGTCGACCTCGATGCGGCCCTGGCCGAGCACCAGGCTGCCGAAACGCGGCAAGGCGTGCAAGGTGCTGGCTTCGTCGCCAGGCGCCTGTTTCAATGGGCCTGGCGGGCCCAGTTGCCAGCTGGCCCGGCCGTCGGCAGCCCGCACCAGGTGGGCGTCGATGACGCCTGCGGACAGCTTCTGAATATGCAGCCTGTCGCCTTGCCGCCAGCGCCACAGGTCGCCCCAGTGCCAGGCCAGTTCGACATCCCGGCCATCGATGAGGTGTGGCACCGGAATGCCGCCGGCCGGGCCGACATGGATGTGCTCGATCAGCATGTGGGGCTGCCACAGCAGGCGCGCGCCGAATCGACCTTCGAGCTGCACCGGCACGCCGAGCGCCTTCGACATCGCGCGCTGCAGCGGAGCGCGCAGGAACGGCCAGCCGCTGATCTCGCCCAGCGCCAGCCCGAGCACGGCGGCGCAGGCGAGGCCGGCAAGCACCCACGGCCAGCGGCGACTGCGAGGGGGCCTCGCCCCATCGCCTTGCACGGCCTCAGCGCTCGCGGACAGGACGGCCATCGCTGGCTCCCTTGAACTGCCTGGCCGCAAAGGCCCACGCCATGCGCGACGCGTCGGGGCCCTGGCCATCGCTGAAGGGCTTGCTCGCCGCGCCACCGCTCCACGCGTGCGCCAGCCTGCCCACCGCAACCAGCGTGGCCACTGTCCTTCCCTTGCGCTTGAAGTCAGTGACCGACATCGGATAGCGCTTGCCCCGCTGCACCTGCCGAGGCGTGCCCGCCTGCGCCCCCGCGGCGTGGGCCCAGACCTGCGCCGCGGCCTGGCCGTTGCTGGGGGACACCACGCCGTCGGCGTCACCGTGAATGACCAGCAGGGGCGGCCAGTCGGCCAGCATCATGCCCGGCGTAGCCACCAGCGGCAGCGTGGCGCGACGGCCATGCATGGCGCCCAGTGCCGACAGGCCGGAGTGCGCGGTGCCCGGCGGAATGCCCGAATGCATCACCAGCGCCTTGAAACGCCCCGGGTGCCTCGCAACCAGCAAGGCCGCCATGCTCGCACCGGCCGACAGGCCTGCAATGGCCACGCGCGCGGTGTCCGCCGGATGCAGCAGCAACACCTGGTCGATGGCCTTCATGATCAGGGCCGCTTCGCCATGGGCACGGCCAGAGGCCGTGTCGAACCAGTTCCAGCAGCCCTGCGCGTTCGCGAAACGGTCCTGCTCAGGGTAGAGCACCAGGAAGCGCTCTCGCAGCGCGATGCGGTTCATGCGCGTGCTGTCCGCAAAGCCCTTGGCGTCCTGGCCGCAGCCGTGCAGCATCACCATCAGCGGCAGGCGTTCGCCGAACTGGACCCCGGGCGGTCGAAAGAGCCGGAAGCGCCGGGTACCGGTCACGCCCATGACGACGCCGGGGATCCACGCTCCCGCCCCTGCAGGCCGCGCGCGCCTGGCCGCCGGGGGCTTCGAGGCCTTGGCGGCCGGGAGTTTCAAGGCCTTGGCCAGCGCGCGATTGCCGGAGGCCGCGGCCAGCCGTGTCATCGCGACGAAGCTGCGTTCGAAGGTCCTGGCCCAACTGGTCGTGCGGATTCGCTTCTTCATCCAGAACATCCCGAGGGAGTTGCGCACCGCAATTGCCGGGGGATCTGCCCGCACGGCTCTCGACTTCGCCGGCGATCGGCCATGGAGCCCATGCGGGCTCGCCCCTCTACTTCTTGGTGGCGTCCTTCACGACTTCCTTGATGTCGCCCACGACCTTCTGTGCCTGGCCTTCGGCCTGCTTGTGCAAGCCCTTGGCTTCCTGCTCAGGACTTCCGATGACCTGTCCGGTCTTTTCCTGCACCTTGCCTGCGATGTTCTTCAGGCTGCCCTTGACTTGGTCCTTGTTCATCTGATTTCCTTGAGTGAGGTTGGTTGGCGCCTTCGAGAACCCCCGAGGTACGGGCCGAATTGGCCCGACCGCGGAAGGGGTCTCCAAGGCAGATGCGCAAAGGGTGCGCAAGAGCAACCATAGGCACTCGAACACCGTCCGTCTGTGCGGCGTCCAACTCATTCAAGCCGGCGCGAAACCGCGCCGGCCACCGCGGCCTGCACCAGGGCCCGGTCCGCAGGCTCTAGGGCATGACCTCCACGTACTCGTACACCTCGCAATCCGTGATCTGCCTGCGCACCGGCAGGCTCAGCCGGCTGAACCAGGCTTGCGGATCGTGGCGATCGATCTCGCGGCCCAGGAAGCGCAGCAGTTCGCAGATGGGCTCGACGACGTTGTGGCGGTAGCGTTCGTCGTTCTTCACGTAGCCGAGGTACAGGTTCTTCATGCAATTGCCGCGGCACCAGGCCAGGGCCTCGCAGCCGCCGCAGGGCATGGCCTCGGTGCGCTGCAGCGGGCTGGGCCGCAGCCAGTTGTCCTGGATGCTGCCCATCAGCATCTCGGGCACGTACATCATGTCCGGGCAGGGGTAGACCTGGCCGTTGGGCATGACGTTGATGAGATGCGATGACACGCGGCACTGGGTGCGGCCGGCGTACAGCTCCTGCGCGCGGCCGGGCAGCAGCTTGTTGCGCACGATGCCCATCAGTGGGACCAGCGGGTAAAGCCGGTCGGTGCGCTCGAAGAAGCGATCGACCAGCTGGGCCAGCACCTCGCGCCGGCGCTGCACCGAGTCGCCGGCGTATTGCTCGTCGGCGACGAATTGCCAGTACAGGTAGTCGAACGGCGAGTCGTCGGCGAGCAGGCCGTCCAGTTCGTCGAACGTGGTGGCGGGGTTGCCCCAGGTGACCCGGGCGGTCACGCTGCCGCCGATGTGGCCGCGCACCTGGCGCAGGTTCTTCAGCACCTGCCGGTAGATGCCGCGGCCGCGGTAGCCGTCGGTGGTGGCCTGGCCGCCGTCGATCGAGACCAGCACGTTCGACAGCCTGGACAGCACCGGCTCGGGCAGGTCGTCGAGCAGCGTGCCGTTGGTCTGCAGCTGGAACCGCCAGTGCGGAAAGCGCTGCATGACCTCGATCATCATGGGCCGGTTGAGCGTGGGCTCGCCGCCGTAGAAGGTGACGTAGACCTCCTTGCCGGCCAGGTGCTTGTGCGCGAAGGCCACCAGCTGGTCGATGCTGTAGTCGACGTGCACCTGCGAGCCCAGCACGTCGCCGACGCCCAGCGAGCAGTAGCTGCACTTCAGGTTGCATTGGAGGGTGGTCAGCAGTTGCAGTTCGACCCGATGGCCGACGAAGGGGCTGGCATCGGCCGCAGGGGCGGCGTGCCGGGACGGATGGAAGTTGAGCGGGGCGGTGTTCATGGGGTGGACCTGTGGGCGCGGCTCGCGGTGGGCCGCACGGATGGAGTCGGACGTGCCGCGGGCGCGGTGGCCGCGCTGCGGAACGGGCTGGCAGTCGCCCGGGTGCGGGCCATCCGGCGCAGGCGAAGCGTGTCGGCGCCCGTGGGCGCGCAGCTCAGCCAGCGCCGATGGCGCCCGGGTCAGTGCGTCCGCGGAGGTGCGGTCTGCGCCAGCGAGTTGATGCCGAACCTGCGTCGCTGCAGGCACAGGGGACGGGCCCACGATCCAGCCCGGAGCAAGGTGCCCGTGCTCGGGAAAGTGCGTGCGCGCTGCATGAGCCCGTCCCGGCCATTCGAGGGGATCAGTGGCGCGCGGCGCGCCTGGCGGGCTCGTGCGGCCACAGCGGGCCGATGGCGTCGAGCGTGTTCTTCAGCACCAGGCCCAGTTCGGTGTCGCCTTCCATCACCAGCGCCCGCTCGAAGAACAGGCGGTCCGGGTCGTCGTCGCCGCGCAGCAGGCGCAGGTAGCTGTGGGCCGGCGCCACGATGCGCAGGGCCGGCTCACCGGTGTCGCGGGCGGGCGCAAAGCCGCCGGCGTCGAGCTGCAGGCGAACGCGGATGCCGAAGTCGCTGACCCGCAGCTCGATGCAGCGTCGCGTCAGCAGCTCGCGGGCATCGGCGGGCAGGCGGGGCAATAGCACCCGGTCCAGCACCTTGGCCAGCACGAATGATGGCGGCGCCACCGGCAGCCGATCGACCACGGCGCACACGCGGCGGTGCAGCGGGCCTAGCCAGACCGGCAGGCCGGCCGGCAGGGGAAAGGCTTGGCGCTTGGTGGCACGCATCAGTCAGACTCCTTCGATGGGCTTGCGCCCTTCACGATCGGGATGAATCCAAGGCGGCCGCCAAAGGATTTCATGTTGCCTGCCAGGCCATGCCGGGCTGTCGATGGGCATAGCCATTGCTGAAAGGTCCGGGCACGCCCGCGGCAGCCCACGCGACGCTGCGACCCGTTGCCGGCGCCTGGGCATTCATCACATCGTCGAAGTCGGCCAGCACCTGGGCAAAGCCCTGCGCACAGGGCGACAGGCGCAGGCGCGACACGCCGGCGGCGCGCAGCCCGGCGGCCTCGCCCAACAGGTTCTGCACCGCGGCCGACTGGGTCTGCGTGCCATTGAGCACCAGGAAGGCCTGGCCCTCGGTCGACGACAGCAGCAGGCCGTCGGGGTCGGCCAGGCACTTGGTGCCGCAGTCGTCCTTGGACACTCGGTGGTGGCGCGCGGTGAAGCAGCGCGCCGAGAAGGCCAGCGGCAGCCGGCCGAAGGCCCAGCATTCGGTGCGTATGGGCCGGCCCTCGGGCGTGCACACCGGGTCGTCCGGCGGGTTGACCAGCGCCAGCGCGTCCAGCGGCAGCTCCACCGGGGCCACCCAGCGCTCGGCGCCCAGGTCGGCATGCTCCTGCAGCGCGGCCCGGCTGTAGATGTTGATGTGCGGGCCCAGCACCAGGGGCACTCGCCCGGCCAGCAGGTGCAGCGCCGACGCATCGCCGGCCTCGACGCTGAACGATGCCTGCTGGCCCTGGCGCTCGAGCAGGCGCAGGTCGGCCTCGGTCTCGATCAGGGTCTGGGCCACCAGCACCACTTCCTTGCCGGCGGCAGCCAGGTCACGGCCCAGCGCCAGCCAGTCGTCCAGCCGCAACTCGCGGCGACGGGCGCAGACCGCTTCGCCCAGCACGATGCAATCGGCCGGGCTGTCGGCCAGGTCGGCATAGAACTGCAACAGGGTCGCACGCGTCCAGTGGTACAGCACCGGCCCCACGGTCAGGGCCAGACGGGTGTCCGGATGAGCGGAAGCAGTCATCGTCGTCTCATCGCCAGGGGCGGTTGTAGGCGCCGAGCGTGTGCTGCTGTCCCTCGGCATGGCGCGCCAGTTGCGCGGTCCATTCGGGTTGCACGGTGTAGCGGCCCGGGGCCGCGCTGGCGCGGTCGATGGCGGCGCGCCACACGGCGGTCACCTGGCTGACATAGGCCGCGCTGCGCTGCCGGCCCTCGATCTTGATGGCCTTGACGCCCATCGAGATCAACTCCGGCAATGCCGACAGGGTGTTCAGGCTGGTCGGCTCCTCGATCGCATAGTCGCGCTCGCCACCCACGTTGAAGCGGCCCTTGCACAGCGTGGGATAGCCGCGTGCCTCGTCCGGCCCGTAGCAGTCGATCAGCACCCCGTTGAGCCGGGCCTGGACGCCATCGTTGGCGTCGGTCCAGCGCACCGCGGACGGCGGCGAGCAGACGCCGGCGTTGTTGGGCGACTGGCCGGTGACGTAGGAGCTGAGCGCGCAGCGGCCCTCGACCATCACGCACAGGCTGCCGAAGCCGAACACCTCGATGTCCACGTCGGTCTGGCGGATGAGCTGCGCCACCTGCTGCAGGGTCAGCACCCGCGGCAGCACCGCGCGCTGCACGCCGTAGCGCTGGCGATAGAACTCGATGGCCGCGTGGCTGGTGGCCGACGCCTGCACCGACAGATGCAGGCGCAGGCCGGGATGGTGGTCGCGGCAATAGGCCATGACGGCGGTGTCGGCGACGATCAGGGCATCGGCACCCAGGCCCACGGCCTTGTCGACCGCCCGGCGCCAGGGGCCGGGGTCGCGCGCATCGGCGAAGGTGTTGAGCGCCATCAGCACCTTGCCGCCGTGGCGGTGGGCGTAGTCCACGCCATCGCGCACCTGCGCGTCGTCGAAATTCAGGCCGGCGAAGTTGCGCGCGTTGGTCGCGTCCTTCAGGCCGAGGTAGACCGCATCGGCACCGGCATCCACCGCCGCCTGCAAGGCGCGCAGCGAACCAGCAGGGCACACCAGCTCAGGCGCGGCGTGGCGCTCGGTGGTCGTCGGCGGGAGGTTCATCGGGACAGGTCAGGCGGGCCGCGTTGTCGAGACAAGGCAGGCCCAGCGCTCCATGTTCAGGCACAAGCGACCAATGTGGCGACGCCCTGCCGGCATGGTTTTGTCCCAGCGCAAACAAGCGACATCGGGCAAAAGCCCCGAGGGTCGCGGGGACCGGTCGCCGTACCCCTACTGGACCGCGAACCCCTCGGCCCGCAAGCGCTGCACCAGTTCAGTCCGCCGCTGGATCACATCGGCCGGGCGCTGCGCCCGCGCTGCCGCCACTTCGGCGGCGGTGTAGGGCAGCCAGCCCTCGGGCGCGGTGTCGGCAGAGAAGCTGCGCACCGTCCAGTTGGTCAGCAGCGCGATCTGCTCGTCCGACAGCCCTGCGTTGTTGACGCCGGGCACCTGCACCAGGAAAGCCCGCCCCTCGGGCAGCCGCATGAAGTGCCCCAGCGCACCGCGCATCGAGGGCACCCCCTTGTCCGGCACGCCACTGGCGTCCATGGCATGGCAGCCGGCGCAGTGCAGCACGTACAGCGTGCGCGGGTTGGTGAAGGCCGCTTGCGCCAGTGCGCCTTGATCGGCCAGTGCCAGCGCAACCGCCAGCAGCCCGATGCACCGACTCCACAGGCGCATGGCCGGTCGCTCCTTCACTCGCCGAGGATCTTGCGGCGCAGCGCGCGGGTCTGCGACGGGTCGCCCGGTCCGGCGCGCACGGCGGCGAATTCATCGGCCGTGTAGGGCTTGAAGTCGGTGGCACCCTGCAGGCCGCGCAGGTGCGTGGCGATGGCCGCCAGGTCCTCGTCGCCCAGTTGCGGCGCCAGCGCCGGCATGGCACCGACAAAGGGCTGCCCGTTGACCTTGATGGCGCCGGCCATGCCCTTGAGCACGACGGTGGGCACGTAGCTGCGCTCGGCACCCAGCCGTTGCCAGTGGTCGCCCTTCAGCGCCGGCGCCAGGCCGACGGTGCCGATGGCGGATTCCTGGTGGCACACGGCGCAGTGCTGCTTGAACAGCGCCACGCCATCGGCTGCCGCGGCCACGCCGGGCAGCAGGGCCAGGGCGGCTGGCACCGCCGCCAGCGTCAGCGCCCTGGCAAGCGCAGCCTCCAGGCTCACGCCACACCCACGATGATGGAGGTGGTGCAATGGAACATGCTGCTGGTGTTGGCCATGCACCAGTTGATGTCGTTGTGCACGCCCAGGCGGTAGCCGGGGCGCTCGCGCTCGTTGTTGTTGCACAGGCAACTGCCGCACGAGCCCTTGCCGCAGCAGTCGTTGTAGGACACCAGGTACTGCCGGCCGTCATTGGGATTCAGGCAGGTGCCCACCCAGCTGACCTTCGACGCCTCGGTGCCCGGCGGGCACTGGGTGAGCGAGCCGCCGCAGCAGGTGCACAGGTAGCCGTCGAAGGCGCAGTAGCGCCAGTACTCGCACTTGGTGGGGTCGTTGGGGTCGGGCTTGGGTGGCTTGGGCGCAGCGCCGGGCTCGGCAGCGAAGGCACCGCTGCGGTCGAAGGGCAGCATCGGCAGCACGGCGCCGCCCACCAGGGCCACGCCCAGCTTGCCCAGCAGGCTGCGCCGGCCGTGGCGATGGGCGACGGTGCGCAGCTTGCGCTCGGCAAGGCGGTCCATCCAGTCGAATAGGCGTCGCAGCATGTGCAGGGTCCTCGGTCGGCGCGGGTTCGTCGGTGGCGGTGGTCAGGCGGCGCGCGCGGTGCTGCTGCCGTCGCCCAGGTATTGCTGGATCGAGCTCACCCGCATGTCGTGGGCATTGAGCAGGCTGTCGAGCTGCTCGCGCGAGTTGATCAGGCCCTTGGCCGCCACCACGCCGCGCGCGTCCAGCAGCACGGCGTAGGGCAGCTTGGCGACGCGGTAGCCCATGCCCAGCTCGGTGGACAGCACGTACGGGAAGGCCTCGAGCCGCTGCGCCTGGATGAAGCGGCGCTGGTTCTCGGGCTCGCCGTCGCTGGCCAGCACCACGCTCAATTGCCTGCCCTCGTCGGCGCGCAGGCTCTCGAGCACCGGCAGCAGCTTCTTGCACACCGGGCAGGTGGGCGACAGGAAGAACAGCAACGTGGGCGTGGCCGTGGCGCCGCCGATGGCCACCGGCGCGCCGCGCGTGGCCGGCGTCAGGCTGGTGAGCGAGAAGCTGGGCGAGGCGCTGCCCACGGCCGGGCCGGCGTCGGTGACCAGCGCGCCCATCGGCGCCACGCGCTCGAACAGCACGCCCACCTGGCGCGACAGCGCCCACACCAGCAGCGCGAGCACGATCACCGCCACCCACAGCAGCACGACCGAAATGGTGAGGGCATTCATGCCGAGCTCCTGGACGAGGTGCGCCGCGCCGGTTGCTGGCGCAGCAGTTGGTTGAAGGCAGCGTAGACGAGGGCCGACAGCAGCACCGCGGCAGCGGCCACCGCGAAATCGCCCGCGCCCACCGGCCGCTCGATGGCGGGCTGGGCGGCGGCCAGTGCAATCGCCGCCAGCACGGCGTTGCGGCCCACCAGCCACCACGACTGCATCAGCGGCGCACCGCCGCAACCGCAGTCGAGCACCCGGCCCTGCGACAGGTGCCAGGCCATGGCCGCGCCGTACAGCACCAGCAGCAGCGCCGCGCCCAACGCGGCCCCGCCGCGCCAGGGCGTCACCAGGCCCAGCGCCAGCAGGCCTTCGGCCAGCGGCAAGGCGGTGGCCATCGGCGCCAGCAGCCGGTCGGGCACGCCATAGGCGGCCAGGTGCTGTGCAAACGCATCGCGGTCGCCGAGCTTGGCCGCGGCGGCGTGCAGCAGCACGGCGGCGATGCAGCCGGCGCAGATCATCACGAGCAGGGGATCGGTGGGCATGGTGGGTGGCCGGGACGGCGTTCAGTCCTGCGACTCGATCTGGCTGATGGCCTCGCCGGCACCGGGCACGCTGGCCAGCTTGCTGATCTTGCCGGCGTTCCAGGCCCAGGTGTGCAGCGCGTTCTTCTCGGCGTCCAGCGCCTGCAGGCGCTCGCCGTTGTTCGAGAAGTTGAGCGCGATGGCCATCATGCCGGGCAGCACCGCCGTGCGCTTGCCGCTGGACAGGTCGAACACCCAGAGCTTGGCCGCCGGCGTCTTGTGCGAGCCTTCGGCCCCCTTGGGGTGCATGCCCACCACCAGCCAGCGGCCGCTCGC
>Ga0075163_10013361_pt1 | contig 10638 bp, 5 predicted proteins | sample JI1023141ADNA_FD_71478 | JGI IMG/M metagenome (GOLD analysis project Ga0075163, IMG submission 71478) | Wastewater effluent complex algal communities from Wisconsin, to seasonally profile nutrient transformation and Carbon sequestration -... | ecosystem: Engineered > WWTP > Effluent > Algae... | reverse complement strand
CGATTCCCGAAGGCACGGGCCGCTGGTACGCGGGGCTCGTCGTCGCGGTCGTCGTCGTCATCAACCTCGCCGCCGATCTCTGGGAGCAGGCCCGGCTGAAGACCATTCGCGGCCTGGGTGACGGCTCCATCGCGCCGACGCCGGCAGCGCTCGAGCAGGCCGCGGGGGAAGCCTCGCGGGCCGCCACCACCACCTTCTTCCTCGCGCTGTTCGCTTTTGTCTTCGGCTCGGGGCTGATCGCGGGGCTCTGGTACCAGGTGGCGCACCCTCCCTTGCTGGTCGCCGTGCGCATCGGGCTGGTCGGGCTGCTGGTGGGGCCGATCACGGCCGTGATGGCGAACCTGCTGGTGCTGCCGCGCGCTCGGAAGGTGCTGCACGAGCTGGTCGCGGCAGGCTTGACGCCCGAGGCGCTCGCGCGTGCGGTGCCGGTTCAGTACGCGTTGCGGCGACGGCTCGTGCTCTACGCGGCGGTCGCGGTGCTGACGCCGATGTTGATGGTGGCTGATGCCAGCCTCGCGCGCTCGAACGAGGTCTTCGAGAAGGTGCGTGCGCAGCCCGACGTCGCCAGCGCACGCGCCATGATGCAGGCGCAGCAGGCAGAGGGCTTCGGCGCGTTGTCGGGCCTGGGCCTCGCGACGGTGTTCATGGTGGTGCTGTGCGGCTGGCTGTCGGGCAGCGTGCTCGGCGACCCGCTCAACAAGCTCGGCCAGGAGACCGAGCGGCTCGCGAAGGGCCGTTACGAGCGTGGGCGGCTCGTGGTGGCCGAGAACGAGATCTGGGCCGCAGCGTCGGCGATGACGGCCATGGAGGCGCACCTGCTCGACGCCATGGGTGGGGCGAAGGAGGCCTCGAAGGGCATTCGCGCGGCGGCGGAAGAGCTGGTCGAGAACGGCACTCAGCAGGAGCAGGGCGCAGCGGAACAGTCTGCAGCGCTGATGGCGACGACCGCGACGACCGAAGAGCTCGCGCGCAGCGCTCGGCAGATCTCGGCGAACGCCCAGCGCGTGTCGGAGATCGCCCGGGGAACGCTCGCAGCGGCGCAGGCAGGCAAGGCCAGCGCGGAGTCGTTCACGGCGGCCATGGGCGAGGTGCGCGGAGGCAATCAGGCCATCGCCGACTCGGTGGTGAAGCTGAACAAGCGCGTGCAGCAGGTCGGTCGCATCATCGAGTTCATCGACGGCATCGCCGACAAGTCCGATCTGCTCGCGCTCAACGCAGAGCTCGAGGGCCACAAGGCCGGTGACGTCGGCCAGGGCTTCGGCCTGGTGGCGGCCGAGATGCGCCGGCTGGCCGAGAACGTGATGACGTCGACGCGCGAGATCGCCCGGCTCATCGAAGACATTCGAGACGCGACCAACGCTGCCGTGATGGCGACGGAAGCGGGCGTGAAGGCGACGGACTCGGGCGCAGCGCTGGCGGCGAAGGTGAGCAACTCGCTCGGCGACATCGTCGAGTTCGCGAACCTCTCGGCCGACGCGATGCAGAGCATCAGCCTCGCGACGGTGCAGCAGCAGGCGGGCAGCGATCAGCTCGTCGCCGCGATGGAGGACATCAACCGCTCGACCCGGAAGAACGTCGAGAGCGCGAAGGAGATGGCGAGCACCCAGACGGGGCTGGTGACGCTGTCGAAGGAGCTCGAGCAGGTCGTCGACACCTTCGGGGGCCGCTCGTGACCGCCCAGGCGAACCTCACGGCGTGGCTGCCCGGTCGTGGCCGCTGGTTGATGCTGCCCTCGACGGTGGGGAACTCGCTGGTCGCGCTGCTCGCCGCGCAGTACGCGGCTGCCACCTTCCACTTCCCCGACGGCGTCATCGGCACCTTCTGGATCCTCGTGGTGTCGGTCGCTTCGGTTGGCGTGGGGCTCTCCGAGTTGCTGGCTGCGCAACGGCTGGCGACCCTTCGTGGCCTCGCCGCTGGCCGGCTGCCGATCTCCGAACCGAACCGGCTCAAAGCCATCGACGAGGCCCGTCGCTTTCCCGATCAGATCTCGCGGCTCGGCGTCTTCATGTGGGTGGTGGCGGTGACGGTGGTCTCGCTCCTGCTCTGGTCGATCGAGCTCGTGCCCTGGTCGCTGCTCGTGCGCATCGAGATGATGGGCCTGCTCTTCGGCCCCATGGCTGCGGTCGTGGTGGGGTTGTTGGTCGGGCGGCGGTCGCACGCCGTCGTGGAGCGGCTGGCTGAAGGTCTCTCCCCTGACGCCATCGTGAGCGCGCTCGAGACCCCGACGGTCTCGGTTCGCAGCCGGCTCGTCGTGTTCACCGTCGTGATGGTCGCGCTGCCCTCACTCGTCGCCATCGACGTGACGCGCGCGCTGGGCACCGACGTCGTCGAGGGCTGGGTGTCGAGCACCGCCGCCGATCGTGACGCGATCGCGGCTGCTGCGCAGACGATGGTGCTGCTGAAGACGGCGGTCCTCATCGTCCTCACGGCGGCGATGGCGACGGTCGCGGCGGCCGTGGGCGGTGGGCTGCTGGCCGATCCGCTCCAGCGGGTGGCGGAAGAGGCCAGCGGGCTGGCGAAGGGCCGGCTCGACGCAGCTTCGCTGATCGCGGGCGATGGTGAGGTGTGGCTCATCAGCAACGTGTTCTCGCGCCTGAAGGAGCGGCTCGTCGGCCTGGTGATGAAGCTTTCGTCGGCGACGGGAGGCATCGCGCGCGCGGCGGGTACGCTTCAGCAGGCGTCTCAGGACTCCGAAGCAGGCGCCGCAGAGCAGGCCGCCGCGCTCAACGAGACCTCGGCGACGACGGAGGAGCTCGCGCAGAGCGCCCGGCAGATCGCCTCGAGTGCAGCGAGCGTGCAGGAGCTGGCGCAGAAGACGCTCGAAGCGGCCGAGTCAGGGCTCGCGAGCGCAGACTCGTTTCGCGCGGCCATCGAGCGCATGCGGCAGGACAACCGCTCCATTGCGGCGGCGGTCGATCGTCTGACAGGCCGGGTCCAGCAGATCGGGCGCATCGTCGACGTGATCAACACGGTGGCCGATCGAAGCGATCTGCTCGCGCTCTCGGCCGAGCTCGAAGGCACGCGCGCTGGCGAGGTGGGGCGTGGCTTCTCGCTCGTGGCCTCAGAGATGCGCCGGCTCGCCGAGAACGTGCTCGAGTCGACGGCCGAGGTCGAAGAGCTGATCAGCGAGATTCGCACGGCGACGCGGCAGACCTCCGACGCCACCGAGAGCGCCCGAGCGTTGACCGAAGGCAGCACCTCGCTCGCCGACCAGGTGGTGCGCGCGCTCACCAGCGTGGCGCAGTCGGCGCGGCAGACCTCCGACGCGGTGCGCACCATCAGCCTCGCGACGCAGCAACAGCAGACGGGCACCGATCAGCTCGCCGAGGCCATGGCCGACATCCTCGGCATCACGCAGCAGAGCCTCGCGAGCACCCGGCAGCTGACGGCCGCGAACGAGCGGCTCCAGGCGCTCTCGACGGTGCTGGCCGAGGTGGTGAACCGCTTCGAGCACCGCGCATGAGCCTCAATCGCGAAAAGCTGCTCGCCCAGTTTCGTGAGCTCGTCGTCGAGCGGCTCGCCAGGGTGAACCGCGCGCTCATGTCGCTCGAGGCAGGCGCCGACCTCGAGGCGGGCAAGGCGTCGCTGCGCGAGCTGCACGGCCTGAAGGGCGAAGCGCGCATGATGGGCTTCGCTGAGGTGAACACGCTGGTGCACCAGATGGAGGAGCTGGTGCGCACGGTCGAGCCGCTCGGCTACGAGGTCGGGCCGGGCAGCGTCGACGCGCTGCTGGTGGCCTCTGATGCGGTCGGCGTGTTGGCTGGCTCGGTGCAGGGCGCTCCGGTCGAACTCCCACGGCTGCTGGAGTGGTTGGGCCAGGCGATCGCGACCGAGAAGGCCCGCGTCGCGCAGGTGGCTCCCGCGCCGGCTGCTTCAGGTTCAGTGGCTCCTCCGCCGCCCTCGGCTCCCGAGGCCCGGCCGGTTGCGCCAGTCGCCAAAGCGGCCCCTTCACAGAGCGCAGATGCCGCGTCGATTCGCATCAGCCAGCAGAGCCTCGAGGTGCTCACCAGCGCGGTGACGACGCTTCAGCAGGTGGGCCGGCGCCGCGAGCTGAACGCCTCACGGCAGCGCGTGCTGGCGAAGGAGCTCGCGGTGCTCCAGCGGCTCGCAGAGGATCTCGGCCCCGAAGCGCAGGCCCTCGCGGCGCGACTGGGCAAGGTGAAGGAGCTCTCGGGTGACATCAACCGCCTGCAGACGCTGATTCAGACCGACGAAGCGCGCGAGCTGACGGTGCTGACCGAAGAGATTCAGGCGCTGCGCATGTTGCCGCTCGGCCTGCTCTTCGACCCGTACCCGCGCATGGTGCGGGAGCTGGCGCGCGATCTCGGGAAAGAGGTCGAGCTGCGCGTCGACGGTGAAGACGAGCGCATCGATCGCACCGTGCTCGACGTGCTGAAAGATCCGCTCCTCCACCTGGTGCGCAACGCCATCGATCACGGCCTCGAGCCACGGGAGGAGCGCGTCGACTCAGGCAAGACCGCGAAGGGCACGTTGTGGTTGTCGGCGCGCCGTGAAGGCGAGCGGCTCGCGCTGCGCGTTCAGGACGATGGCCGGGGCCTGTCAGCGTCGACGCTGCGCCAGGTGGCGGTCCGCAAGGGGCTCATCGATCAGGCGACGGCCGATGGGCTGACCGACGTCGCGGCGGTCGATCTCGTGTTCCTGCCGGGGTTCACCTCGAAGAACGAGGTCACGGACGTCTCGGGTCGAGGCGTCGGGCTCGACGTGGTGAAGACGCGCCTGCAGCAGATCGGCGGCGAGGTGACGGTGACCTCGGCGCCCGGAGAAGGCGCCACGTTCGAGCTGAAGGTGCCCCTGTCTCTCACCGTCGCTCCCGTGCTCTTCGTGCAGACGGGCGACGAGCGCTTCTGTGTTCCTGCTGCGAACGTGTTGCGCGCGCTGCACGTGGAGTCGGCGCAGGTTCGCGAGGTGGCCGGCCGGCCGGCAGTGGTGGTCGACGACGTGGTGCTTCCGTATCAGTCGATCGCCTCGATCCTGGCGGGAGCACCCGAGCGCCCCGTGTCGGACGGCGAGGTCGTGCTGGTGGTGCGTGGTCGGGGACAGACGGCGGCCATCGGCATCGATCGTGTGCTCGACGAGCGGGTGCAGGCGATTCTGCCGCTGCGTGGCCTGCTCTCTCGCTTCGGGCACTTGTCCGGCGCGACCCAGCTGCCCGATGGCACGCTCGCGATGGTGCTCTCGGCGCCTCACCTCGTCGCCACTGCACACGGCCGAGAGCTCAAGTTGTCTGCGCAGGTGAGCGCGAAGCTCGAGGCGCGCAAACGCCGGGTGCTGGTGGTGGACGACTCTCCGCTCACCCGCGAGCTGCTCGTCTCGCTGCTCGAATCGGTGGGCTACGAGATCGTGCAGGCCGCCGATGGCGCCGAAGCGCTCGATCGGCTCGCCCGCGAGGTCGTCGATGTCGTGGTGACCGATCTCGAGATGCCGCAGGTCGACGGGCTCGAGCTGACGAGGCGGCTGAAGGTGCACCCCACGCTCAAGAGCCTGCCGGTCGTGATCGTCACGACGCGAGGCAGCGAGCAGGATCGACGGCGCGGCATGGAGGCGGGGGCCGATGGGTACGTGACGAAGGGCGACCTCGTGCGACAGGATCTGGTCGACGTCGTCGCGAGGCTTCTCGCCTGAACGCAGGGCGAACGAGTGGCAGGAGTTCGGGGACCGCAGTAGGCAGAGAGTGAGTGACGACGATGAGCCGCAAGTGCCAGGTGTTGGTGGTCGACGACTCGCCGCTGTGCCGGCAGTTGATCGTCGATGCCATCACGCGAGATCCCGACGTCGAGGTGGTGGGCCAGGCTGAGAACGGCCAGGAAGCGATCGCGAAGGCGCTCGAGCTGAAGCCGAACGTCATCACCATGGATGTCGACATGCCGGTGCTCGACGGGCTGGCCGCATGCGAACGCATCATGTCGGAGACGCCCACGCCGATTCTGGTGCTGACGGCCGACCCACGGAATCAGGCTCCCGAGCTGACGCATCGCGCGCTCGCGGCCGGGGCGCTGGCCCTGCAGGTGAAGCCCGCGATGGATGCCGGCCCCGACGCCTGGAACCTCGCGCGTGAGGTGAAGCTGCTCTCGACGGTGAAGGTGATTCGCCATCTGCGCGGCGTGAAGAAGTCCACCGGCATCACGGCCGCGTTCTCGTCGCCAGGCTCGTCGCCAGGCTCGTCGCCCTCCATCGATCCGGGCATTGCCCCCGGCTCGGCCTCTCCCATCGGCCTCGTCGTCATCGCCTCGTCGACGGGTGGCCCGCAGGTCGTGCACAAGCTGGTCAGCGATCTGCCCGCCGACTTTCCGGCGCCGGTGTTGATCGTGCAGCACATCAACGCCGCGTTCGCCGACTCGCTCGTTGGCTGGCTGGGCACCTCGGCGAAGCTCAAGGTGCGCGGCGCGAAAGACGGCGACCTGCTGACGCCGGGCACGGTGTTGATCGCGCCTTCAGGTTCGCACCTCACGGTTCCATCGCGTGGGCGCGTTGCGGTCGTTCCGGGCGAGCCGCGTGACGGCCATCTTCCTTCTGCGACGTCGCTGCTCGAGTCGGCGGCGAAGGCGTACGGCAAGCGCGTCGTCGGCGTGATCCTCACCGGCATGGGCAATGACGGGGTCGATGGCATGGCGGCGATTCGGGCGGCGGGTGGCAAGACGATCGCGCAGAGCCAGGAGTCGTGCGTGGTGTTCGGCATGCCCGGCGCGGCGATCGCGAAGGGCGTGGTCGATCACGTGATTCACGGCGACGACGTGGGCAAGGCGCTGGTGCGGCTCGCGCGCGGGCAGGATCCGTCGAGGCCCTGAGTGGAGGGCGATCTCGACGTTCTCTTCGAGCTCGTCTCGCAGCGGAGCGGCAGCGCGTTGTCGAAGCAGCAGCGGGAGCGCGTGCAGCAGTGCGCTGAGCGGCTGCGTGGCCATCGACCCTGGCCCGCGTTCCTCGACGAGCTTCGTGGGCGGCACGGCGCGCTGGAGCTGCTCGAGCTGCTGGCCTCGGCCTCGGTGCACAAGACCGATCTCTTTCGAGACGAGCCGCAGCTCGAGGCGCTGGAGCGCCATGTGCTCTGGCCGTTGGCCGAGTCGGGCAGGGCGCTGCAGGTGTGGAGCGCGGGCTGTGCGACGGGCGAGGAGGTCGCGACGCTGTTGCTGCTGCTCTCGCGCGTGGGCGCGAACCCGGCGAGCCGTGTGCTGGGCACGGACTTGTCGGCGAGCGCGCTCTCGCAGGCGAAGCAGCTGACGTTCTCTGACGAGGCGATGCGCCGCGTGCCAGCGGCCCTCTCGAACAAGTGGTTTCGCCGCGGCCCGGACGGCTTCGTCCTCCATTCGAAGCTCGCGGCCCAGGCGCGGTTTCAGCAGCACAATCTGGTCGAGACGCCGTACCCGTTCCCCGAGGTGGGCACGGGCTTCGACGTGATCATCTGTCGCAACGTGCTCATCTATTTCACGCCCGAGGCAGCGGAGCGGACGGTGGGGCTGTTGGCGGAGCGGCTGCGTCCGGGTGGAACCCTGGTGTTGTCGGCGGCAGAGCCGATTCTGAAGCCCCGCGCCGATCTCGAGACGCTGCGCGTGGGCGGAACGTTCTTCTATCGGCCCAGGACGGAGCCGGTGCCCGAGGCGCTCGCGGTTCCTCCGCCGAGGCCGAGCGCTCCGATTCCGGCGCCGCGTCCGTCAGCGCCAGTGCGGGTCGAGGTGGTGGCAGAGACGAAGTCTGCGGAGCAGGAAGGTGAGGAGTTGTTCTCGCTGGTGCTCGAGTGGTCGGCCGCAGGTCAGCCCGACAGCGAGACGGAGGCGGGGTTGCGCAAGGCGCTGTACCTCTCTCCCGAGCTCGCGGCGGCGCGGTACTGCCTGGGGCTGCTGCTCGATCAACGAGGGCTGCGGGCCGATGCGACGACGGAGTATCGGCGAGCGTTGTCGGTGCTGCAGTCGGGCCGCGCGAGACCGACGCCCTTCTTCCTCAACCCGGAGCGATTGGCCGAAGCGTGTCGCCGCGCGTTGAGTCGCTTGAGCGCTGGCTGACTCCACCGTCCTTGCCCCGCCCAGTGGGTTCGCGTTCAGTCGCGGCCATGTCACGTCGCTGCGCTCTCTTCGTGGTGCTGCTCGTTGTGGGAGCCGAACTCTCAGCCTGCGGACAACGCTGTGGCCCGGGAACGTGCGCGGGGTGTTGCGACCCGTCGGGCACCTGTCGTTCGGGATCAGAGGACTCCGCATGTGGCGCTCGTGGGCTCGCGTGCGTCGGCTGCGGGCTCGGCGTCTGCGCAGTCGGCGCCTGCTTGAGTGGAAACAACGCTGGCGCGGGCAGTGCGGGTGGTGCTGCGACGGGCGGCGGCGGGGCGTCGGGTGGCGCTGCGACGATGGGCGGCGGGACGTCGGACGGCGGGCTGTGCAGTCGATGCCGCTATGGCGAGCTGTGCACGGTCGATGGCGGCTCCGTTTCGTGCGCGAGCGACTACGACGCTCAGACACGCCCCTACTGTGCCGCTTGCACGAGCGGCGCCTCAACGTGCGGAACGGGGTCGAACTACTGCCTCGCTCGCGGAGCGTCCTTCGGGTGTGGCGTCGATTGCTCGCAAGGCCAGCAATGCCCTGTTGGCTATGCCTGTGACGACGTCTCGGTGACGACGACGTTCGCCTGTTCAGCCACGAGCCCGTGCCCGCCGAACCCGACGCTGGCCTGCGGCGCTGGCTCGGCGTGCGCGAATGGTGGCACGTGCGAAATGGGGTTCTGTCGTCCACCGTGTTCGAGCGGACGCTGTGGGTGTCTTGTCGATGGCGACTGCCCCCAGCAGACCTGCAGCATCGGCAAGTGCTCCATCACGCAGACGTCGTGTCTGACCGAACAGGACTGTCGCGCGATTCGGTGTACGGCCGGCCAGTGCGTCATCGGCCGCAACTGTTCGCCGGCGCCGGGTCTGACCTGCGCCGACGTGCGCCCGTGACGGGTCAGCGCTGAACGTTCCAGCTCCAGTCGATCGCGGCGGGTCCACTCGGTGGCGAGGGCGCCGGCGTCAGCTCGACGAAGCGCAGGTACTCCTTTCTCGAGGAGGCGGGTTTCTGCCGAGCGCACGCGGAAGCGAGAACGAGCCAGCACGTTGAGGAGCCCGCGTGCAGGCCGATGCATCGCTCAGCGATCCGTCGTCGTATCCGCCGTCATCGATGAGCGGGCCGGAGCAGCCAACTCGTCTGCCGATGGCTGCGGAGGCATCTGGACCGACAACCAGAGGATGAGCGCAAGGTGCATGGCTCAGGAGATCAGCGCGGCGAGGCGTTCCACGTACAGGGACCAGATCTCTTCGACAGAAACCGGCCTTCTCTCGCGTTGATCGTGCGGCCCTCCACCGATGTCATCTCGCCAACTCGCCCAGCAGTCCTTCGTAGAAGGAATCGACCGATCCGCTGAACGCCCCAGGCGCAGCGTCCGTGAGGAAGCTTCACCGCCCCGATGCTGACCAACCCAATCGCTCAGTACAAGTCGCCGCTGCCGTCCTCGCCGAACTCGAGCAACTCGCGCACTTCGCCATCACGCCGCTGCGACACGACGCCCGAGAGCGGAACCGCCGCATGCACGCCGTCGACACAGCCTTCGAACACGCCGGCCGGCACCGTGATGGAGCGCGCTCCGCCTTCGGTCTTCGGCCGCTCGATCGCGCGCCACGCGAGCTCGAGGATCGCCGCAGGCACATTGCCCAGGTGATGAATCTCGGGCTTCTCATCGCGCCGCACCCACGCCTCGGTCAGCGCCGCCTCGAACGACGCGCGATCCACCGGCTGCTTCGTGAACGTCAGCCGCACCCGCAGCTGCTCACCGACGCCGAGCCGATCGATCGTCAGCAGCCCCCGATCTTTCACGCTCGCCACTGCGACCCGCTCGAGCACCGTGCGCTCATCCTTCGTGATCACGTGCACGGTGAACTGCCCGCGCCGCCACTCGGAGTTCACTTCGCTCGTCGCAACAATCGTCTCGGGCCGCCGCTGCCGATAGTCCGCCAGCAGCGCATCAGCGCGCTCGTTCACGCCGGTGGCCACCGTTCGACACCCCGAGAGCAGCACCAGCATCGTCAGCAGCACGCGCACGCGAAGCGCGTCTTAGCCCCATCACGACTCGACGGCTTCTCCCAACACGAGCGACGACAACCTCGGCAGCCTGCGCGACAACTGCATCACCTGCTTCGCGGCGCGCTCGGTCAGCCCACTCCGAGAGAGATCGAGCGTCGTCAACCGTTCGATCGACGCGCCTGCCTGCAGCGCTGCCACCGCGTCGACGCCCAGCTCCGACGCCTCGATGGTCAGCGCGTCGAGCGAAGGGAGTGACATCACATCGCTCACGGCCGCGGCCTCGACCGCTCCCGACACGACGAGCTTCACCCTTCGCAACCGGCTCCCGTTCGCGTCGAACAGCTGCTTCGCGGTCGTCTGGGTCCACCCGAGGAACGCGATCTCGAGCGACGACAACCGGGGCAGGGCGGGCAACGCGGCGATGAGCTCGGGCACGGAGAGATGGAGCTGCTCCAACGCGGGCAAATTCGTGGGAATCGTCGTCAGGTCGAGTGCGCGCGGCGAGTAGATCGTCAACGCCGACAACACACGCGGCGCCGCCTGCTCGAGTACGCGAAGCGACTCCGTCATCGGCTCCTGGCCCAAC
>Ga0075163_10013360_pt1 | contig 10638 bp, 5 predicted proteins | sample JI1023141ADNA_FD_71478 | JGI IMG/M metagenome (GOLD analysis project Ga0075163, IMG submission 71478) | Wastewater effluent complex algal communities from Wisconsin, to seasonally profile nutrient transformation and Carbon sequestration -... | ecosystem: Engineered > WWTP > Effluent > Algae... | reverse complement strand
AGTCTCCGCAGGATCGAACACGATCCGCACCAGTTCCGCATGACCCGTCATGCCGCTGCAGACTTCGTCGTAGGTCGGATTGGGCGTGTAGCCGCCGCCGTAACCGACGGCCGTGGTCCAGACACCCGGCAACGACCAGAACGCCCGTTCCGCGCCCCAGAAACAACCCATCCCGACCTGCAGCCAATCCATGCCCGCAAATGCGCCAGACAACAGCCTTCCGTGGACGTGATGGACATTGTGCAAGGGCAACGGCTGGGCACGGCCCGGCAAGGCTTGCTCAGCGGTGGGCAGGCGCTGCTTCCAAGCACCGATGCCCAGCACTTCAGGCGCTCCGCTTCAGCGATTCGTATTTGTCCAGGCGCTCGGACTCCGCATTGCCCGCAGCGATCCACTGCTGCATGCCCGGATGCGCCAGCATGCTTGCCACATACTCGGCAGACGTGTCCGTCAAGTCCGGGCCATAGCCCTTGAAGCGAATCACCACCGGCGCAAACATCGCATCCACGATGCTGAACTCACCGCACAGATACGGCCCCTCGCCTGCGTTTGCCCGCAGGTCTGCCCAGAGCGCCTGCACCCGATCAATGTCCGCCTGCGCGCGGTCATCCCAACGATAGGCATCGGGTTGACGCGAGCAATTCATCGGCAGCTGACCGCGCAAGTCGGCGAAACCGGAATGCATTTCCGCCGCCGCCGATCGGGCCAGTGCGCGACGCCCAAGTTCGCTCGGCCAACCGCGCCCGGCGAGGAACACTTCGTTGACGTACTCGGCAATCGCCAGCGAGTCCCAGATCACCCGCCCCTGGTGATGCAACACCGGCACCCGCCGACTGGGCGACAGCCGCGCAATCTCATCGACAAATTCAGGCGTATCCAAGGGCAGACGCTGTTCATCGAAATCGATGGCGAAATGCCTTAGCAACAACCATGGCCGCAACGACCAGGAACTGTAGTGTTTGTTGCCGATGACCAGCAGTGGTTTAGCAGCCAAGTGATTCTCCCGATGGAAACGGTATGTGTGCGACGCGAAGATTCTGCCTTAACCGACGAGCCGGGCGGCAGGGTCGTTCTTACTCACGACCCTGCACGCGGCGTTCAAGCCTGTTCCGCCAGCGCACCCTGAGCGACCTTACTTGGTCGCCTGACCAATATGGCGATCCAGGAAATCGAGCACCTTGGTGTAATACTCAAGTCGATGCTCATATTTGAAGAAGCCATGCCCTTCATCACGATAGATCAGGGTCTCAACGGGAACGCCAGCCGCTTTGAGGGCCCGCTCCATCGCCTCGGTGTGTTCGACCGGTGCACGCTCGTCCGCGCCACCCGCGGCCAGCAGGACCGGTACCTTGATACGGTCAGCCAGGTTGACCGGCGATGTTTCGGCCAAACCGTCCTTGCCAAGGGCCATGGTGAGATAGTTCTTGCCTGAGTAGCTCTGCGGAATATCGCCATTGCTGTACATCATGGCTAGATCGTAGACACCCACATACCCAACGGCGCAGCGATACAGTTCCGGCTCCCTGGCAACGGCCATCAGGGCAGCATAGCCACCGTAGCTCCCACCGCCGATGCAGACGCGCTTGGCGTCAGCAATGCCTTGATCAATCAACCAGCGTGTCGCATCGGTCAGGTCATCCTGCATGGCGCGTCCCCACTGGCGATACCCCGCCTGTTCGAAATCCTTTCCAAAGCCACCAGAGCCGCGAAAGTTGACTTGCAGGACGGCATAGCCCCGACTGGACAGAATCTGTACTTCGGTGTTGTAGCCCCAGTCATCACGAACACCGAATGGGCCGCCATGCGGATTGACGACCACTGGCAAGTCCTTTGCCTCGCGCCCGATGGGCACGGTCAGAAGCCCTTGCAGTTTCAGTCCATCACGCGCAGTGATCTCTACCGCGCGCATGTCGGCCAACTGATCGGGTTGAATCCACTCGCGCCGACTGCCGATCAGTTGCGCCTTTTTTGCCTCGCGATCAAACAGAAAGTAATCGCCCGGATTGCTGGGTGAGGAGGCAAATAACAAGGCAAAGCGACCGTCTCTCGTTGCGGACGAAATGCTGACCGGCATCGCATCGCCGAAACTCGCCTGCAGACTACGCAGCAGTCGGGCATCCGGGTGCTGGTCATCGAAATAGCGTGCAGTCGGCTGCGGATCCCGGAACCACACACCGATCACAGAATGACCATCAATCGCCTGGATGGCGCTATCCGGACTGACACGATCATGCTGCATCACGACCGTGCGGGAGTGGGTCTTGGTATCAAACGACTCGACGACATCCGGTCCATTGTCACGGCTTGCGCGCAGGTAGGCCGTCACACCATCCGGAGCAAAGCCCATGAATGAGACCACATGGTCGGTCGCAGCCTGGTCATTGATCAGTATCCAGTCTTCCGAATCCACCTCGCGGTAGTAGAGCTTGAGCATGTTGTCGCCACCGGCGCCCTGGGCGAACCGCACCCGGCCTTGCGGGTCCGTGCCGAACTGAGCGCGACGGACGGGAGCGCGCGCCTCGACAACCCGGCGCCCGGAGCGAATATCCATCCGCTCAGCGGTCGTGTAGGAGTCCATCGACGAGTTCTTGATCGGCGAAATCGCCACCAGCACGCGGTGATCATCGCTTGCCACATTGTCGATCATGGAAGCGAATACAAGCTCGCGTTTACGCTGATTGACCTTGCTGCCCAATTCCTGACCATCACTGGCGCGGAAGCCGATCAGCAGCTCCTGGCCAGTTCCATCCGCACGCGAGATGTACAACTCGCCAGTCAACGTTGGCGCGTCAGAGCCGATGAACTGCTCACCAACAGCAAACATCACCTGATCATCAGAGACCCATGCAAAATCCACCACATGGATGCGCTCACCCGCATAAAAATACCCGGAGCGCTGCATGGTTTCGCGTTCCAGAATAATCAGCGCAGAGCCAGACTCCATCGGTGCAATGGCCGCAAGGTATTCGCCAGTTGGCGAAATTTCGATGTGGGTGAAGGGCTCACTCTTGAGAAAGTCCTGCACCGTCGGCGGAATCACTTCTGCGATGGAATTCACACTCCACGCCACACCTGACAATAGCAACAACGACAGCAATATCCGTTTCATCCTCACTCCAGCAAGCGACCAAAGAAAAACGCACCAGAGGTGCGTCTTTCTTTAACCTAAGTGAAGCTCAGCACGTAATCAAGCGCGATATTCATCCGGTGACGGACACAGACACATCAGATTGCGATCACCCCACACATTGTCGACGCGGCCGACCGGGCACCAGTATTTGTCGGTGCGTGCAACGCCTTTCGGAAAGACCGCCTCTTCGCGGCTGTAGGGTCGATCCCAAATGGCGTCGACCAAATCGTGCACCGTGTGCGGCGCGTGGCGCAGGGGACTTTGATCGATGGCATAACGACCCGCCTGCACGGCGGCAATTTCCTCACGAATGGCGATCATCGCATCGCAGAAGCGATCCAGCTCGGCCTTGGATTCCGACTCGGTGGGTTCGATCATCAGGGTACCGGGCACCGGGAAGCTCATCGTGGGCGCATGGAAGCCGAAATCGATCAATCGCTTGGCGATGTCATCGACGGTCACGCCACAGGCGTCCTTGAGCGGGCGCGGGTCGACGATGCACTCGTGCGCAACGCGACCATTGTGGTTGCGGTATAGGGTCGGGAAATGCGGCTCCAAGCGTGCCGCGATGTAGTTCGCCGACAGAATCGCCGCCTCAGTCGAACGCCGCAGTCCTTCGCCACCCAGCTTCAGAATATAGGCATAGGAAATCGGCAGGATGGAGGCCGAACCCCAAGGTGCGGCGGAGACCGGGCCGACCGGCGACTTGCCACCGTCGTGCTCGGGATGACCGGGCAGGAACGGCGCCAGATGGGCCTTCACGCCGATAGGACCCATGCCGGGGCCGCCGCCGCCGTGCGGGATGGCGAACGTCTTGTGCAGATTGAGGTGACTGACGTCCGCGCCATACTGGCCGGGCTTGGACAGGCCGACCTGCGCGTTCATGTTGGCGCCATCGAGATAAACCTGCCCGCCGTGGGCATGCACGATGTCGCAGATCTCACGGATGCGCTCCTCGAACACGCCATGGGTGGACGGATAGGTCACCATGAGCGCCGCCAGATTGGCCGAATGCTTTTCCGCCTTGCTGCGCAGGTCATCGACATCGACATTGCCTTCGCTGTCGCATTCCACCACAACCACATGCATGCCGACCATTTGCGCCGAGGCGGGATTGGTGCCGTGCGCGGAGGACGGAATCAGGCAGACCGTGCGGTGTGCATCGCCACGCGACAGGTGATAGCCACGAATCGCCAGCAGTCCGGCGTATTCGCCTTGTGCCCCGGAGTTGGGCTGCAGCGACACCGCGTCGTAGCCCGTGATCTCGACCAGCCAGCGTTTGAGATCCTCGAACAGCTCTCGATAGCCGTGCGTCTGGTCACTGGGTGCGAAGGGATGCAATGCACCAAACTCGGGCCAGGTGACGGGAATCATCTGCGCGGTGGCATTCAACTTCATGGTGCAACTGCCCAGCGGAATCATCGCGCGGTCCAGCGCCAGATCGCGGTCAGCCAGCTTGCGCAGGTAGCGCAGCAATTCGGTTTCCGAGTGATACTGGGAAAAGATCGGGTGCTTCAGGCAGGCATCGGATCGTTGCAGACTGGCCGGAATCGCCGAGGGCGCATCCGCCTCGACGGCGGCGTAGTTCAGCACGCGACCAAACGCCGCCCAAATCGCTTCGACCGTCGTCGGTGTGGTGGTTTCATCCAGGCTGATACCCAACCGACTGTCGCCAATCAAGCGCAAGTTGATCTTCGCCGCCAGCGCATGCTCGACGATGGCAGCGCGCTGACTACCGACATCGACCGTGATGGTGTCGAAGAACGCGTCCTGCTCCGGCGCAAAGCCCAAGCGTCGCAAACCAGCCACCAGCGTCGCGGTGCGACGATGCACATCGTGCGCAATGCTGCGCAGCCCTTCCGGGCCATGGTAGACGGCATACATCGACGCCATCACCGCCAACAACACCTGCGCGGTACAAATGTTGGAGGTCGCCTTGTCGCGTCGGATGTGCTGCTCGCGCGTCTGCAGGGCCAAGCGATACGCGGGCTGTCCGCGTGAATCCACGGATACGCCGATCAGGCGGCCAGGAATGGATCGTTTGTGCGCGTCCTTCACCGCCATGTAGGCCGCGTGCGGCCCGCCAAACCCCATCGGCACGCCAAACCGCTGCGTGCTGCCAATGGCGATATCCGCACCCAACTCGCCAGGCGGCGTCAGCAGCGCCAGCGACAACAAATCGGCGGCGACGATGCTCAATGCACCGGCATTGCGCAGGTTCGCGATCACCTCGCGCCAGTCACGGATCTGACCGAAGGTGTCGGGATACTGCAGGATCGCACCGAAAACGGCATTCGGATCGAGATCGGTCGCGGGATTGCCGACGATCAGTTGCCAACCCAGCGGCTCGGCGCGAGTACGCATCACCGCGATGGACTGCGGATGGCAGGCGGCATCCACGAAGAAGGCTTTGCTCTTGGACTTCGACACCCGCTGCGCCACCGCCATGGCCTCGGCGGCTGCGGTTGCTTCGTCCAGCAATGAGGCGTTGGCGACATCAAGCCCAGTCATCTCGACGATCATGGTCTGGTAGTTCAGCAGGGCTTCCAGACGCCCCTGACTGATCTCCGGCTGATACGGTGTGTAGGCCGTGTACCAAGCGGGGTTTTCCAGAATGTTGCGCAGAATGACCAGCGGCGTGTGGGTACCGTAGTAGCCCTGCCCGATCAGCGAGGTAAACACCTGATTGCGCGCGCCGATCTGGCGCAAACGCTGCAGCGCTTCGACCTCCGAGAAAGCAGGCTCCATGCCCGTCAGTGATTTGCCTTGCCGAATGGAAGCGGGCAAGGTTTCCGCAATCAATGCTTCGACGCTTTCCGCGCCCACCGTCTGCAACATCTGGTCGATGTCACTGGCAGTCAGGCCGATATGGCGGTCAGCAAATTGGCGGGCAGGATGTGCAGGGCGCGGCAGAGACATCGTCATGGCGGAATACCGACTGATTAAAGAATGAAGGCGCGAAATGCACCACGCCGGATCGCGTGATGCAGACGCCCCAATCTGTCGGTTGACCTGAGAACGTTATCCCTTCGGCGGATGCGCACGTGGTGGAGGGGGCACCGGCGCATCACTTTCCAGATGTTTGACCGTCACACGGTCCTTTTGCCTGAGAGTTTCCGGGGCGGTTGCTCCTTCGGCGTCGGACGGGCCGATCTCTCCCGTGTGACGTTGCATAGCCTAGCAGGTCATCGCCGTCGACCGTGATCGTTTTAGGCGAAATATGCCGGACCACTTCACAAGACTGGTCCAACACCGCCGCACTGCCTATGCTCGTCAGCCCTGCCCTTCGACCGCCATTGGGATTCCCATGTTCTCGCACCTGCAAGCCGCCCCGACCGATCCTATCCTGGGCCTGATGGCCGCCTACAGCCAGGACAGCCGCCCCTTCAAAATCGATCTTGGCGTCGGGGTATACAAGGACGAGGACGGGCACACCCCCATTCTGGCGTCCGTGAAAGAAGCAGAGGCGCGACGCAGCCGCAACGAAACCACCAAGACCTATATCGGCATGGCCGGCGATCCGGGATTCAACGCGCAGATGGATCGCCTCAGCCTGGGCGACGCCCGCGCGCTGACGGATTCGCGCGTCGCCACGGCGCACACACCGGGTGGCACAGGTGCATTGCGAATCGCCGCAGATCTGATTAAGCGTTGTCGCCCTGATGCGACGGTATGGATGAGCGATCCGACCTGGGGCAACCATCCGGCGGTGTTCAAGGCGGCGGGTCTGACTGTGCGTGACTACCCTTACTACGATGCCGCCACGCAGTCGCTGCGCGCGGACGCGATGTTCGACGCCCTGTCCAAGGTACCCGCAGGCGATGTCGTGTTGCTGCATGCCTGCTGCCACAACCCGAGCGGTGTCGATCTGGCGCCCGAGCACTGGCAGCGGCTTGCCACCATGGCGCAGACACAAGGCTTCGTGCCGCTGGTCGACATGGCCTATCAAGGCTTTTCGACTGATCTCGATAGCGATGCTTACGGTCTTCGTCTGCTTGCCGACGCCTTACCCGAGTTGATCTACACCACGTCGTGCTCGAAAAACTTCGGTTTGTATCGCGAGCGCATCGGCGCCGTCAGTGTGGTTGCTGCCAACGCCGAGCAGACCGTCATCGCAAAGTCCCATCTGCTCAGCACGATCCGCAACAACTACTCGATGCCTCCCGCGCATGGCGCGCTGATCGTGGCCGAAATCCTCGGCGACGCCGCGCTGAAGGCGCAATGGCTGGGCGAGTTGGCCGCGATGCGTGACCGCATCAATACCTACCGCAATCTGATGGTCAGCCGTATGCGCGAAGCCGGTGTCGAACGCGACTTCAGCTTCATTGATCGGCAACGGGGCATGTTCTCCTTCCTCGGCATCGCGCCGGAACAGATTCAACGCCTGCGCGAGGAATTCGGCATCTACATGGTCGGCTCCAGCCGCGCCAACATCGCCGGACTCAACCAACGCAACCTCGCGCATTTCGTAGACGCGATGGCGACCGTCCTGAAGCCCTGATCCATCCCGCCGCCCCCACGCAACGCCCGCCATTGACGCGGGCGTTGTTGTTTTGGCGTCGAACATTTCGCGTCGCCTGCCCACTGTCGCCAATCTGTCACCTCGCTGCATCGCGTCTGTCATCCGCCACCCACATCCTGCGCCGGTTCGAAGACTGGCCGTGCGCATTGCAGCCGCCCCGCGCACATCGGGCCAACAGGCGGTATCTATTGGATGACGGGAAGCCCACGTGAACACTCGCAGCAACACCCTTTCTCTGGCCATTGCCCTGGTGCTGGCCACACCCACCGTGATGGCGGCGACCGAGGCTGACAGCAGCGCAGCGAGCGCCAAGGAACTCGATGCCGTCTCGGTGATTGGCGAAGGCGAAACCCGACAGGTGCAGACCCTGCAGGCGATTGATCTGAAGCGCGCCGTGCCGGGCACCAGCCCCTTGAAGGTGATGGACAAACTGCCGGGCGTGAACTTCACCTCGTCCGATCCGTTTGGCGCCTACGAATGGTCCACGCGCATCACCGTGCGCGGCTTCAATCAGAACCAGCTCGGCTTCACCTTGGATGGCATCCCGCTTGGCGACATGAGCTACGGCAATCACAACGGCTTGCACATCAGCCGCGCGGCGATGGCCGAGAACATCGACTACGTCGAACTGGCTCAGGGCGCAGGTGCCGCGAGCACGGCGTCAACCAGCAACCTCGGCGGCACCGCGCAGTTCTTCACCCGCGATCCGTCGATGGAATACGGCGCCCGCGTCTCGCAGATGTTGGGCAGCGACAACGCGCAGCGCACTTTCCTCAGCCTCGACAGCGGTGATCACAACGGCTTTTCAACCTATTTGAGTGGCGTCTACTCGAAGACCGACAAGTGGAAGGGCGATGGTCCGCAGCAGCAGTGGCAGTTCAACGGCAAGGCCTTGTTCCAGCAGGACGTGTGGTCGCTGACCGCGTATGCCGCCACCTCGCGCCGCGAAGAAACCGATTACGGCGATCTGTCGCTGGAATCGCAACAGCGCCTCGGTTGGGACTGGGACAACTACCAGAACGACTGGCAGCGTGCCATCGATGCCGCCAACGGCATCTACACCGGCGGCGTGAACTCGCTGGACGACGCCTACTATCTGGGTCGCGGCCTGCGCAATGACGATCTCGCCTCGTTGACGCTGAACTGGGACGTCAACGATGTGCTCAGCACCAAGCTGCAGGGCTACTACCACCGCAATGAAGGTCAAGGCCATTGGGCGACGCCCTACGCCCCATCCTCGGCGGCCGTGCCGATCTCCATGCGCACCACCGAATACGACATCGAACGCACGGGCTTCATGCCGTCGCTGACCCTGGATCTGGGCATGCACACGGTCGAAGCCGGTTTGTGGAGCGAAACCAGCGTGCACGGCCTGCAACGCAACTTCTATCTGCTGAGCGGCGCACCGGACGCGATCTTCTTCTACCGTGACCCAGCGGTCCGCGCGTTCAGCCAGCGCTTCGACACCGACACGCTGCAGTACTACGTGACCGACCGCATCGACATGATGGACGGCCAGTTGACGGCCGACATCGGCTTCAAGGGCAGCGAAGTCGAGATCGATGCCGTCAATCGCGTCGGCACGCGTGCGGTTGGCAGCATCACCGCCAAGGACAACTTCATGCCGCAAGTGGGCCTGCGCTACGGCCTGATGGATGGCGTCGAACTGTTCGGCAGCTATACGGAAAACATGTCGGCCTTCCGCCCTGGCATTGGCGGTCCCTTCTCGACCACGCAGGCAGGCTTCAACGAGTTTGCAGACGATCTGCAACCGGAGACCTCGGACACGTTTGAAATCGGCGTTCGCCTGTCCGGCGACAGCTACAAGGCATCGCTGGCGGCGTATCGCGTCGACTTCCAGAATCGTCTGCTCAGCATCGCCCGCTGCGCGGGCATTATCGGTTGCCCGTCCAGCTTCGCCAACGTCGGCGATGTCAACTCCAACGGAGTGGAAGCCACCCTGGTGCTGAACTTTGGCGATGGCCTGGAGTGGTTCAACTCGGTCGCGTGGAACCGGTCCGAGTACGGCTCTGACTACATCAACGGCGATGTGCTGGTGCCGACCGACGGCAAGAACGTGGTCGATGCACCGGAACTGTTGTTTGCCACCGAACTGAGCTGGACTGCCGGTCCGCTGGACGCGACCCTCGGCGCCAAGTTCACCGACGAGCGCTATATCACCTACCTCAACGACTCCAAGGTCGACAGCTTCTGGCTGATGGATGCCAGCGCGGGCTACACCTTCGAGAAGCTGGGCATGCTGGAGTCGCTGCGCGTCTCGCTGAACATCAGCAACCTGATGGACGAAGAGTATTTCGCCACCGTCGGCAGCAACGGCTTTGCGACCTCCGACCCGGATGGACTCAACTACACGCTGCAGACCGGTTCGCCACGCCAGTTCTTCCTGAACTTCGATGCGCGCTTCTGATGACGTGCTGACACGCAACGCCCCGTCACCCCAGGGTGGCGGGGCGTTTTCGTTGTCGCGCGAACACCCCTCTTCCTTGATAACGAGCACGCCATGAAATGCCTTGTCCATTGCGCATTGCTGCTGACCGCCATCGCCAACATCCATCCCGCGCAGGCACAGTTGGCGCTGCCATCGAGCGATACCACGCTGACCCATATCGCCTTTGGCTCCTGCGCCAAAGAGAACAAATCCCAACCGATCTGGGACGCAGTGATTGCCGCGCAACCCGAGTTGTTCGTGTTTCTCGGTGACAACGTCTATCTCGACACCCGCGACCCGCAGGTGATGCGTGAGAAGTATCAACGTCTGGCCGATCAAGCGGGCTTCCAACAGCTCAAGGCGCAGACACCGCTGATCGCAATCTGGGACGATCACGATTTCGGCGAGAACGACGCCGGTGCCGACTATCCGATGAAACAGGCCTCGCGCGAGGCCTTCCTGAACTTCTGGCACGAGCCGAAGGACTCGCCGCGCTGGTCACGCGAGGGCATCTACACCGCCTACAGCTTTGGGCCG
>Ga0075163_10013359_pt1 | contig 10639 bp, 8 predicted proteins | sample JI1023141ADNA_FD_71478 | JGI IMG/M metagenome (GOLD analysis project Ga0075163, IMG submission 71478) | Wastewater effluent complex algal communities from Wisconsin, to seasonally profile nutrient transformation and Carbon sequestration -... | ecosystem: Engineered > WWTP > Effluent > Algae... | reverse complement strand
AATGGTTTTGTGTGGGTGGTTTTATTTGTAGCCCTGGCCTTTGGCGGGATTGGCTTTGTGGATGATTTTCTTAAACTGACCAAACGCAACAGCAAGGGCTTGCGTAGCCGTTATAAATTTTTAGGCCAATTAATCGTTGCAGCCATTGCCTCACTTGCTATCTGGTGGCTTTCCCCTGAAAATATTGGCGGGCAATTTGCCATCCCTTTTTTTAGGGATTTCGCTTTTAATTTAGGGCTTTTTATTATACCCGTATCCATTTTTGTGATGGTTGGCGCCTCCAATGCCGTTAATTTAACAGACGGTCTGGACGGGTTGGCTATTGTCCCCACCATGCTGGCGGCTGGGTGTTTTGCGTTGATCGCTTATTTGGTAGGCCGGGTCGATTTTTCTACCTATTTACAAATACCTTATGTTCCTGGTAGCGGGGAACTGGCAATCATTGGGGGGGCTTTGGTAGGCGCCAGTTTAGGTTTTTTATGGTTTAATGCCCCGCCTGCCATGGTTTTTATGGGCGATACTGGCTCGTTGTCGATGGGCGGTGTCTTGGGGACAATTAGCGTCATCACCAAACATGAGATTGTATTAGCTATTGTTGGCGGTCTTTTCGTGATCGAAACAGTATCAGTGATTATGCAAGTACTATCCTTTAAATTAACCGGGAAAAGAATCTTTCGAATGGCACCCTTGCACCATCATTTTGAAAAGAAGGGATGGGCGGAGCCGACCATTGTCATCCGTTTTTGGATTATCGCCTCCATTTTGGCCTTGATCGGTTTATCAACCCTTAAATTGAGGTAATGATGATCGGGGTCACCTGTTTTGCCAATCAAACTGTTGGGGTTTTAGGCCTCGCAAGATCAGGGCTTAGCACCGTGCGCGCCCTGCTGCAGGGTAGCGCAAAAGTTTGGGCATGGGATGATTCCCTTGCAAAACGCCAGCAGCTTGACTCATTTTCCTTAAGACCCGTAGATTTGTTGTTGGTTGATCCCAAACAAGTAGCAGCTTTGGTTATCAGTCCTGGTATCCCAACCGGCTTACCGATCATTCACCCGGTTGCGGCCGCGATGAAAAAAGCTAATATCCCTATCTTTTGTGATATCGAACTGTTGCTGCGGATGCAACCAACAACCAAACGTATCGGCATTACGGGTACAAACGGCAAGTCAACCACCACGCATTTGATCGGGCATATTTTAAAAAATGCTGGAATATCTGCAGAAGTTGGTGGAAATATTGGTACCCCCGTCCTTGACCTGCAACCCATAGACGGCAAAGGCGTCTATGTTTTAGAACTGTCGTCATTCCAACTAGAATTAATGGAAACCTTCTCTTTTGATGTCGGGGTATTGTTAAATATTACCCCCGATCACTTAGACCGCCACGGTACAATGAACGATTACGTCAGAATTAAACAACATATTTTCTTGCGGCAACAGGCTTCGCAAACAGCAATCATTGGGATCGATGATGCTTATGGGCGCGATCAAATTTATCCCTCATTGAAAAAACAAGGTCAACAGCAAGTCATCCCTATTTCAGGCGTCGAGGCAGTCAAGGGGGGAGTATATGTTAAAAATGGCTGCCTTATTGACGATATTTCAGGAAGCACCCATTCTATTTTCGATATGGCACAAGCCCCGGCTTTACCCGGATCACATAATGCTCAAAACGCAGCCGCGGCCTATGCGGCCTGCCGGGCGGTTGGCTTGGATAAAAAACAAATTGTTCATGGTTTTAAAAACTATCCGGGTTTGGCCCACCGTCAAGAATTAATCAGCACTATCCGCAATATCCGCTTTATCAATGATAGCAAAGCTACCAATGCGGATGCTGCGGGCAAAGCGTTGGCTTGCTATCAACATATTTATTGGATTATCGGAGGCAAGGCGAAAGAAGGCGGTTTACAAGGGTTGGAACCTTTATTAAACCGGGTACGACAAGCCTTTATAATTGGCGAAGCCAAAGATAATTTTGCCAACTATTTGAAGCAACATCACATTCCCTACAGCCAGTGCAGCACCCTTGAGGTTGCTACCCACCAAGCTGCCGATATGGCCTGGCAAGAGCAAAAAAAAGATGGGGTAGTTTTGCTTTCCCCTGCTTGCGCGTCTTTTGACCAATTTCGTGATTTTGAACATCGCGGCGACACTTTTAAACAAATTGTTCGTAAATTATCCCAGAAGGAATGATATGGATCACGTATCAGACAGCAAAATCTTTAACCGTACGGACCGCAGTGTTTTAAACATTTGGTGGTGGACGGTTGACCGCTGGACCATGGTGGCCATTTTCACGCTTTTATTGATCGGCGGTTTTATGAGTTTGTCGATTAGTGGCGCAACCGGTGGACGGATTGGTTTGGATACTTTTTATCTCGCCAGGCACCATTTAATAATGATCCCAGCAGCAGTGATCATTTTATTGTTTTTTTCATTGATGACGCTGCGGCAATTATTTTGGTTATCCTGCATTGTTTTAATAGGCATGATCTTTTTAGCAGCACTGACCCCCTTGATTGGCACAGAAATTAAAGGGGCCAGACGCTGGATCAGGCTTGTAGGTTTTTCCTTGCAACCGTCGGAATTTATCAAGCCCGCTTTTGCCTTGGTAGCCGCCTGGTTATTGTCACACCAACCATCTCCGCTAAAAAATTGGAAAGGGTTTTTATCTTCTTGGGGTGGCTCTTTTCTATTATATGGGTTGATCATTTTCTTGCTAATCCGACAACCGGATTTGGGGATGGCTTTTGTTGTTTCATTAACGTGGTTTTCCCAACTGTTCTTTGCAGGGTTACATCGGTTCTGGATTCTTATTGTTTTGGTTGGAGGGGTTGTTGGATTACTGGCGGCTTACACTTTCTTGCCCCATGTTGCCGCACGGGTTGACCGTTTCCTTAATCCTGAAAGTGGCGATAATTTTCAGGTCAATCAATCCCTTGCGGCTTTCGCTAATGGTGGTTTATATGGCAAGGGGCCAGGGGAAGGCACGGTCAAAAGAAGTATTCCAGATGCCCATAGTGATTTCGTTTTTGCCGTCATCGGCGAGGAATTAGGGTTGATTGTTTGCGTTTTCGTGGTGGGGATTTATTGTTTTATTTTCCTGCGCGGCATGTCCCGCTTGTTGCGTGAATCGTCACTTTTTATTCTGTTAGCGACATCGGGCATTCTTCTATCTTTTACACTACAAGCCATGATTAATATTGCCTCTGCCATCAATTTGATTCCAACTAAGGGCATGACCCTACCTTTTATCAGTTATGGTGGTTCATCCATGCTAGCTGTATCAATGGCAATGGGCATGTTTTTATCCCTTACCCGCCAACGCCCCGGACAAATTGAAGGATTGCCATGAAAAAACCACAGAAAAATTTAATTATTATGGCGGCTGGCGGCACCGGCGGTCATTTATTTCCAGCAAAAGTTTTAGCCGCAGAGCTTAAGAACCGTCACTATCAGGTGGCTTTTATCTCGGACAAACGGGCTATCCCATTCCGGCAACCGGAAGATAAGGAAGACTGGTATTTCATTGATTCGGCCGGTGTTGTGGGCATCGGTATTTTTAAAAAAATAAACAATTTATGGAAAGTTTTTAAGGGTTTGCGGCAAGCTAAAAAATTGCTGCGACTTCTGCAGCCAGCTGTGGTGGTAGGATTCGGGGGATATGCTTCATTTCCCACCATGCGAGCAGCCCAAAGTTTAGGAATCCCAACCGTCCTTCATGAACAAAATGCTGTCTTCGGTCGAGCCAACCGGCATTTGCTAGCCGGTGCCAATATCATTTGTTTAGGATTGCCTCAAATTACTAATTTACCTGCCGATTACATGTCCAAAATGCATGTGAGTGGGAATCCTGTCCGCGCCGAAATTATTCAGGCGGCCCGTCATCCCTATATCAAGCCACAACCGGCTCAAGCCTTTCATTTATTAATTCTAGGGGGAAGCCAGGGGGCGCAAAGCTTCTCTCGTTTTATTCCACCAGCAATCGCTCTTTTACCTTTGCGGTTGCGGCAATCATTAATCATCACCCAACAATGCCGCAGCGAAGACCTGGAAAGCGTCCAAAATTTCTATGAAACCCTTGGCCTTAAGGCAAATCTTGGAAAATTTTTTCAAGATGTCCCTGCACAGCTGGCAACATGTCAATTACTCATCAGCCGAGCAGGCGCCTCAACCATTGCGGAATTGTGTCTGGTTGGCCGCCCTGCCCTCCTTATCCCTTTACCATCGGCGGCAGATAACCACCAGGAAGCCAATGCTCAAATACTCGTGGATAGTAGAGCGGGCTGGATGATGACAGAGTCAATGATTAAAGCTAGCCCCGAAGCACTGGCTAAAAAATTACAAGAATTAATGGAAAACCCGGACGAATTATCTTCAAGGGCTGAACGTGCCCGAACCTTGGCAAATGATCAAGCCGTTCATTATCTGGCCAATGCCGTTCTATCCCTGATTAGCAATCAACCCCATGAAGAATAAAGAATACAACCTATGAAATATGTATCAAAAAAAATCGGTATTATCCATTTTATCGGAATTGGCGGCATCGGTATGAGTGGTATTGCCGAGATTCTGCATAATCTTGGCTATCAGGTACAAGGCAGCGATTTGACCGACAATTCTAATGTCGCCCGGCTGAAGAAAATGGGCATTACAGTCACCGTTGGCCATCAAGCTGCCAATCTTGGCAACGCTGAAATTGTTGTGGTATCATCAGCTGTTAAGGATGATAACGCAGAATTGAAAGAAGCCCGACTGCGGCGCCTGATTATTGTCCGGCGTGCCGAAATGTTGGCTGAATTAATGCGCCTAAAACAATCCGTAGCTATCGCAGGCACCCATGGTAAAACCACCACAACCTCCCTAACCGCCGCTTTATTGGATGCAGGCAAACTTGATCCCACCGTAGTAAATGGGGGAATTATTAATAATTACGGGACTAATGCCCGCTTGGGAAGCGGGGAATGGATTGTGGTAGAGGCCGATGAATCGGACGGCACCTTCATTAAACTGCCCTCTACCATCGTCATTGTTACCAATATTGACCCCGAGCATCTAGATCATTACGGCTCGGTGGAGGCTTTGCATGAAGGGTTTCATCAATTTATCAGCAATATCCCCTTTTATGGCTTTGCTGTTTTATGTATCGACCATCCTGTAGTACGACAATTATATGAAAAAATTCAAAATAGGCGCTTAATCAGCTATGGTTTCAGCCCTGATGCTGACCTACATGCCACCAATATCCGTACCGATATTAATGGCGCAACCTTTGACGTAGTTTTCAGCAATCGGACACAGGGAAATTTAAAAAACCTTAAAAATGTGCGTTTACCGATGATCGGTATGCATAATATCCAAAATTCCCTAGCATCTATTGCGGTTGCCAATGAGATTGGGTTGGATGCAACCCAAATATTACAGGGGTTAAGTTCTTTTGGCGGCGTTAAACGTCGTTTTACCAAAACCGGCGAAGTCCACGGCATTACTGTCATTGATGATTATGGTCATCATCCCGTTGAAATTGAAGCGGTTTTAAAAGCAGCTAGGCAGGTTTGCCAAGGCAAAATTATTGCAGTTGTGCAACCGCACCGGTATAGCAGGCTTAAGGATTTGTTTGAAGACTTTGCAGCTTGTGCGGATTTGGCTGATTATATGATTGTAGCCGAGGTTTATCCCGCAGGTGAACAGCCCATTGTAGGCATTAACCGAGACAATTTGTTAAAAGCGATCCATAAGCGGGGGAAAACTCTTGCCGAAGGATTACTTAACCCAGCGGATTTGGCGAAGAAAATAGCCGCTGTTGCTAAATCTGGGGATCTGGTGGTGTGCTTAGGGGCCGGAAGCATTACCAATTGGGCCTATGCTTTACCAGGCGAACTCAAGGTATTATTAGGAAATAAAAGGTGATGGCCAGCAAAACACCCCCTTCCTCCGCTATATCTGTGATAAGGACAGATATTCCTAAAGTACGTGGCAAAATTAGCTATCAGGCTTCACTTGCAGACATTACTTGGTTCCAAGTTGGGGGAGCGGCCGAAATTATGTTTCGCCCCCAAGATGTGCTGGATCTGCAAGAATTTCTAAGGCAGAAATCACCCACCCTGCCGGTAACGGTCATTGGCGTCGGATCTAATTTGTTGGTACGGGATGGAGGAATTGACGGGGTTGTCATTCGCTTGGGACGGGCATTCAACAAGATTGAGAAAAAATCTGCAACCCACTTATACGTTGGCGCGGCGGTTTTAGATACGCACATCGCGCGTACCGCCCAACAAGAAGGCATCGGGGGCATGGAATTCCTGTGTGGTATCCCTGGCACCTTGGGCGGCGGCATTCGTATGAATGCCGGTTGTTACGGTCGGGAATTTAAAGATATTGTCGAATCGGTTGACGTGGTGGGGATCGGCGGACTAGCGAAGCAAATACAGCTCAAAGATATTGGTTTTTCTTATCGCCATAGTCATTTAGGAGTAGGCGATATCATTATTGGAGCAACCTTGAAAGGCACACCCACTGACCCCGCATCGATTACAGCACTGATGCAAGATATCCAACAACAACGCCAAGCAACCCAACCTATCCGTTCTAAAACGGGCGGCAGCACGTTTGCCAACCCTGATCCTGTTTTAAGTGGTGGCAAGAAGGCCTGGCAGCTGATCGATGCGGCTGGATGCCGCGGATTAAGGCTTGGAGATGCCATGGTCTCTGACATACATTGTAATTTTTTAATTAATACTGGCCGGGCAACAGCTGCAGATATTGAAGCATTAGGTGAACAAGTCCGCTCGCGTGTCCTTGAATATTCCGGCATCCATTTGACATGGGAAATTGACCGGGTTGGCAACCCCCTTCTCATTTCCTCAACAAGGTAGGCATGGCATGAATACGAAAAAATATACCAACGTGACCGTTTTGATGGGAGGCTATTCCAGTGAGCGAGAGGTATCATTGGTCAGCGGCAAGGCTTGTGTAGAAGCTTTAAAGAAAGCAGGTTATCAGGTAAAAGCGGTTGATGTATCGTCCGATATCTCTCAATTGCTTCAACAGTTACAACCGAAACCCGATGTGGTCTTTAATGCCCTTCATGGTAAATTTGGCGAAGATGGGCGAATTCAGGGGATATTGGATATGTTAGGAATCCCTTATACCCATTCCGGGATGTTGGCATCGGCCCTTGCCATGAATAAAGCCATGGCCCGGTTGGTCTTCCAACAATTAGGATTGCAAGTTGCCAAAGGTTTTGTCAAGAGTCGCCAGGAAATTTTAAAATCAAAAGATTTAATGCCAAGGCCTTATGTGATTAAACCGCTCGACCAAGGATCAAGCTTAGGAGTGGTTATTTTAAGAAATGGCGATAATATCACCTTGCAAACACCAGATATTTTGTGCCCTAATCAGGATATGTTTTTAGTTGAGGAATATATTGAAGGACGCGAATTAACCGTTGGCGTATTGGGCAATCAAGCGATTGCCGTCACAGAACTACAACCCGTTGGGCGTTTTTATGATTATGAATCCAAATATTCCGCTGGCAAAACTCGGCACATTATCCCTGCTTTAATTCCACCGGCAATTACCCAATTAGCCAAAGACTGGGCTTTAAAAGCCCATCAAGGTCTTGGCTGTAGGGGGCTTACCCGAACCGATTTTAGGTGGGATGAACGCTATCACGAAAAAGGCTTGTACATTCTTGAAATCAATACCCAACCCGGTATGACCCCTTTATCTTTGGCACCGGAGCAAGCGGCTTATGTTGGCATGACATTCAAAGAACTCGTTTATTGGATGGTGGAGGACGCAAGATGCGATCGTTAAAAGATTTCCTGAAGGCTACAAAATCCCCCTTGCCGGAGGTTAAAATTTCCCTTGACCACCACACGCCAACAACCACCCCAGCATTATGGAGTTGGAAATTAAGGCCTTTTTGGCAAAAACTGGTTGCCATTCGTCAATTAGATAAAAGGATTTATCTGGGCTTATTGCTAATATTAATTGCTCTTTTCCTTTGGACAGGATGGATTGGCCGCTTATGGGATAGCGCTGGCAAAATGGCTGGTGATTTCAGCGCACGTCAAGGATTTGGTTTACAAAGCATTCAAGTTAAGGGACGTGTTCACAGCAGCGCCACCTCGCTGCTTGAAGCCAGTCAACTGAAGGATGGTATGCCCTTATTAGCCATTGATCTATGGATGGTAAAGGAAAATTTGGAAAAACTGCCTTGGATTAAATCAGCTATCGTTGAAAGACGTTTTCCAGGTACCATTTATTTGCAAATTGAAGAAAAAACACCTGTGGCTATCTGGCAATACCAGGGCAAATTTTCTTTGATTGATGGAGAAGGGTCGATTATCCCCGTAAATGATGTCAGACCATTCTCCCAATTAATGGTGGTGGTTGGTGAAAATGCCCCTAAACAAACACCTAACCTAATCAAAATCTTAGCTTCGCAACCTGACTTACAAGAACGAGTAACCGCCGCTGTTTGGGTCGGCAATCGGCGTTGGGATTTGCGGATTGATAATCGTGTTGAAATTATTTTACCTGAAGAAAATCCTGCAGACGCCTGGGCATTTTTGGCAAAACTTCAACAAGAACAGAAAATTCTAAATCAGCAGGTCAAACGAATCGATTTGCGGATTCCAGGCCGCCTGACGATGTCGGCACTCGGTGAAATATTTTCTGCGTCCCCCGCTGTTCATGGCTTATAAGGCTAAAATATTTTTTTTAAAAAAATTACTTGGCTTTGTGGCTGCGGTTGGATTATTGAAAATTATGGCGAAAAATTATTTATCTGCCAGTTACTGAAAGTTTTTTTAAGATTATATGCAGAATAAGATGGGACACCCAAAGCCAGATTCTTCAGCAAACACGTCTAGCAATATGAAGAAAAATAAAAACATCCCACGCCAAGGGATGTTGGCTGCCTTGGATATTGGAACGAACAAAATCTGTTGCTTGATTGCCCAAGCCGATGAACAACACCGGATGCGCATTCTGGGGATTGGCCATCATATGTCGCGCGGCTTGCGCAATGGTTCAATCGTGAATATGGAAGAAATGCAATCGGCTGTTATTAATGCCGTTCATGATGCGGAAAAAAATGCGGGTGTAACGGTACAGAAAGTTATCGTTAATTTATCTGGTGGTTATCCCACTTCCCAAACGGTTAACATTGAAGTTGATATGAATGGCCAGGAAATCAGCGATAAAGATTTACGCAAAATCTTAAATCATGGCAGTTTATCCGGGCATCATTTAGAAAGGCGCCTTATCCATTCTATCCCCGTTGGATATAGCTTGGACGGCAACCGGGGCATCCGGGATCCCCGCGGCATGTGTGGCCAGAAACTTGGGGTTGATATGCATTTGGTAACAGCAGCTGCCAGTGCTGTGCGCAATTTAACATCCTGTATTACACGCTGCCACCTGGGGCTTAATTCAATCGTGACTTCTTCCTATGCATCTGGGTTGGCAACATTAGTTGATGATGAGATTGATTTAGGTGTTACAGTAATCGATATGGGGGCTGGAACCACTACGATCGCGGTGTTTTTCGATGGCAATCTTGTTTACACTGATTGCTTGCCTATTGGCGGGAATCATGTCACTAATGATATTGCGCGTGGCCTTTCCAGCCCACTGGTCGAGGCAGAACGCATAAAAACACTTTATGGGCATTGCATCCCATCAACGGTTGATCAGCATGAGATTCTCCATGTACCGCAAATTGGTGAACATGACCCGCATCACACCCACCAAGTTTCACGTTCAATCTTGGTCGGTATTATCCAACCAAGGTTGGAAGAAACTTTTGAACTCGTGAGATCGCATTTGGAAATGAGCGGTTTTGAAAAGATATCGGGACGGCGGGTGGTATTAACCGGTGGCGCAAGCCAGCTTGGGGGAGTTAGGGATTTGGCAAGCCTTATCCTTAATAAACAAGTCCGTTTAGGGCGACCCCTTGGCATATTAGGATTAGACGATATTACTGCTGGGTCCGCCTTTTCAACCTGCGCCGGTTTATTGATTTACGGACAGCAACATAATTTGAGTTTTGGTCGCTCTGAACCCCCTAAAAATATTGATCATAGCGGCTTTTTAGGAAAAATCAGTCATTGGTTAAGGGAGAACTTTTAAATGAAACGTAAAAAAACTGTTTCCAACAACCCGGAAACGATGCAAAACTCTTTAAACAATGATTTACTATCCGCTAAACTGGATTCTCCATTAAGCCCTTCTATTTCTATTCCCCCCAACCCTGTGCAGAAAAAAACGGAGTCGGCCATGAGCCTTAAATTATCGATGCCTAATACATCTTACGAACTAAAACCCAGAATCACCGTGGTAGGTACAGGTGGCGCTGGTAGCAATGCGGTCAACAATATGATCCGTTCCAATTTGGAAGGCGTTGAGTTTGTCGTTTGCAACACAGACGCACAAGCCCTTTCCCAATCCCTTTGCCAACATCGGGTACAGTTAGGGTCACAAGTTACCCAGGGCCTTGGCGCAGGTGCCAGGCCCGAAATTGGCCGCGCCGCTGCTGAAGAAAGCTTAGAAGAAGTCATTCGCTACATTCAAAATAGCAATATGGTCTTTATTGCCGCTGGGATGGGCGGAGGAACAGGGACAGGGGCTGC
>Ga0075163_10013358_pt1 | contig 10639 bp, 10 predicted proteins | sample JI1023141ADNA_FD_71478 | JGI IMG/M metagenome (GOLD analysis project Ga0075163, IMG submission 71478) | Wastewater effluent complex algal communities from Wisconsin, to seasonally profile nutrient transformation and Carbon sequestration -... | ecosystem: Engineered > WWTP > Effluent > Algae... | reverse complement strand
GCCAGCGGAAGCCCGCCGAAGCGACGAGGCTGCTCGACGCGGCGCTCCAGTTGGTGCCCGACGACGGACCGTCACTCGCGCTGCGGGCCCGCTCGGACTCGGCCCAGTGGGAGCCGGTCTCCCTCATCGACCCGATTCGCAACCTGGGAAAGTAGACGCATGCTGAACCGTCGCTGGCTCGGCATCGCGGTGTTTCTCGTCGCGGCGGGCGTCGCGGCCATCGTGTTGTTCGAGTCGACGGCGCCGACCCCCGAGCGGCCCCGGCTGCGCCTTCCCGACTCAGGCACGGTCGCCATCGTGCCACCGCGCTCGGGCTTCTCGACCTCGGGCACCGCGTTTCCCACGGCCGTCGTCACGCCCACGCTCGGCCAGGCGTGCGTCACCGGAAACGTCGTCGATGCGCTCAGTGGCCTCGCCATCGCCGATGCCGGCATCACGCTCACGACGTTCGCGGGTCAGCACACGACGACGACAGACTCCTCCGGCCGGTTCGAGCTGCGAGGCCTGACCGAAGGCACCGTGCGTATCACCGGGGTTCGCGCAGACGGCTATCTCGACCTCACGCCGAACACCGAGCTGCACCTCGTCGACGGGGTCTGTGTCTCGAGCCTCACGCTCACGCTGTCACCGCGGGTCGAATGCCTCGGAGAGGTGCTCGGCCCCGAAGACGAGCCCATCATCGGCGCGCACGTCACCATCGCCACCCAGCGTGAGCCGTCGCTCCAGCCGCTCGTGACCGACGCGCGCGGGCAGTTCCGCTTCCTGGCTCCCGAGGGCGCCATCGTCACCGCGACCCAGCCGGGGTTCCTCACGCGTCGGGCAGAGGTCGACTTCAAGGTGCGCACCACACGCTCGCTCGTGCTGCGGCTCGAGAGACTGCCGCCCGATGCAGGGAACGCCACGACGACCATTCGCGGCGTGGTGCTCGATGAGCGCGACGCTGGCGTCGAGGCGGTCGTCGTCATCTGGCGCGAGTTCGGTTCGGCGCGCGCGGCGGAGAACACCGTGGAGACGTCGGCCGATGGCTCCTTCACGTTCACCGCGGCGCAGGGCGTGTTTCTGCTGCTCGCGCGGCACGGCACTGACGGCTCTCCCACCGTTCGCAGCTCGGGTGGCGACGTCACGTTGCGTGTGCAGCGCGACGCGACGCTGCAGGGCACGGTGCGCGACGAGCAGGGAGCGCCGGTGCCGATGTTCTCGGTGCTGTTGCAGTCCAAGCAGGGCGCGCTCGAGCTGAACGCCGTCGAGCCGCTGCACGTCGTCGACGCCGACGGAGCGTTCCTCTTCGGCAACTTGTCGCCGGGCTCGTACGAGGTCGTCATCGCCGCACCAGGCCTCGCACCGTCGACTCCGCAGGTCGTCGAGCTCGCGCCCGGTGAAACGCGCTCTGCGGAGTTCACGCTCGGGCGTGGTGTGCAGGTGCAGGGCTCCATCGTGTCGCGCGCCTCGCGTGCTCCCCTGCGCGGCGCCCAGGTGTCGCTCGAACGCTCGGCCGACGACACCGCACTCCCGGTCGCGCGCACCGACGAGAACGGCCGCTTCTCGCTGGGTGGGCTGACGCCAGGCCGGCGCTCACTCTTCGCAGAAGCCGAAGGACACGACGCGCGCCTGCTCTCGCTCGAGGTCTCGGCTTCAGGAGCCACCGGCCTCGTCATCGACCTCGCGCCGATTCCCGATGGTGGAGCGCCGCAGCTCGAGCTCGTGGGCATCGGCGCGGTGCTCAAAGCCGACGGCGACCTGCTCGTCATCGACCAGCTCGTGCCTGGTGGAGGAGCGGAGCGCGCAGGTCTCGCCGCAGGAGAACGAATCGTCTCCATCGACGGCGCCAGCGTCGTCTCGCTCGGGTTCGCCGGCAGCATCGAGCGGCTTCGCGGCTCCGAAGACACCAACGTCGTCGTCGAGGTGCGCGACGGTTCGGGGCTCACCCGTCGTGTCGTCGTCACCCGGCGGCGCGTCGCACGCTGATCAGCCCGGCGCCCATCGCGTCGAGCAGCACCGCTCCATCTGCGGCCGAGATTTCGAAGTGCCCCGAGCGCGCTTTCAGCCCCCAGCCAGCGTCCTTCACGAACTCGAGCTGCGAGCGCAGTTGCTCGAGCGGCACCTCGTTCACCTGCCGCTCCCAGTCGACTGCGCGACGAAACGGTACGAACCCGCCGCCCATGTCGAACTGAAAGACGACGTCATCGTGAATCACGCCGACCGCAGTGAAGGCGCGCAGCACTTCACCGGCGCGCAGCTCCGTCGTTGGTGAGTACGCGAAGAAGAGGTCTCCCGGCTTCATTCGTGCGAGCGGCGCACGTTTGCCGTGACACACCTGGGTGAAGCCGCCCGCCACACCCCGAAGCACGTGCGCGCGCGAAATCACACCAACCCACATCCGAGTTCGTTCATTCATGTCCACACCCTTTCATCGGCAGGTGTCAGGACCTGTCAGGAGTCTGCAAACGGTGCATGGCGTGCTCTCCCATGCGCAGGCGGTGCGTCGACTTCGGTGTGGTGAGGGGTGCTGGTGCTGATCCACCGCGCCCCGCAATTGCAGAGCGGCGCCTCCCAGATGTCGACTTCAGCAGAGGCAGTGCTCTCCCAGTTGCCCACGGCATGTCTTCGAGTGGGTCGAGATGGTGTCGTCGAGTGGTCGAATGAGCGCGCCCGAGCCGTGCTGGGCGAGGTGAATGGCCAGCAGGTGGAGTCGGTGTTCGCGCCGCTCCCCGTGCTCGAGTTGACGGCGCGCTCGGGCAGCCGCAACGAAGTTCGCCGCCACACGCCAACGGGCGAGCTCGAGTTCGGCTACCAGGTCTCGGAGCTCGAGGACGAGTTCGTCGTCGTCTTCCAGAACATCACGGGCTTTCAGAAGCTGCGCAGCGAGCGCGACCGGCTCATGCAGCTGGCGGCGGTGGGCGACGTGCTGCCCTCGGTGCTCCACGAGCTCAAGAACCCGCTCGCGGCCGTGCGCACCGCCGTCGAGGTGCTCATCGAAGACCACCCCAACGGAGAGCTCGCCGAGCAGCTCCACGCGGTGCTCAACGAGATTCGGCGCATGGGCCTGGTGCTCGACGGCGTCGGCCGCATGAAGCACGAGCTGCCGAGCACTCGTCACTTCGCCATCGACCAGGCGGTGCGAGAGGCGTTCGCGGTGCTGGTGCCTCAGGCGCAGGGCCGAGGCATTCGAACGACAGCCACCATCGAGACGCTGCCCCTGCTCCCCTTCGACGCGAGCGCCATGCGCGCCATCGTCTTCAACCTCGTCACCAACGCCATTCATGCCTGCCGCTCCGGCGATTCCATCGGGCTGACCCTCAAACGCGAGGGGCCCACGCTCTTGATGGAAATCAGAGACACCGGTTCAGGAATGACCCCCGAGGTGAAGGTGCGATGTACCGAGTTGTTCTTCACCACCAAGCCGCGCGGCTCGGGCATCGGACTTGCACTGGTTCAAGACCTGACGTCGTCGGCGAACGGGCAGCTCCACATCGAATCATTGCCGAGCCAGGGAACCGCCATCTCGGTGCGCCTCCCACTCCCGGCGTAGGAAGAGAGCCATGTCGCGAACCGAAGAGCTGAACCGCATCTTGCGGCAACTGCAGTCAGGCACGCCCGAGGTCGAGGCGAGCGCGCTCGTCTCGGAAGACGGGTTGATGATTGCGTCAGCGCTGCCGCAGCACATCGACGAGATGCGCATCGCCGGCATGAGCTCGACGCTGGTGAGCCTCGGCACGCGCGCCGCCATCGAGCTTCAACGCGGCGGCCTCGACCAGGTGCTGGTGCGCGGGCCCCAGGGCTACGTGGTGCTGATGGCCGCGGCCTCGGGGACGATGCTGCTCGTGCTGGCCAACCGCGAGGCGAAGCTGGGCCTCATCTTCCTCGACATGACGAAGACCGTGAAAGACATCGCGCGCGTGCTCTGAGCGCAGAGGAACTCCCATGCCAAGCACCGTTCTCTTCTCGAGCCCCACCCATCGAAACGTGCTCCTCCCCGAGTTCGGAGAAGGCGCCGCCGTTCAAGCCAACCAACACCTCATCATCGACTCCGGAGAGGGCATGGTGCTCGACCCCGGAGGCCACAAGGTCTACGCGAAGGTGCTCAACGAGACGTTCGCGCAGCTCGGCGGCGGCAAGCTGCGGCACCTCTTCCTCTCGCACCAGGACCCGGACATCGTCGCGGCCGTCAACGGCTGGTTGATGACGACCGACGTCACCGCCTGGTGCAGCGCTTTGTGGACGCGCTTCATTCCCCACTTCGGCGTCGACAAGCTGGTGGTGGAGCGCCTCAAGGGCCTGCCCGACTCCGGCGGCCTGCTCGAGCTGGGCACCATCAAGCTCCAGGTCATTCCTGCACACTTCCTCCACTCGCCCGGCAACTTCCAGGTCTACGACCCGGTCTCAAAAATCCTGTACAGCGGCGACCTCGGCGCGTCGCTTGGTCAGAATTATCTCGAGGTGCCCGACTTCGACGCGCACCTGCAATACATGGAAGGGTTCCACCAGCGCTACATGTCGGGCAACGCCGCGATGCGGGCCTGGGCGAAGCGCGTGCGAACCCTCGACATCGAGCTCATCGCCCCGCAGCACGGCGCGTATTTCCGTGGCAAGGCGATGGTGAACCGGTTCATCGATTGGTGTGACACTCTGGAGTGTGGTGTCGACCTCGCCGCGAAGTGGTACGGCCAGCCATGACTCCGGCGCTGGCCAGCCGCGTGCTCATCATCGAAGACGAGGCGATGCTTCGTTCGTCGATGGCGCGCAGCTTGAGCCGCGTGACGAACGTCGAGGTGCTGACCGCCTCGACGCTGGGTGAAGGGCTGGCGGTCATCGACATGACCCCGCCCGCGCTCATCCTCTCGGACATCGACCTGCCAGACCGCTCGGGCCTCGAGCTCATCGGGGAGCTGGGCCGAAGAAGCCTGCGCATTCCCATCGTGTACATCTCGGCATACCTCACGGCGTACCGCGCGCAGATTCCCCGGCACGCGAACGTCGAGGTGCTCGAGAAGCCCGTCGGCATCGAGGAGCTGCGTGAGGTGGTGAAGCGCCACCTCTCCATCACCTCGTCTGCCTCGGGCATCACGCCCTTCGGCGTCGCCGACTACCTGCAGCTCGCGGGCATGGGTCGCCACTCGGTCATCATCGAAGTGCGCGGGCGCGGCGTCATCGTCGTGAAGGACGGCGTGTTGTGGTCTGCGCGTGACGAGCACAGCCAGGGCGAAGCGGCGTTCTACCGCCTGGCGCTGCTGCACACCGACGTGACCTGTCAGGCGCTGCAGGAAGACCCCGGGCCGCGCACGATGAAGGGTGGCGCCGAGGAGCTGCTGCTCGAGGCCGCGCGCCGCTCCGACGAGGCCGCCGGAGCCAGGGCCGCTCCAGCCGTCGCCGACGCTTTCGGGGGCTTCACCGAGCTCGAGCTCGAAGAAGGTGCCAGCGCGCCTCCACGCCCACCGGCACCCGTCGCTGCGCCACGCGTGACGCCGGTTCCAGCTGCGGCGCCGACCCCGCGTGTCACCGCCATCACCCCGGAGCCACGCGTCTCGCCCGCGCCAACCGAGGTGAGGCCGACGCCCGTCCCCGGCCAGGAGGAGTTCGACAGCCTGTGGGACCAGGGCGTCGAGGCGCTGCTTCATCGGAACTACGACGAGGCGCTGCTGGCCTTCGACCGATGCAATCAATTGCGGCCCGATGACCGGCGTGTGTTGGCCAATCTGTCGCGACTGCAGACGTTGCTCAAAGAAAGACAGGGGGCGTGATGAGTCAGCGCATCGCGGTGGTGAGCCAGAAGGGCGGCGTGGGCAAGACGACGGTGGCGCTGAACCTCGCCGTCGCGTTCGCCGAGCGGGGGAAGAAGGTGTTGCTGGCCGACCTCGACCCGCAGGGCGCCATCGGGCTGTCGCTCGCGAAGGGTGACGCGGCCCTCGTGGGGCTCGCCGAGGTGCTGACGGGCCGCGCGCGACCCGAAGACGCGCTGACGACGACGAAGCTGGGTGGCCTCACGCTCCTCTCGCGCGGCCGCCTCGACCCCGCCGACGTTCCCGCCTGGGAGCAGGCGCTGTTTTCACCCGACGCGTTGCTGGGCGTGGTGAAGGCGCTCGAGTCGCGCTTCGACGTCGTGCTGTTCGATACTCCGGCCGGCCTGGGCATGGCGACGCGGGCGGCGCTGGCCGTCTCCGAGTGGACGCTCATCGTCACGCAGGCCGAGGCCCTCGCGCTGCGCTCGATGAGTCAGCTGATGCGAGTGCTCGAGCACGTCAAGCAGACCCAGAACCCGGGGCTGAAGGTGCTGGGCTTCCTGCCCACCTTCGTCGACTTGAAGAAGGACAGCTCGCGCGTGGTGATGGATGAGCTGTGGACCGGCTTTGCCGGCGTCCTCGACACGATGATTCCGCGCGCCGACGTCTTCGCCCTCGCCAGCCAGCGCGGCGTGCCACTCGCCTTCCTGGGTGGGCCGATGACGCCCGAGGCGAGACGCTTCGACCAGCTCGCGGCAGAGCTCGAGACCCACCTCGTCACCCACGGAGCCGCCCATGACGCCCCGCGCGCCGAACGCCACCTCCTCTGAGAAACGCTCCGTCACCACGCAGGACGACCTCGACCTCGCGCGCCGCTTGTCGCGTTCGTTGTCGGCCGCGCCTGCTGCAGCACCAGCGCCTGTCGCTTCGATGACGCCACCGCCCGGCGCGACGCCGTGGGCCCGGTTTGGGGTCGCACCACACGGCCCGCGCGTGATGAGCGTCGGCGCCGAAGGGTGGAAACGTCTGCTCGCCGACGTCATCTCGCTCACCCACGCGCGCGGGGCCTTCCTCATCGACGAGAGCGGGCTGCTGGTGGCCGGCTCGGGTGTCGAGCGCGATGACGCCGAAGGCATGGGCTCGCGTCTGGTGGTCGCGTTCGGGCAGCTCGACCAGATGGCCGGCCGCGTGTGCCGCACCGTGAGCGTCGACCTGGGCTCGATGACGGTGACAGGCTTTCGTGGCGCGTCGGGTGCGGGCGGGGTCGTCACGCTCGTGGTGATGACGGTGGCGACGATTCCCGATGCCATGCGCTCGGCCGTGGTGGGGTTGCTCCAGCCGACCGAGCGACCGAAGCCCACGCCTCCCTGAACGACAGCGCGCCGAAGGCGTTGCAGGTTCGGCGAGGAACCTTTCGGCGTGACGCTGAACCGCGAGACCGACGTCGAGCGCGCGTTCGAGAACTCGATGGTGCGTGAGCGGTGTAGGGTGTCCTCGTGGTCGACGACGCGTCAGTGCGGGTACGCCTCGAGGGCCGGGCCGAGCTGCTCGACGCGACGCTGCTGCGCTACCGGGCGCTGGTGAACGCGCTGAAGGCCTGGCGCTGGAAGGCGCGCCTGCGGGCGAACGCTGCGCTCATTCAAGAGGTCGCGCGGGTGCAGGACGACGTCGACGAAGCGCTCGAGCACGTGCTCAAGCGCGGCCGCATCGAGGGGTGGGACCGCTCGGTGCCGGTGATGTCGACGCGCGAGAAGGTCGAGGCCCTGCGTGGCGACCTGCTCACGCTCATCTGCAAACGGCTCGACCGGCCCCTGCCCAACGAGTCGCTCAGGCCCGGCATCGAGGCGCTCGAGACCCAGGTGCTGACGGCGCCGCGGCTCGTGTTGCCCGGGCAGCGGTGGTCGACGGCGCACCAGGTGCTGCCCGCCAACGTGCCCGAGTTGCAGCGCGCCGTGTGGTTCGCGCGCCGGGCCGAGGTGCTCTTCGGTCGACCCTCGAATGGGCCTGCGCGGCTGCCGATGTCGCTGGAGGAGCTCGACGACTTCGTCGAGTCGTGGAGCGACGGGAATGCCTCACTCGATGCCGTGTGGCAGCGCCTCATTCGCATCGACGCGACCGGCGCGATGGTTCGGTTCCTGCGAAAGCGCGCGCGCCGCAGCCTCACCTCGCCGCCGAAGACGGGGCCCGAGCTGTTGTTGTATTGCGAATTCTGGCGCTCCATGGCGATTGCACGAATGGACCAGGTGCTCGACGAGAAGCTCTCGCCCATCGAGTGGAGAGAGTCGGAGCGCTTTCAGTTGCTGCGTTGGCTGTGGCATCGCGAGCACAACCTGCCCGCCAAGCCCGTGCTGAAGGACGAGCCTCGCGAAGGGTTGTTCGAGCTCGCAGCCGCGCTGGGCGAACTGCCGAAGGCGGTGGAGCGTGCGCCGCTCGTGCTGGGCGGCCTCATTCCCGTCGCGAGACAGGCCGACCGGCTGCGCGGCGGCGACGACTGGAAACGACTGCACGACGAGCTGCGGTTGCTGGTGCGCGTGGTGTGGTCGTCGCGGAAGGTGCGGGCGCCCGAGCTGCAGGAGACGCTGGAAGACCTCGTGCGCGCGCTGCGTGACTCGGCGTAGCCGGGCTCAGCGTAGCCGGGCTCAGCGGCGCTCGCGGCAGCGGGTCGGTCCTTCGCGCCGTTCGAGGCGTACCTCTGACAGCTCGAACTCTCCCGACCCCGAAGGCCCGGCGGGGAATCGCACCGCCAGTCCAGTCAGCCGTGCGCCGCGAGGCTGGCCCAGCAGCGGAACGCTCACCGAGTAGGGCCTGGGCGGCCCCGAGTACATCGAGAGATAGAAGGAGTGGGCCTCGGTCATGACCTGCTCTCCATCGAGCAGGTAGTAGACGTGCAGCTCGCGATACCGAACGTCGGCCGACGGAGCGCCCGTGACCGAGATGGCGCGCAGGTCGGCAAGGCAGACCTCGAGCGGCCTCTGCCACCGAAGCGTTGCGGCGCGTCCTCCTGCGAAGCGGGTGGGGCTGACGCGACGCGCATCACTCAGCGCCCACCCCTGCTGCGGCGCGAGCACCACGTCGGCTGCCGAACCCCTGGCGAAGGGCACCGCGTAGCTGAGCTGTCTGGGCGGGGTGTCGGTGAGGTCGAGCTCGATTCGCGGGGCCGACAACACGAGCAGCGACGAGAGGTCACCATCGGTGCCATCCGTCTCGAGGCTCAGCCGAACCTGCGCGTCCTGCCAGGCAAGGAGTGAGAGGTCGATCTCCGTCGCGACGCCGGGCGCCAGCCAATCAGCCATCAGCAGCGTTCGGCCCGCAGCGGCAGAGGCCCACAGGCGCACGCGCGCGCCACCGTCCGCGCGGAGCCGGGTTCGAAACCGCGCTTCCTTCAGCAACCGGGGAAGCCGCACCTGCCAGTGCACTCTGGACCCTTCGGCGATGACGAAGTCGAGCTGGCGGTAGTCGATGGGCTGCGATGCTGACGCTCCATCTGGCGCGCGCCACATCGGCTCTGGCGCGGCGGGCGGCGCCTCGACGTCGACGTTCTCGAGCGCGTAGTCGCCCTGCAGCGTCCACACCTGGTGGGGAGCGAAGACACCCCAGCCATGCTTCTCGAGCGCCTCGCCCAGCACCCAGATGTCCTGCGGGTTGCCGCGCTTCCACTGAAAGAGCGCCGCCTCGCAGACGGCCGGCGCCGTACGGAAGTTTCGCAGGCACGCCGCCGCCGTGAAGCCACGAGAGCGCAGGTACCGCGCCTTCGATTCGTAGCCACCGTTGGTGGCGAGCAGCAGCGCGACCACCGCCGTGAGGGCCAGCACCGGTGTCACCAGCTCGCGCCCCGCCAGCAGGAAGAGGCCGAACACGCCGACCCAGAACAGGCCGCACGTCGTCGAGTACCAGGGGTTGAGCTGGCCGCGGAACACCGCGAGCAGCACCATGAGGCCGAGCGAGTAGGCCATGCATGCGATGGCAGGAATGGCAGGGCCGAGCTGGCGGCGCCTTCGCCAGAGCCCCGTCACGCTCAGGCCCAGCAGCAGCACGCCGATGACGCCGACCCAGCGCGCGCGCACGTGGTTGAAGTTGCCGCTGAACGGCCAGCCGAAGGCCTCGAGCGCGAGCCACCAGTCGTGCTTCGTCGGAGCCGTCTCGGCGAGGTCCGAGAAGAGCACGTAGGGCGCGAGGGCCAACGATGCCCAGAGCGCGAACGCGATGACCTCTGCACGCGCGCGGCGCCGATGCAGAAGCCACGCGACGCCGAGCACGGGCCACACCACCAGCCCGCTGCCCCACGACCAGGTCGCCAGCGTCGCGCCCACGATGCTCAACGCCCAGCCGCGACTGCTGTCGGGAAACCGCGCGATGGCCCAGATGCTCAGCGCGAACATCACCTCGGCGAGGCCGACGTGGGTGGCCGTGAAGCCGAAGGTGAAGACCTCGACGTGCGCGGGCGAGAACAGCAGCCATGAGATGACGGGCAGCGCGAGCAGCCGCTGCCAGCGCGGCGCGCCCACCGTGAAGGCCGAGGTGAACAGGCCGACCTTCACGACGGACAACCCGATGGCGAACAGGAGCGTCGCGCGAATGCTCCAGTGCGTGAGCGTCGCGATGGCGGCGGTGACGAGCACCGGCAGCGCAAACGAATGGCAGCCCCCGAGGAACGTGGCGCGGAAGTAGCTGGTCCACGGCAGGGTGCCGTCGAAGAGCTTCTTCATCAGCGGCGCCCACAACACGTAGTCGTTCGAGTGGGCCTCGGTGCCCGCCTCGAGCACCCACCACGTCATGGCAACGATTGGCGCAACGGCCAGCAGGACTGACGCGACGGTCGCAGCACTCCCCGCGAGGTCGAGCGTCGACGCGCTCGAGCGCCGCTCCAGGCTCGTCGTGGGTGAGGCGACCCGCATTCAATCCCCGTCAAACTGCTTGGAAGG
>Ga0075163_10013357_pt1 | contig 10640 bp, 7 predicted proteins | sample JI1023141ADNA_FD_71478 | JGI IMG/M metagenome (GOLD analysis project Ga0075163, IMG submission 71478) | Wastewater effluent complex algal communities from Wisconsin, to seasonally profile nutrient transformation and Carbon sequestration -... | ecosystem: Engineered > WWTP > Effluent > Algae... | reverse complement strand
CTTGGTCTGGGTCGAGCGCACGACCTGGCTCTCGGGGTCGAAGGTGCGCTCGGTCTTGGTGAGACGGGTGAGATCGAGTTCGGCACTGACCTGGACACGGGCCCGGCCGTCGCCCACGACGTTGGCGAGCAGTTCCTCGATGCGGAGGCGCAGGCGGTTCTCGACGCCGACGGTCCGCTCCTCGGCCTCGCCGGCGATGATCGTGGCGTCGTCGCCATTGCCGCCGCCGGCGGCCAGAAGGTTGCCGGTGTCGTCGACAATCGAGACGCGACTGGGGCTCAGGCCCTCGATGGCCGAGGAGACCAGATGCTGGATGGCTCGCACCTCGCCGGTCGACAGCTCGCCGCGGACGGAGAGGACGATCGAGGCGGTCGGGTCTTTCTTGTCGCGCGAGAACAGGGCGCGTTCGGGCAGGACGAGATGCACGCGGGCCGATTTGATGCGGGCGAGGGAGTTGATGGTGCGGGCGAGTTCGCCTTCGAGGGCGCGCACATTGTTGATGTTCTGGACGAAGCTGGTCGAGCCCAGCGTCGATTGCTGGTCAAAGATTTCGTAGCCGACCTGACCCTTCGAGGGCAGGCCGCTGCCGGCGAGCGACATGCGCAGCGTCGTGATCTGGTCGCGCGGCACGAGGATGGTGTCGCCGTCACCGCGAATCTCGTTGGGGATGCCCTGCTTGGTCAGTTCCTCGACGATGGCCGAGGAGTCCTCGAGCGTGAGGCCGGTATAGAGCGGCGCCATCTGCGGCGAGGTGGCGCGCATGATGAGGAACGCGAAAAAGCCGAGCATGAGCACGGCCACGACCGCCATCGCCGCGATGCGCTGCAGACCGAGGCGCGAAAAGAGCTGGATGAGACCGTTCACTCGCTAACCCGAAATTGCCCCTGGCCATCGACACCACGCGCCGGCCATAGGCAAAAATTACCTAGCGGTTGGTAAAGAAGGTCTTAACGCGCGGTTGCAGAATGCGTGAACAGGCAACAAATGCCGGGAAGGGTGAAGCGGCGGTGAAGGAATTCGATCGCCTCGCGCAGGCAAGAACGCCGCGCGCATGTGCGAACACCCCGGCAGGAGACCCGCCGGGGTGTTCGAAAGCGTCATCGCGGACCGGCTCAGGTCTCGCGGTAGTGCTGGATCCAGGTCGTCCGCAGGCCGGCGAGGCCATGCTTGTCGATGGCCGCCTGCCAGTTGAGGAATTCGTCGACGCTGAGAGTGTAGCGTTCACACGCCTCCTCGAGCGACAACAGACCGCCGCGAACGGCAGCAACGACTTCCGCCTTGCGGCGGATCACCCAGCGACGGGTGTTCTTCGGTGGGAGGTCCGCAATCGTCAGAGGACTGCCATCGGGACCGATGACGTACTTGACGCGGGGACGCATTGCGACGGTCATTTTACTCACTGACTCAGCCTGACCTGAGGATGAGCCTACCCCGTCGCGCTTAAAATTTGCCTAAGCTAACCTCTACAAAGGCTTAAGATCGCGCCGTCGTGGCGGCGAGATTCATCGCAAACTCAAAGAGTTAACGGCTGTTCACAGCTAGAGTGCCGGTCCACGAAGATGGCGGCACCGTGACAGGGTAAACGGCGGCTTAAGAGCCGCTGACGACCTTGGTGACGCTCGACAGGTTGAGCCGCGAATTGCCCACCAGCAGCACCGGTTCGCTGCCGGTGAAGTCGACGCCGGTCACCGTGCCGGTGGTCTCGGTGGTGATCGTCACGGACTTGCCTTCGCCGTCGAGGGCCTGCATCTGGATCGTATAGGTGCCCGCCGGGGCCCTGCCGCCGGTCGAGGTCGTGCCGTCCCAGACGAACTGGCCTGAGCCGCTCTTCATGGCGCCCTTTTCGGTATAGACGATGTTGCCATTGGCGTCCTTGATCGTCGCCGTGACATTGGCGTCGCCGGCAAGGTCGAAGTTCCAGGTTGCCTTGTTGTTGACGAGCTCGCTACGCGTTCCCGATGCGGTGATGGTCTTGCCGATATAGGAGACGGCGCCGACCTGGGCGGAATTGGCATTGGCCGTCACCAGCGCCGACAGATAGTCGTTGGTCTTGAGCTGCTGCTCGACCTGCGAGTACTGCACCAGCTGCTGGGTGAACTGGTTGGTATCGAGCGGGTCGAGTGGATTCTGATTCTTGAGCTGGGTGGTCAACAGCTGAAGAAAGGTGTCGAAACTGCCCGCGATGGTCGAACGATCAATCGCTGTCGCGCTGCTGCTACTCGAACTGGAAACGCCGGAGACCGACATGGGCTGCTCCTACACGAACATGTTGATGCTGCCCGCCGAAGCGACACCGCGATAGAGCGTCACTGCGGGGACGGGAGATGCGATGGTGTCGCCATCGTCGGCGCTGAAGCGCGCGGCGCTGGCGGTCTGCGCGCCCGGGCGACGGTCGCCGCCTGCCATGCCGGCAAACGGGTTCTGGCGCAGCGAGAATTCGAGATTGGTCTTTGAGCCATCGAGGCCGGCCTGCGACAGGGCGCGCTCGAGCGTGGTCTTGTCGCGCTGGAACATGTCGAGCGTTTCGGTGCGCTCGACCGTCAGCCGCGCTGTCACGGCGCCGGCCTGGTCGACATGCATGCGCACATCGACGCGGCCGAGTTCGGGCGGATCGAGCCGGATGGTGAAGCGCGACTGGCCCTGGCGCATCTGGTGCACCATCTCGAAGGCGACTTGCGCCATGTTGATGTTGGCAGTGGCGTTCTGGTATGCGGCCGGCAGCATCTTGGCGGCGGTCGTTGTGGCCTGCACGGGCTGTGCTGCCGTGATCGCCGTTGTCGCCGTCGTGCCCGTATCGCGTGCAGGTGTGGAATCGGACTCCGTCTTGGCCGTCGCCGCTGCGATCACCTGACCCGCGGCCGACTTGTCGTCGCGCGCGCTGCCGCTGTCCGCCGCGTCTTTCGCATCCGCCACGGGCGCGGCCTTGGGATCGGTCGCCTTGACGTCCAGCGCCACAGCAGTGTCCGCGGTCCTGGTGTCGGACTTGGTCGTGCTGTCGACGGCAAGCGCCTGCGGCATGGCGAGCGCCTGCGGCGAGGCAATGACGGGCGAATTTGGCACGTTGGCCGTGCTTGTCGGCGTCGATGTCGCCGGCTGGTTTGGCTGGCCCTTGAGCAGGGCCTTCACCAGCGTATCGAGTGCCGTGCCGTCGCTGTCGGTTGGATTGGTCAGCTTGGCCAGCAATGTCGGGTCGGACTGGGCACCGTCGAGCGTCTGACTCAGCGCGTCGAGCTTGTCGGCAATGCCGGGCGCCGCGGCCCGCAGCGAGGTGCCGAGGTCCGTCAGTCGCTTTGCAAGGTCGGCAATGGCCGGCAGGGGCGCGGCAGCGGGAGTCGCCGTACTCGTGCCGATCGCCGACAGGGCGTCGAGCCCGTCGCCAGTCGGCGTTGGCGTCGCTGCAGTGGGTGTCGTCTGCTGCTGCGGGGTGGCAATCAGCGCCATGATCGCATCGATCGTGTCGCTGAGCTTCTTGAGTGCGTCCGGATCTGGCGTTTCACCGGCGTCGAGTTGGGCGCCAAGCGTATCGAGGGCCTTGGTCAGGCGGCTGATGAGCGCTGCGCCGGCGGGATTGGCCTGAATTTCGGCGAGCAGCGCCTGGGCCGCGTCGGTCGGCGTCGACGCTGCGGTATCGGTGGTGGCGGTCGTCGGTGACGCGGCGCCGAGCAGCGTTGCCAGAGTATCGGCGAGGCTCGGGGTCTCCTTTGCCTTGTTCTGTGTCGCGAGCAGTGCGTCGAGCCCAGTGGCGAGCGACTGGCTGGCCGTCGTCGTGCCGGCTGGTGACGGCACGCTGGTGCCTGCGCCGGTCAGCTGGTCGATCAGCGCCGCGAGGAAGCCGAGAGGGTTGTCGCCTGCCGTCGGCGCAGACGTGCCCGCGGCCTGTCCGTTGAGAGCGGACTGGCTGGTGGGGCTGTAGCTGACGGCGAGATGCGACGACACGGGGAACTCGAACGGAATGATCCGGCGACCACCATGCAAGGTCAGTGCCAAGTCAGAAATGCTGATTTATCAGCTACTTGCTTGTGAAGGACCGCCAGCCTCCCGGCAAAATCTGCCGGTTCCGGCCAATTGATGCCGAGGCCGAATGCGCCTATACGGACGCCGTTCACTCGGGCCTTGACCCCTTGCTGGATGAGACAGATGGATTTGAATTCGCTTGATATTGCCAAGCGTCCCGAGGACACGCGCGTCGTCGTCGCGATGTCGGGGGGCGTCGACAGCTCGGTGGTTGCCGGGCTGCTTGCCCGCGAGGGCTATGACGTCATCGGCGTCACCCTGCAGCTTTACGATCACGGCGAAGCAACGCACCGCAAGGGCGCCTGCTGTGCCGGCCAGGACATCCACGATGCGCGACGGGTGGCAGCGCAACTGGGCATCCCGCACTATGTCCTCGACTATGAGGATCGCTTCCGCGCGGCGGTGATCGCGCCGTTCGCCAATGCCTATCAGCAGGGCGAAACGCCGGTGCCGTGCATCGCCTGCAACCAGAGCGTCAAGTTCGTCGACCTGATGGAGGTCGCCAAGGACCTCGGCGCCGATGTGCTGGCAACCGGACACTATGTCCGCTCCTATCTCGAGGAGGGGCGGCGCCGCCTCGCGCGGCCGGTCGATGCGTCGCGCGACCAGACCTATTTCCTCTTTGCCACGACGCAGGAGCAGCTCGATTTCCTGCGCTTTCCGCTGGGCGGCATGAGCAAGCCCGCGGTACGCGAGCTGGCGCGCGAGTTCGGCCTCGAGGTTGCCGACAAGCACGATAGCCAGGACATCTGCTTCGTGCCGCAGGGCAAGTATTCCGAGATCATCCGAAAAATGCATCCTGAGGCGCTGGCCGAGGGCGAGATCGTGCATCTCGATGGGCGCGTGCTCGGCCGGCACCAGGGCATCGTCAATTACACGGTGGGCCAGCGCAAGGGTCTCGGCATCGCCGCAGCCGAGCCGCTCTACGTCGTCCGGCTCGATCGCGCCCGGAACCGCGTCATGGTCGGTCCGCGCGAGGCCTTGATGACGCACACGGTGCGCCTGCGCGACGTCAACTGGCTTGGTACGCGGCCGCTGGCCGATTCCGCAGGCGGCAATGGCGCTCCGGTCGAGGTCAAGGTGCGCTCCACGCGGCCGCCGCAGCAGGGCGCGGTGCGGGTGGTCGATGGCGAGGTGCTGGTGACGCTGTTTGCCGGCGAGTATGGGATTTCGCCCGGCCAGGCCTGCGTGTTCTATGCCGATGAGAGCGATACCAGCGAAGTGCTGGGCGGCGGCTTCATCGCCGAAGCGGTGCCGGATATGCTCGTCGCCTGAGCGAGATCAGGGGATGGTGATCGGGTCGTTCGGGCTCGGCGGCGGATGGTCGAACATGTTGAAGTGGATCGTGCCGTTGACGATCCCGAGCACCAGCGCCACCGCCAGAAAGGCCGCGATAAACATCACCGCGACGCGGGCGGTGGCGAGGCTCTGGCGTTCGAATTCGCTTTCGCGCATTCCCCGGGCTCTAGTTGGCTGAACTTGCGGGCGCGACGCTGCCGGACGATGCGCTCGATGAAGCGCCCTGGGCCGCCTCCCGCAATTGCTGGTAGTTGCCGACTCCGCCGAGCAGGGCGCCGACAATATAAACGATCGCCAGCGCGCCAAAGACAAGGATGAGAATCCGTGCGGGCGTGAGCGCAAAGGGTCTGGTGGGGCGGGGCGTCTGATCGGCCATGAAAACGCGATAGCGCTGAACCGTGGCAGGTGCAAGGCGCCCGATTGCCGCCGCAACCCGCTTTCGCTGCGTCCCCGAAAAATCTGTGCGCCATCCCCAAGGATATCCGCTGCCGTAGCGTCCCAGCTTCAAAGATGCCAAGTCAAAGGGATCTTGGGGTGAACGGGTCAGCGATTTTGACGTCGGAAACGACAAAAGTAATGCGGCAGGCAAGTGCAATGCCGCAATCCAGCGCGCTGGTGCAGCGCGCCAAGGCGGGCGATCGGGCGGCGTTCAGCGCGCTCGTCGAAGCCCACTACGACTATATCTTTCGGATCGCGGCCAAATGGACCGGCCGCAGATCCGACGCCGAGGATATCGCCCAGGAAGTCTGCATCAAGCTCGCCACGGCGATCCGCAGCTTCGACGGCCGGTCGGCGTTCACCAGTTGGCTCTACCGGGTGACCCTCAACATGGTGCGCGACATGCAGCGCGCCAACGGGCGCCGCGACAGGACCATCGATGCCTTCACCATCGTGCACCCCGAGGACGATCCGGGGAGTCAGGAGGATTCGGCGGCGGCCAAGGAACTCTGGAAGGCAGTGGGCGCCCTGCCCGAAAAACAGCGCGAAGCGATCATGCTGGTCTATGGCGAGGACATGAATCACGCCGAGGCCGCATCGATCATGGGGTGCAAGGAGGCCACGGTCTCCTGGCACATACACGAAGCGAAAAAGACCCTAAGGGGGCTTTTGTGATGACGGACGACAAGATGACCGACGATGCCCTGACCTCGCTGCGCACGCTCGACGTGGCGGCGCCCTCTGCCGAGGCACGAAAGATCGCGCTCAACGCAGCCATGGCTGCATTCGATGCCGCGCAGCCCAAGGCGGCCGCGCGCGGCGGCTGGCTGCGCAACTGGAAACTGAGCGCCGGACTCGGCGTGCCGCTCGGCACGGCGGTCGCGGCGCTGGTGCTGTTGCCGCTTGGCACGCAACTCTACACCGCGACCTCGCACCGGCCCGACGGCGTGCCGCCCAAGCCGGAGACGGTGGTGAGCACCACGACGACCCAGATGGCTGACAAGCCGGTTGTCACCTCGACGGCCAAGACCGATGCGTTGACCCTTCAGGACGAAGAGGGTGGTGACGCAGATCTCACCCCGCTCGCCACCGAGGCGGCGCCGACGACGGCCAGCCCGAAGCTGAAAATGTCCGGCGTGGTACCCGCGCCCGTTGCCGAGCCGGCAATGGACAGCGCAGTGCGCAGCATTGCCGCCGCTCCGCCGACCGGCGGCAACATGGGTGCGGTCGGGCTGGCCGCACCGGCGGAGTCGATGCCGTTAAACGTCGTTCCGTATCAGGCAAGCGACGACAACTTTGCCAAGTTCGACGAGAACCGGCTGAAGATCACCGCCGAGGAACCGGTGTCGACGTTCTCGATCGATGTCGATACTGCGTCCTACAGCTATGTCCGCTCGGTGCTCAAGGATGGTTATCTGCCCGATCCCAATGCCGTGCGCATCGAGGAGATGATCAACTACTTCCCCTATGACTATCCGGCACCCGACAGCGCGGCGACGCCGTTCAAGGCGACGATGGCCGTACTGCCGACGCCCTGGAACGCCAAGACCCGTCTCGTCGAGATCGGCATCAAGGGCTATGTGCCGCCTGCCACCGCGCGTGCGCCGCAGAACCTGACGTTCCTCATCGATACGTCGGGGTCGATGGACGAGCCCAACAAGCTGCCGCTGCTGAAGCGGGCTTTCGGCCTGCTCGTCGATACGCTGCAGCCGACCGATACGGTGTCGATTGTCACCTATGCCGGCTCGGCCGGGGTGGCGCTGAAGCCGACGCCGGCCAAGGATCGCGCGACGATCCTTTCCGCCATCGACCAGATGGCGGCAGAAGGCTCAACCGACGGCGTCGACGGCATTGCGCTCGCCTATCGGGTCAATGCCGAGGCCAAGGGGCAGGGGACGACCAACCGGGTCATCCTCGCCACTGATGGCGACTTCAATGTTGGCATCGATACGCCGGACGAGCTCAAGACCTTCATCACCAAGGAGCGCGACCAGGGAATCTCGTTGTCGGTGCTCGGCTTTGGCCGCGGCAATCTTGACGATGCGCTGATGCAGGCGCTCGCCCAGAACGGCAACGGCAATGCCAGCTACATCGACTCCTATGCCGAGGCCCGCAAGGTGCTGGTCGAGGAGGGCGGTTCCAATCTGGTCACCATCGCCAAGGACGTGAAGATCCAGGTCGAGTTCAACCCGTCGCAGGTGAGCGAATATCGGCTCATCGGCTACGAAACCCGTGCCCTCAACCGCGAGGACTTCAACAACGACGCGGTCGATGCAGGCGAGATCGGAGCCGGCCACACTGTAACGGCGATCTATGAGATCACGCCGGCTGGCTCGGGTGCCGAGCTCAACGACCCGCTGCGCTATTCGGCTCCCAATGCCGATGCGCAGACGCCGATGAACGACGAACTGGGTTTTCTCAAGATCCGCTACAAGGCGCCCGATGGCGACACCAGCAAGCTGATCGAGACGCCGATTGCCCAGGCGCTGGCGGTTGCCAGCCTCGATGCCGCCGGCTCCGACCAGCGTTTTGCCGCCGCGGTCGCCGCATTCGGCCAGAAGTTGCGCAGCTCGAGCTATGGGGCGGAGATGAGCTTCGCCGACATCGCGGCGCTCGCCAATGGCGCCAAGGGTGCCGATGCCGATGGCTACCGGGCGGAGTTCGTCCAGCTGGTCAAGCTCGCCGCCGGCCTCGTTCCCGCCACCCCGGAGCCCGCTCCGGCGCAATAGCTGTCCCGGCGTAGGGGTTCTCCCACTCTGCGCTTTCTGACTGATGGCCCGGCCCAGCGCCGGGCCACTTTTTTGACGGATGTCGCCAACTAGGGGATTTTCCGTCCCAGAGGGCCGTAGATTGCGCCGTCTGACGCGTTTTTCGGTGAACCCGCCCGGAGGCGAACCCCATCGCTTGACAGCGCCGGGAGCCAAACCTAAGAAGGCGCGCCTTTGGCCGCCGGCATCCACCGCCCGCGCGCCGCAACGGGGCGGAGTAGCTCAGGTGGTTAGAGCAGCGGAATCATAATCCGCGTGTCGGGGGTTCAAATCCCTCCTCCGCTACCATCTTTCCCCGCAGGATCGATCTGTTTCTAGGTGCGACCGGGCGGGCAAGCCGTCCTTCATATTCGAGTCGTGGAGGGCGCGTTGTCTGCCCCGCAATGACGAGGCGCCGGACGAGGGCTTTGCCCGCAACCCTTGCACGGGGCGGAAGGTGGCCAATATAGGTCCAAAGGTCCACATCAAGGTCGTCTGCCGGTTCCCGATGGCGTTTGAGGTCAAGCGAGGAGGGCACAACTTTTCGTGGGGCTCCTCAACCCCAGTTCGACCGCCTCTTGAACTTCGGTCCCTTCTGCCGAAGGGCACCGACAGACGCTTTCGCTCCGAATCAGAGCTACCTCTGCCGGTGGTGCATCCTTCTGGCAGCCACCAAATAGCTGGAGGAGGTGCTTGTCGCTGACCTGACTTTTCATGTCGCGCAGAATGCGGCCTACGGTTACGTCGCGGCAGATGTGCAAACCGTGCGAGTGCAGCGCACATTCGAATGAAGTCCTATTCCTCTTGAGGATGTTCTGAGCTCTCGCCGTCGACTTGCACTAGCGAAGGGTAAGAGAGATTTGGCGATGAAAGGCCGACGCAATCGATTCGATAGCGAGCTTGTGCTCTCGCTGACGCCGGTGTCAGGGCATTGTCAGCCATCTGTCAGCTCGAGCGGCCTGACCCTCCTCCTTTGCAGGGTGCGTCAATTTGAACAGAGTTTTCTGGGAATGAAATCCGTACCGCGGTTTTCACGCCTCTCCGGTCACGGAAGTCCAGCGTTTCAGCGGCTTTCCCGGCAGTTCGTAAGACTCATCGATATTTAGAACAAAGTTTTGAGTGCCGGACATGACGGCGCATGTCAGCGTCTTGTCAGAACGCCATAGGCAGCTTCCCTGTGCTCACGACATCGTGAGGCGGAGGGACACAAGATGGCGACCACGGATACCAAGCTGCTGCTCGATGACATCATTGCTGCCGGAGTAGCGCAGACATACTCACCTGTGGATCCATCGCAGTTGACGACGCCAATCCCTGGCGCCGGCGACGGCGTTGCCATCGCGGGTCTGGCCATTCCAGTAGCAGGCGACACGGTTCAGACTTTGGTCGTGGGTCTGGCCGGCGACGACGACAAGGCAGTGGACGCGGGTCGGCTGTTTGTGGTCACCGAGGATACCACCAGCGCAACTGCGATCAGCTACACGATCGATGGTGTGACGGCGGGCGATGCGGCCGGTGCGGCCGTTGCCACTATCGCCGACCTCAATGGCGATGGACTGCGCGAGATCGTCGTCGGTGCTCCCGGCGCCGACAATGGCGCCGCGCTCAACGCTGGCCAGACCTATGTCGTGTGGGGACAGACGGCCACTGGCGGTGTCGACCTCGGCGATGCCAGCGGCGACAATGGCAACGGCTACTCGATATTCGGCGAGGCCGAGGGCGATGCGTCGGGCGCGGCGGTGGCGGCCATTGCCGATGGCAATGGCGACGGGCGTCAGGAGGTGCTGGTCGGCGCGGCGGGCAATGACGCGGGTGGCGCTGACGCCGGCGCGGCCTATGTCGTCTTCGGGCGCACCAACGGGACCACGGATGTGTCGCTGTCCTCGCTGGGCAGCAAGGGCTTCAAGATCATCGGCGAGAATGCGGGAGACGCGGCGGGTGGAGCTGTCGCGGGCATCGGCGACCAGAACCATGACGGCAAGGGCGATATCCTCGTCGGTGCTGCCGGCAACGATGCGGGCGGAAATGAGGCCGGCGCCGTCTATGTCGTGTTCAACAAGGCAAGCACCGCTGCCGTCAACCTTGAAAACGTCGCCCTCGGGGTCGGCGGTTACAAGATCGTTGGCCAGGCGGGCGAGGGAG
>Ga0075163_10013356_pt1 | contig 10640 bp, 5 predicted proteins | sample JI1023141ADNA_FD_71478 | JGI IMG/M metagenome (GOLD analysis project Ga0075163, IMG submission 71478) | Wastewater effluent complex algal communities from Wisconsin, to seasonally profile nutrient transformation and Carbon sequestration -... | ecosystem: Engineered > WWTP > Effluent > Algae... | reverse complement strand
CGCCCTATTCGGACTCGCTTTCGCTACGCCTACACCTCTTCGGCTTAAGCTTGCTTGCAAAACTAACTCGCTGACCCATTATACAAAAGGTACGCCGTCGCCGTTCAAGACGGCTCCGACTGCTTGTAGACATCCGGTTTCAGGGACTATTTCACTCCCCTCGTCGGGGTGCTTTTCACCTTTCCCTCACGGTACTAGTTCACTATCGGTCACCGAGTAGTACTTAGGCTTGGAGGGTGGTCCCCCCATGTTCAGACAGGATTACACGTGTCCCGCCTTACTCGAGTACTTATGTTTGTTCTTACCCATACGGGACTATCACCCTCTGTGGTCTGACTTTCCAGACAGTTTTGGTTCACTCACATAAGTCACTGGCCTAGTCCGCGTTCGCTCGCCACTACTAGCGGAGTCTCAATTGATGTCCTTTCCTCCGGCTACTGAGATGTTTCAGTTCGCCGGGTTCGCTCCATCCACCTATGTATTCAGTGGTAGGTACCCCCAAAGGGGTGGGTTGCCCCATTCGGATATCCATGGATCAAAGCTTGCTCGCAGCTCCCCATGGCTTTTCGCAGCGTGCCACGTCCTTCATCGCCTCTCGGTGCCAAGGCATTCACCAGATGCCCTTTTCATGCTTGATCCCAGCATCCCCATCACGCGTCATTTGTTTTTATTTGATTGCTCAAATAAAAACTTGTGCACGGACACGCCACTCCTCGGCAAAGGGTGGAATGCCACAACGTCATGAGGATTTTTGGTGAATACTGAACGCCTATAGTTGAACCGCTTGCTATGTCTTCCAGGGATGAAAGACCGTCACAAAAGGTTCAGCGATCAGATCCACGCGATCATCATGCAACCTTCAACCTATTCACAATGTCAACAACACCCACGAACGAAAATCATCATAGCTTGATGTTTTGTTTACGTACGCGGGAACTCTAACTCCCTTGCGATGAAACGCCTTGCTTTCTTCCACACACGCCAACAAGGGGCACAGAAGAAAACTTGGTGGGCCTGGAAAGACTTGAACTTTCGACCTCACGCTTATCAAGCGCGCGCTCTAACCAACTGAGCTACAGGCCCGGCTCGGCAGATGCCAACAGCGTATGCCGGATAGGCCTACTGAGCTTGTTGATCGGCGCGTTTTGCTCATCGCGAAGGAAGGGATGCGTGGACGGCGCCGACTACAAAAGATCGGCGGCCTTTATTGATGGATGATTAAAGAAGCGACCCAAAATGTGAGATAGGCCGATCCTTCAATTCCAGAAAGGAGGTGATCCAGCCGCAGGTTCCCCTACGGCTACCTTGTTACGACTTCACCCCAGTCGCTGACCTTACCGTGGCCGGCTGCCTCCTTGCGGTTAGCACACCGTCTTAAGGTAAAACCAACTCCCATGGTGTGACGGGCGGTGTGTACAAGCCCCGGGAACGTATTCACCGTGGCATGCTGATCCACGATTACTAGCGATTCCACCTTCATGCACTCGAGTTGCAGAGTGCAATCTGAACTGAGACGGCTTTTGGGGATTGGCTCCATCTTGCGATTTGGCATCCCACTGTCACCGCCATTGTAGCACGTGTGTAGCCCAGCCTGTAAGGGCCATGAGGACTTGACGTCATCCCCGCCTTCCTCCGGCTTGTCACCGGCGGTTCCCCCAGAGTGCCCGGCCAAACCCGTTGGCAACTGGGGGCGAGGGTTGCGCTCGTTGCGGGACTTAACCCAACATCTCACGACACGAGCTGACGACAGCCATGCAGCACCTGTGTGGGCGCCAGCCGAACTGAAGGACCTGATTTCTCAAGCCCAAACGCCCCATGTCAAAAGCTGGTAAGGTTCTTCGCGTTGCGTCGAATTAAACCACATGCTCCACCGCTTGTGCGGGGCCCCGTCAATTCCTTTGAGTTTTAATCTTGCGACCGTACTTCCCAGGCGGTGCGCTTATTGCGTTAGCTGCGCCACCGAGACACTAAGTGCCCCAACGGCTAGCGCACATCGTTTACAGCGTGGACTACCAGGGTATCTAATCCTGTTTGCTCCCCACGCTTTCGCACCTCAGCGTCAGTATCGGACCAGGTAGCCGCCTTCGCCACCGGTGTTCTTCCCAATATCTACGAATTTCACCTCTACACTGGGAATTCCGCCACCCTCTTCCGAACTCTAGCCATGCAGTCTTGAGCGCACATCCCGGGTTGAGCCCGGGGCTTTCACGCCCAACTTGCACGGCCGCCTACGTGCCCTTTACGCCCAGTGATTCCGAACAACGCTCGCCCCCTTCGTATTACCGCGGCTGCTGGCACGAAGTTAGCCGGGGCTTCTTCTGCGGGTACCGTCATCATCGTCCCCGCCGAAAGAGCTTTACAACCCTAAGGCCTTCGTCACTCACGCGGCATGGCTGGGTCAGGCTTGCGCCCATTGCCCAATATTCCCCACTGCTGCCTCCCGTAGGAGTCTGGGCCGTGTCTCAGTCCCAGTGTGGCTGATCGTCCTCTCAGACCAGCTACCGATCGTCGCCTTGGTAGGCCATTACCCTACCAACTAGCTAATCGGACGCGGGCTCGTCTTCTGGCGATAAATCTTTCTCCCTGAGGAGATATACGGTATTAGCCTCAGTTTCCCGAGGTTGTCCCGTACCAGAAGGTTGATTCCCACGCGTTACTCACCCGTGCGCCACTCCCCTTGCGGGGCGTTCGACTTGCATGTGTTAAGCCTGCCGCCAGCGTTCGTTCTGAGCCAGGATCAAACTCTCAAGTTAATTCAAGCACCACCATAAAACCGAAGTTTCATGGCAGAACTCATAACGAGTACCTATAAACCTGCACAAAAACATCACTGTCAGGCACAAATTTGTTTTCTGCCAACCAGAGGTCAACATGAACAAATCTGTTCCATCATTTAGATGCGTTTGCAGCTATTAGGCACTCGAACCCGCCGGGCTCAAGCAGCCAACGCCGCCCACGCATCCCTTCCATATTCCTACAATGTCAAAGAGCTTGGCCGTAAAAAAACAGCCAATATCAAAAGCTTAGCCGTATAAGTAGCTGACAAGACACTTGCTGCATCCCTTGTTCAGGGCCGCATCGGCGTCTCGTTGGGCGGCTTATAGGCGGAATGCTGTAAGCTGTCAAACCTATTTATGTGAAGTAGAAATCAACCCACAAAGGGTCAAGGGGTTCCGCGGGTTTTTTCATTAATTTCCCTCCCCTAGTTGACAGAACGGTCTCCATCATCAAACTGCTACCCGGAAGTCGCGGCAAAATTAGGGTCGCCCGAGGGGAAATGGCATCAATAGAACCTTCTCGTCAGCACACCGAGGATCTCGGCTTGCCTGGCGCTACGACGATATTGCCGCGTATTCCGCGCGAGGCCATTGCCTATCTTTTGTTGGCCAGCCTTCTCACCGCCGGCATGTGGGTGGCAAATAACCCCCATACTTCTCGCGGCTTTTTGTCCTCTCTACCTGGGATGACACCATCGACGTCTTCTTTCCCGGTAACGCCCGCGCTGCAGGCCGATCCGTCGGCGAGCGTTTCTGTACATACGTCATCTTCGGAAATGACGACACGCACGGTTACTGTGCGCAAAGGCGAAACTCTGGCCGGTGTTCTTGATGCACAAGGCGTCGACCGCAGCGCCGCACATAACATTATCCAAACCTTAGAACCTTTCTTCACCATGAAGTCTTTGCGCGTTGGGCAAACAGTTGATCTGCTGTTTCAGTCAAATGCGGCTTTAACGTCGGACGCACCGCGCGCTGAAATTTTTCAAGGCATCGTTTTGCGTCCGAAAGCTGAACAAACCATCAAGGTTCTGCGCAACGCCGACGGCAGTTTCGCCGCTAGCAATGAAATGCTTCCTCTGACAGCGATGGTGCGCCACAGCACGGCGCCGATTGATAGCAGTCTTTATGTTGCCGCCACCAAAGCCGGCGTTCCCGCACCTGTTTTAAACGACTTGATCCGCATCTTCAGTTTTGATGTCGATTTCCAGCGCGAGATCCAACCGGGTGATACGGTCGACGTTCTGTTCGAGCAGTTTGATCTTCCGTCAGGAGAGACGGCCCGTCACGGCAATATTCTTTATGCCGCCCTCACTTTAAGCGGCAAAAAACTTCCGCTGTATCGGTTTGAGCCTCGAACAGGCGAAGTTGATTACTTTGATCCCAACGGCAAAAGCGCCCGCAAGGCATTGATCCGCACGCCGATCGACGGCGCACGATTGAGTAGCGGTTTCGGCCTGCGCAATCATCCTATCTTGGGTTTCTCTGCATTGCATACCGGCACTGATTTTGCGGCACCAGCAGGAACACCGATCTACGCATCAGGCAACGGCGTAATCGACTTCATCGGTAAAAAAGGCGGTTACGGTAATTACGTTCAGATCCGTCACAGCGGTATCTATAGTTCTGGCTATGCTCACGCCAGCAGTTTTGCCAAAGGCCTCAAAGTCGGCAGTCGTGTGAACCAAGGTGAAACCATCGCTTATGTCGGCGCGACAGGCCAAGCTACCGGCCCTCATTTGCATTATGAATTGATTGAAAATGGTAAAAAAATTAATGCGATGACCGTGCATCTTCCTTCGGGAGAGACGCTTACAGGCGACGCGTTAGCCCGCTTCCACGCCGAGACGACGCGGATTACCGCGCTGATGAATTCCTTGGACATAAATGGTTTGGCGCCGGCCCTGATGGCTACGACGGATTTGCCGCCCGTCCAGGATCAGGTCGAAACCTTCTCCGCTAACAATGCTTTGAAATAAGCGATCGTCTGTTTTAGACCATCATCTATTCCAACTTTTGGCTTCCAGTTCAAAATTTTCTCAGCCCGTGTGATATCTGGACAGCGGCGAACCGGATCATCCGCCGGCAACGGCAGGGTGACGGTCTTCACCTTGGATCCCGTTAAGGCGATCACCTTCTGCGCCAACTCCGCCATGGTGAATTCAACCGGATTACCCAAATTTATCGGCCCCGTTACCTCGACCGGACTCTCCATCAACTTCACCAATCCATCGACCAGGTCGCTGACGTAACAGAATGACCGACTTTGCTGGCCGTTGCCGTAAAGCGTCAACGGCTTACCCTGAAGCGATTGCACAATGAAGTTTGACACCACGCGTCCGTCTTCGGGATGCATCCGCGTACCATAGGTATTAAAAATACGCGCTACCTTAATCGGTAAGCCATGCTGACGATGATAATCAAAAAACAAAGTTTCGGCGCACCGCTTCCCTTCGTCATAACAGCTGCGGATGCCGATCGGATTGACGTTGCCCCAATAATCCTCGGTCTGGGGATGCATCGCCGGATCGCCATAAACTTCTGAGGTTGAAGCTTGAAGCACGGGCACCTTCAGCCGTTTGGCCAAACCCAAAACATTGATTGCCCCATGAACCGATGTTTTAGTGGTTTGCACGGGGTCGCGCTGATAATGAATGGGCGATGCTGGGCAGGCCAGGTTGTAGATCGCATCAACCTCGGCATAGAGCGGGAAGGTCACATCATGACGCATCGCCTCGAACCGCGGATTGCCGAGCAGGTGAGCGATGTTGCTGCGGCTGCCGGTAAAGTAATTATCGACGCACAGAACCTCATGCCCATCGCTCAGCAATCGTTCGCATAAATGCGAGCCGATAAAGCCAGCGCCGCCTGTTACCAGAATCCGCCGCGGCAAGGTCTTAGATTTCAAATGCACCACTCAAACCCCTCTCAATCTAGAGGCGAGCTTACCGTGCCAAAGGGGCAAATGTCATGCCCGCTTTATTATTAATAGGCGGATTCTTTTTGAATCCGCCTATTAAATTTCTTTGCTTAGATTTATGTCGTTAAGCCGCCTCAGCAGCGATGGACTGGCCGTTGATGACCAGCCCTTTAGCGTTAGCCGAGACCTTAACAGTCTCGCCGTCGCCGATTTTCCCTTCCAAAATAAGCTGCGCCAATGGATTCTGCAGGCTGCGTTGCACGACCCGTTTCAAAGGACGCGCGCCATAAACCGGATCATACCCAGCATCGGCCAACCATTCCTTGGCCTTACGATCGACGTCAATATTGATGCCGCGATCCTGCAACAGTTTCTGCAATCGGCCCAATTGGATCTCGACCACACCGGTCATGTTTTCTCGGCTGAGGCGCTGGAACAGCAAGATTTCATCTAGACGGTTGAGGAACTCCGGACGAAACGACTGCCGGACAATCTGCATGACCCGTTCGCGAACAATCTCCGGCTCCTCATTGGCCGCATCCGACGCCAAGACATCAGACCCCAGGTTTGATGTCAGAATGATCAACGTGTTACGAAAATCGACGGTCCGGCCTTGACCATCGGTCAAACGTCCGTCGTCCAATACCTGCAACAGGACGTTAAAGACATCTGGGTGAGCCTTCTCGACTTCATCAAATAACACCACCTGATAAGGACGACGGCGCACCGCTTCGGTTAATACACCGCCTTCATCATAACCGACATAGCCCGGAGGCGCGCCGATTAACCGGCTGACCGCGTGCTTTTCCATATACTCGGACATGTCGATCCGCACCATGGCGGCATCATCATCGAACATAAACGCGGCCAAGGCTTTGCTGAGTTCGGTTTTACCGACACCTGTCGGGCCCAAAAATAAGAATGATCCCATCGGCCTGTTTGGATCTTGCAAACCCGCGCGTGCCCGGCGCACGGCATTTGATACCGCAACCACTGCTTCGTTTTGGCCGATAACGCGCTGACGCAATGCCTCTTCCATTTTCAAAAGTTTGGCACGCTCGCCTTCCAGCATTTTATCAACTGGGATACCTGTCCAGCGTGACACCACCGCAGCAATCTGCTCAGGCGTCACCGCATCCTTGGCCATACGCGTTGCCCCAGACTGCTCGGCCTCGCTTAAGCGTTTTTCCAAATCAGGAACAACGCCATAGGTCAACTCCCCCGCCCGTGCCAAATCGCCTCGGCGCCGCGCCTGCTCTAATTCAGCCCGCGCCTGCTCCAATTGCTCTTTAACTTTGGTGGTGCTGGCGAGCTTTTCTTTTTCCGCCGACCATTTAGCGTTAAGCTGCTTGGCGTCTTCTTCGAGATTGGCCAGTTCCGCTTCGAGTTTTGCCAAACGATCTTTGGAAGCAGAGTCAGTTTCTTTTTTGAGGGCTTCGCGTTCGATCTTCAGCTGAATGATCTTGCGATCTAATTCATCCAAGGCTTCTGGCTTGGAGTCCAATTGCATCCGCAGACGGCTTGATGCTTCGTCTACCAGATCAATGGCTTTATCGGGCAAGAACCGATCCGCAATATAACGATGTGATAACGTCGCCGCTGACACGATCGCCGCATCCGCAATGCGCACGCCGTGATGCAACTCATATTTTTCTTTGAGGCCACGCAAGATGGAAATCGCATCTTCAACCGTTGGCTCGGCAACAAAAACAGGTTGGAAGCGTCGCGCCAAGGCGGCATCTTTTTCAATATATTTACGATATTCATCTAGTGTCGTTGCGCCAACACAGTGAAGCTCGCCCCGCGCCAGAGCAGGCTTCAGCATGTTAGAAGCATCCATTGCCCCATCAGCTTTACCCGCACCAACCAAGGTGTGGAGCTCGTCAATAAAAAGAATGATCTCGCCAGCCGCCGTTTGAATTTCCTGCAACACGGCTTTTAGCCGCTCTTCAAATTCACCGCGAAATTTGGCTCCGGCAATAAGCGCGCCTAGATCCAGCGCTAATAGGCGTTTGCCTTTCAAAGATTCCGGAACATCGCCATTGATAATGCGCTGAGCCAAACCTTCAATGATCGCTGTTTTACCGACGCCGGGCTCACCAATCAAAACTGGATTGTTCTTGGTCCGGCGCGAAAGCACCTGCATGGTGCGGCGGATTTCTTCATCGCGGCCAATCACCGGATCAAGCTTGTTCGCCTTAGCCTGCTCGGTAAGATCCCGCGCGTATTTTTTTAAGGCATCATAAGCATTCTCGGCCGTGGCACTATCCGCCGTGCGGCCTTTGCGCAGATCCTCGATGGCTTTGTTCAATGATTGGGGTGTGACGCCGGCATTTTTAAGCGCCTTGGCCGACGGTGTTTCTGTAGCCATGCTCAAGGCCAACAAGAGACGCTCGGCAGTTACAAATTTATCTGCAGCTTTCGTGGCTAATTTTTCAGCTTGCTCAAATAGCCGGGCCATTTCAGGGGCAACATAAACCTGACCCGCACCCGCGCCTTCAACCTTAGGAAGTTTTAATAAAGCAGCCTCAGTTTCTTGCGCCGCAAGCGCTGGATCACCTCCAGCAGCGCGGATCAATCCCGCAGCTAAACCATCCTCGTCCTCAAGCAAAATCTTAAGTAAATGCTCGGGCGTAAACCGCTGATGCCCTGAACGAACGGCTAACCCTTGCGCAGACTGCAGTAAACCTTGAGCCCGTTCGGTATAAATCTCAAACTTCATCGTGAAATCCCTTCGTGGCGATTTCTATTTCCAAGCCGTTTATCTGACACAATGGTCAAAGATCCCTATCGGCAATCTGTTCCCATTTTATCGACTCAGAAATTAGCTTCTTCCGACCATATAGGCGCAAAATACACCAGTACAAGATGGGAAACTCTGTAAAATTTCCGCTTATTTCCTTATAAAATTAACAAAACACGGGAGACGGCTTGGCAGCTTCCCCAGCTTCGCCCCATATATACTAGACATGACACAATCTTCGCCCTCTGCTTCATTTTTGCCTGAGCCAAAGACAAAATCACCCCGACCGCGCATTGCCCTTGCTTTGCAAGGCGGCGGCGCGCATGGGGCTTTTACTTGGGGCGTTCTGGACCGTCTTATGGAGACACCGTCGTTTGATTTGGCGGGCTTAAGCGGCGCCAGCGCCGGAGCTATAAATGCTGCAGTACTAATGTCTGGCATTGCTACCGGCGGACCGCAAGGTGGCCGCGATCGGCTCGCAACCTTGTGGCAGCGGGTTGGGCGGATGGGACGATATAGTCCCCTACGCGCCAGCCTTATGGAGCGGTTTACCAGCGGCTGGAACTCTAATTGGGCTGGCGGTCATCTCGTCTTTGATCTTTTGACGCGCTTTCTCTCGCCCTATCAATTTAATCCTCTCGATCTTAATCCTCTGAGATTTTTATTGAACGAGGTTGTTGATACAGCAGCCCTTCATAACAACACAACGTCGCCCCTATTTATTTCAACAACCGATCTGCAGACGGGCGGCGCGCAGATTTTTAGCGGAACCGACATCACCGTTGACTCACTTATGGCATCAGCCTGCATTCCTTTTTTGCATCAAGCAGTGCAAATTAAAGGACGATATTATTGGGATGGCGGTTACGCGCTCAATCCTCCAATTTTGATTTTGGCTGAATCCGGCATAACTGAAGATATCGTTTTGGTGCAAATTCATGCGGGTCATGACGGGGGGTTACCCACTGATGCCCGCGGCATCCATGATCGCCTAAATCAAATCATGCTGAATGCGCCTCTGGCTGGAGAATTGAAAGCTTTTGATCTCTATAATCATCTGCGCCAGGCTGAGGGTAAAAAACCCGTGCGCCTCCACCGGATCGCCGCTGAAAAAGAGCTGCGTCCTTTTGGATCATCCAGTAAACTTAATGCCGAACCAGGTTTTCTGGATCACCTTTTCACTATTGGCCGAGCCGCCGCAACACGCTGGCTTGAAACTGATGCCTTAAATCTTGGAAAAAAATCGACCTACACACCGTCAGAGATTTCGCCGTCTTCTTAAGGAAAGTTAGTCGATTTGTTAAAAAAGAAGGGCTCTTAAAGAGCCCTTCTTTGTTTAATTAGCGTCGTCGGTCGGCGGCGTATCCGTTCGGACGCGGCCATCACCTGCCGGACCTCTTGGTCGACGTCCACGGCGAACAGCCTCCGTCGATATTTCAGATCGCACATTTTGATGTTCTGATGGCGCTGCTTCTACATGCGGCTGCGCGCTTTCAGAGGACGGTGCGGACATTCTAGGCTGGTCCATCGACACACCACCACGATCGTTTCGCTCACCCCGTTCTTGAGGTTGAGAATATCTTTCACGACGCGAGCGCTCACCTTGGCCTTGCGACGGATTAGAATAAGATCGATCGCTCGAAGATTGACCATGAGATCCAGTATGCTGCTGGCGATCCCCTTGCCGATCATTTTGCTGGCGATCCCCTTGATGATGTCCGCCATTACTGTGTTGGCCACCATTATTTGAGTGGCTCGATGGTGCATTTACGCGCGGCGGCTGCTGTGCAAAAAATGGGTTTGGACTACCGGCAAAACCAATACTTTGATCAAAAGGGTTGTCCCCTTCATCACCAAATCCCCCATCACTTGTGGAAGCGTTTTGGGCTTGTCCTGGGTTCGGTACCCCCGGCTGAGGCTGATCAAATCCCCCGCGCGCCTGACGTTCGGCTTCATTCTGAGCCAAAATAATCCGATAGTAATGTTCAGCATGTTGAAGCAGGTTTTCTGAGGCAACCCGATCCCCGGAACCGGATGCATCGCGTGCCAGGCCTAAGTATTTTTCATAAACTTGATGGGCGGTTCCCCGGATGCGCACTTCAGGTCCGTTCGAATCGAACACATGCATTCGAGGCGGCAAGCCCTTCCGGTTGTTATTATTGCTGTTGTTATTATTGTGGTTACGGCCACGCGACCGCTT
>Ga0075163_10013355_pt1 | contig 10641 bp, 21 predicted proteins | sample JI1023141ADNA_FD_71478 | JGI IMG/M metagenome (GOLD analysis project Ga0075163, IMG submission 71478) | Wastewater effluent complex algal communities from Wisconsin, to seasonally profile nutrient transformation and Carbon sequestration -... | ecosystem: Engineered > WWTP > Effluent > Algae... | reverse complement strand
GCGCTCTGTCGTCTCGAATCGCGCGGATATTCGCACGACGACGCCATGAAGATTCGCATCCGAACTTACTTCGAGAGTGTCGATTCTCCTGTCACCAAGCAGGTTGACGACGCATCCCCTTTGAAGGCTGTCGCTCGCAAGCCCATCGAGAAGACAAACAAGTCGATGGAGGCATTTGATCTCGCCATTGAAGAGATCCTCTCTGGCCAGACGCCGTCGAACTTCTCGATTGATCCTGCTGGCCAAGTGAAAGAAATTGAAGAAATCTGTCACCGTGAACTCAAGGAGTTGACTGAGTTCGCCGAGTATTATCGGACAGATTGGATCGCACCTCTCAAGAAATTCTACAAGGCTACTCTCGAAAAGGTTGAAAAGGCGAAGGCTTTCAAGAAAGTCAAGTCTCCCATCGTGCGCTCGAAACGCACCAATCCGGCGTCGGTCGTAAAAGCTGTCAAGTATCAAAAGTCTGATGAGTCTTTGGGCTTGTCTTCTGTCAATCCTATCGATGTTCTGGAACGTCGTAAGATGTTCGTGTATGACACTAAATATCGCCGACTCATCATGTTCGTGTCCACTGGTCCTGGGTTCACCTTCACGGGCACGACTCTCCAGAACGTCGACATGAAGAAGTCTGTGTTCAAGACGGTGCGGAAGCCGGAGGCTCTGTTCAAGAGCAAGAAGCTCAGCATCTCGGATCTGAACAAGGCCTTCGATGAGCTCAAGACGAAGGAGTCGCCGATGCTTGCTGCTCGGTTCAACAGCTACTTCGTCATCGTGAAGGTCACCGAGAAGGGCAACTAGATGGCGTCGAAAATCTCACTCAACCAGCTGGCGAAGATCTTCCCCAACCGTTTCGAGACGGGCACCAACAAGCCTGTCGGGAAGGTTCCACCCACTGCTGATCCGAAGAAGCCTGGTGTCATCCAGATTCCTTCTCGTATCACGAACAAGGATCCAAACGACGTCCTCCATGTCGCGATGACACCTCGGAAGACGGTGCTCGTCGTGACTCCGTTCATGTCTGAGGATCCTGCCAAGGCTTCGCTACTGGCCCGATACGCCCGACGCTGTACCCATGACAGTATCAAGCGAGGCGAAGCCCCAATCGCTTCACAGGTTTTTTACTATGACGTCTTGAACATGAACGTCCCTATTGAGCGCGACTGGGGCCTTCAGAGTATGTTGTCCTGGACACCATCAGCAGATCTCGTGTGTGTCTATATCGACTTCGGGGTTACCCAGGCGATGCAGGTTCTCATCAACACGGCGCAGCTCAAATCTCGCAAGCTGGAGTACCGCATAATCTCGAAGGTGGCTTAGGAAATGCTTGACATTTGAAGACAGATATACTATGCTGTTTTGAAGTCAACGGAGCAGACGCATGATTACGATCCAGCGAGATCATTGGTACGTTACACGAGTCGACCAGTCCAACTTGGTCGAGCGTATCGTCAATGGCGAGCCAATTCCTCAATTCGGTGTTCGAGTTCATGCGACCGCCAGCGGTCCCCGTTATACTCGATGGGCGCAAGCTCTTCGAGATGGTGACCGCGAAACGAGTGAAAATCTGGTGATCCATGCTGTTGCGTGGGGTCGCACTTTTGAAGAAGCAATTGAGAATATCGAGAACGAGATCATCGACATCGAAGCTGCAAACCCTGTTGGATAATTAGAGATCATTATGAAGACTATTTTGATTGATGGTGTTGAGTATGACGTTGAAGCTATCAAAGCTGCTGTGAAACCGATGAAGCGGTGGTATGATGATCCTATCAGGCCCGGCGATGTGCTGACTGAAACTTGGGGCGAGGGTAAATCTTGCCTGTATGTGGCTGTTAAGATTCAACGTCCTGTTTGGGAAAGAGAATCCATCCTTCTGGTCAACGCTGAAACGTTCCAGCCCTGGAATGATCCCGTCCCGCTTGGTGCAAGTTACACTGACGCAATCGGCAGTGTGTATATCCATTCGTTTGAGCTGAACGAAGAACAGACTGAATATTTTTTGAAGAACCGCAAGCTCAAGGTCGAACTATGACAACTGTTCTCAACATCATCAATCAGGTCGCGGATACTTCAGGCAAACTGGAGAAGATCCGAATCCTCACAGAGAACAAGGACAATGCGGATCTCCGCATGGCCTGTTACCTGGCCTACACTCCAACCATCAATTTCTACTCCACTCACACGGAAGCCGGCAAGGCGTCGTGTGATCGAACCCTGTCGCAGGCCTTTGAAGCTCTGTTGATTCGAGTGGCCTCTCGTGAACTTACTGGCAATGCCGCCAAGGAGTTCATGGGTGACATCGTGGATTCTCTCTCTGCTGATGATGCTGAGATCTTCAAGCGAGTCGTTCTTCGCGATCTTCGAGCGGGATTCTCAGAGTCCACTATCAACAAGGTGTGGCCCAATCTGGTCCCGACGTTCGACTTCCTCCTGGCTGACACGGATCCATCACGTATCGTGTACCCAGCAATCTCTCAGCTCAAGGCTGATGGTATGCGGGCAGCCATGTTCATCGAACCAATTTCCAAGGGCGTGGCCATCATGTCTCGCAACGGAAAGCAGATTGATGTCCGTTCGAAGCTGAACAAGGCAGCCCTGGCCATCATGGGTGACCGTACATCGTCGGCCACCTTGGATGGTGAGCTCATCTGCATGCAGAATGGCGCTCCTCTGTCTCGTAAGGTTTCCAATGGGATCTTGAACAAAGCAATCAAGGGAACTATCAGCGACGAAGAAGCTGAGCTGGTACATTTTCTGGCATGGGACGTCGTTGACGAAGAATCCAAGATTCCTTATGCTGAACGGCTCGGATATCTGACAGAATCCATCTTGCTCTCCTTCACCAAACTACCTGAGGCTGATCGCCGAATCCAGCTACTCGAGACTCGCGAAGTGGCGAACGCTGAGGAGGCGCTGGAACACTTCAAGGAGCAGCGGCGAAAGGGTCTCGAGGGTACCATCGTCAAGAATCGAAAGGGTGTTTGGGTTCCGAAGCGATCCAAGGATCTGTGCAAGTTCAAAGCTGAAGTCGAAGGTGATTTCCGAGTCACTGGATTCGAGTATGGCACAGGCAAGAATGCAAACCGAGTCGGCAACCTGCTCGTCGAGACAGAGGATGGACTCGTCAAAACTGCTGTTGGGATTTTCAAGGATTTCGATGAGAATATTCGAGATGAACTTCTGGTCTCGATGCCTTCAATTGTCACGATCCTTTATAACGAGCGTATCACTGACAAGTCTCGCAAGGATGGCACTGAATCGCTCTTCCTTCCAAGGGTTACTGCTTTGCGTTGGGATAAGAGTGAAGCCAACACGCGCCAGGAACTCATCAGCATCGAAGAGGCGATCATCAAGTAATGGTTGTTTGTGTTTGTAACAATATCTCGGAAGCTCTCGTCATGCGTTCAATAGACGAGGGCGCTCGAACGTGTGACGAAGTCATGGAAAAGATTGGCGTCGACCTCATTTGTGAAACTTGCAGACCCTTTATCGAAGGAATCCTTGATGCCTCTATATGAATTCGAATGTCCGTCGTGCAGAACAGTAACAGAGTCCTTGCAAAAGATGGAAACTGAAACGATCTCGTGTCAGTGTGGATCAATTGCATCTCGTAAATTATCAAAGGGCTCATTCATCTTGAAAGGTTCTGGTTGGTATCAGACTGACTTCAAGAAAAAAACAAGCGGGGAGGTTTGATGAAACTTGCAACGATGTTTCTTCGAGATATCACATGTCTCGACCATGCGGTGATACAAGGCGACGGGACCATCCTCGGGGGGTCATATCATGTCGACATCGACATAGAGGGACGTATCGACGAGCAGGAGCAAGTGATCATCGACTTCAGCGCCGTCAAGAAACTCTTAAAGGTTTTGATTGATCATCCGACGACAGGGTATGATCACAAGCTGTGGGTCATACCTGGGTATTCGCAGTTCACTTTGTCTGAGTTCACTGGCGGACAACTAGTTGAAACTCCTGCCTTGAACATTCTTCATGCACCGAATAGCGTCTTGAAGTTCAAGGTAAACTGGACCGGCTCACTCAAGGAAACCGTCGAACGAGAACTTCAACTTTATCTGATGACGGGTTTGAGAGAAGCACTTGGTGATGCTATCCATTCTGTAGCAGTGAAGGTCAACGAGAATCCGTTCAAGCGACATTTAAATCATGTTCCGTTCCGGTATGTCCATGGGCTGAAGGATTCAAGCTCATATGGCTGTCAGAGCCTTTCTCACGGACACCTCTCGTTCATCGAGTGGAGTCATTCGAGCAAGTATAAGCCAGACTGCTTTTCATGCCAAGCTGGCGTCCAGCATCTGATGCAAGCTATATCGTATCTGGATGGTGCAGTCTTGGTGAAGCGTGAGAACATTGTGTCGCGTGACGATAAGTCATTGACGATCCGTTATGACTCGCTTCGAGGTGAATACCAAGCGACATACAACACAGAGAAAGTGAAAATTGTGGTGATGGATTGCGAGACAACCATTGAAAACATCATAGGATGGTTCGCTGATCACTTCAAAGGTGCGTTAGAGATGGCGCATGTGGATCAGTTATACATCTCAGAGGGCCTTTCGAAGGGCGCTACTGTCCATCTTGGGTTTTGATTTTTGAGGAGAAGAAAATGGATATTGGTGATGAAGTGGTTTTGGTACACCGTTCCTGGTTGTTTGGGAATACTGCTGAGCCCGGTGTGATTGCTGAACTTGCGACCGAAGAAAACGGATATGTTATCTGGGTTCAGTTGGACGGGACCAAGCGGTTCTCTGATAGGGTTGAGATCGATCTTCTGGACTTGCGAGAGACGTGTTTCTTCAGGCCCCGTTCGCTTCTCTTCAAAAAGGACTATGAGGATGAGATTGACCACTTCGGGCCAAGTGAAAATTTTGTCATGCGGTTTCTGCTTTGGGTCGCCAACACGATTCATCCCGAGGGTGCATGAGAACTTGGTTCACAGCCGACACCCATTTCGGTCACTCGAATATTTTGAGACATCAACCGAAACGAGGCGAGCTCTTCGACAACATTCGAGAAATGGATGAGGCGATGATCTGTCGGTGGAATTCAAAGATTTCACCGACAGATGTAGTCTACCATCTTGGCGACTTTGGGTGGAGTCTTGAGCACTCCTGCGAAATACTGAAGCGACTGAATGGTGTCAAGATTCTCGTCCCTGGGAACCATGACAAGAATGTCATCTCGCAGGGTGCGTTTCGCCGTCAGTGGGAGAGTATCGCTCCTTATTCATATCTTGAAGTCATCATTGAGGGACAATTGATTGTCATGTCACACTTCCCGATCTGGGAGTGGCATTCGATCGATCGAGGAACTTTTCACCTTCATGGACATGTACATGGAAAGCCGACTGGCGTTCCAGGAAGGATTATGGATGTTGGAATTGACACGAATGGCCTTTATCCTTTCTCGTTCAACGAGGTTCGACAAGCCATGTTGAATAAACCGATACGCTTGCATGAGTAAAAACGATGCATAAGATGACAGATTGGTGGGGAAGAGATTTTGCGTTGGAAGACGTCCTTACAAGTGTTGGTCCGGGTTGGCGCGAACTGGTGAAAACTCTGATCGATGATCTTTTCGTGTTGGGATGGAATGGTCAGCTCCATCAAATCAAAGAGAAGTTTGGAGGCTTGCGGTTCTACATCAACGACGGATCGAAAGAGATACATGCGAGAATTTCTGCAGCTGAAGACGAATCTTTCAGAGTGTGTGAGAACTGTGGTAATCCTGGTTCTCTTCGAAACTTTGGATGGCTCTTTACCCGCTGCGACGCATGCTTGACAAAACATCATTGAGAGTCTAACATTACTAAATGATTCAAAACAACCATGAGGGCTCGAGATGTATTATTCAACCAAAACCTACGGACACGAACGCGGATTGTCGTGCTGCTTTCGCCAATACAAAGCGGATTCACATTGTGCCCTTCTGCACGGATATGCACTCGCGTTTGAGTTCGTGTTTGGGGCAGAGAAGCTCGATGACAAAAACTGGGTGATGGATTTCGGGGGACTAGATTCCCTGAAGACCCGTCTGGAAATGATGTTCGATCACACTCTGGTGGTGGCTAGGGATGACCCGGAGTTTGAAACGCTGATTCATCTCGGTGAACTCGATCTCGCAGACGTTCGAGTAGTCGACCGCACGGGGTGCGAATCTTTCGCTGAGCTGGCGTTCAACATAGCCAAAGACTTCCTGGAAGAGCGCAAGCTGACCAAGCGTGTCAAGGTCATCTCCGTCAAGGTGTCGGAGCATGGAGCCAACAGCGCAATCTACAAAGAGAGTGCTTGACTTTTGAGTTAAGATAGTCTATCATTGTTTCTGCAGTGACCCTACACCAACAACCCCTAAGGAAATACATCATGAACCCCAATGAGGCCTTGATTCATGAAATCCAAGAGCGCGTCGAACGTCTGTCTCTCAGCCTTGCAGAACTGAATACGCACCCAACGGTGATTGCTACGCTGGTTTTGCTCCTTCAGAGTGGAATTCAGAATACATTCGAAGCGCACTTCGGACCACTGTCGTGAAAGACTTCGACTTCTCCTACCCGGACCTGGAAGCCATCTTGGGTTATGCAATCCATGATGACACTCTCAGGTCCGGGTCGGAGGAGGCCGTCATCCAGACGTTGAGAAACTGGAAAGCGGAAATCGAAGAGCGTCGAAAGATCTATAACCAGCTTTCGGAGCTCGCTCGAGACAACGGCGCAATGCTTTGTAGAGTCACATGGGAAATCTGACATGCTACGTCGCTTCTTTTCGGAATGAAATGCTAAAAATGCTTGACTTTTGAGTTAAGATAGTCTATCATTGTTTTCTAGTCCACCCAATGAGGAAATGGCAATGTACCAGATTGAGAAGAAGAGTGCGTCCGAATTTGTCATCGACGGTGTTGAATACATTCGCAAAGATGCAATGTGGGCGAGTGAGATTGCTGAACCAGGTTCGATAATTGGAACCAAGTACCCTGCTGGAAGCTGCAATGTCTTCACCTACAAGGTGGTATGCTTCTTCATCAGTGATAAAAAGTATACCATTCTCATCTCTACTGACGGTGAGTGTTCACGATGGACTGAACCGCTCCCTTATGGGTGTACGTACCAAGAGTTGATCGGCGAAAAGTACATCGACACCTTCTTTCCAGTTGAGGTGAAGTGAGATTCCATGAAACCTTTTTGGATTCTCTGCAAGGAGTCTTCTCCAGTAGGACCAGCTGGGTCGTGTCTTGGCTTTGATGATGAAGAGGCTGTCCTGAACACACTGCGAGCCTGGAAACAACAGATTGAGGCGCAGCGTCGTCTCTACAATCAACTTTCAGAAGCCGCTCGAGAGAATGGTTCATTTTTGCCAAATACGACTTGGGAGATTTGATATGATGCGTCGATTCTTTTCAGATCAAGACAACCTCGCGCTTCTTATTCTAACGGTCTCCGTTGCATTCATGTGGTTTGTGGAGATCGTTTGGGGTATTTCATAATTCTGCTTCATCACTTTGGAGAAACATCATGTCGCATGAAATCACCGTCCGCAAAGACGGCACCGCAGAGATGGCTTTCACGGGTCCACGAGAAGCAATCTGGCATGGCTTGGGGCAGAACCTGAAGAAGGGCGCGTCCTTGGACGAATGGAAGACAGCCGCTGGCATGGATTTCGAGGTTTTTGAATCCGCTGTCAATTATCAAGCAGGGGCTGATCAGAAGATTTTTCCTGATCGAAAGGCCCTCTTTCGTTCAGACAGCCAAGCCCCTCTGAGCATCGTGGGCGACGATTTCAAGATCGTGCAACCGGGTGAGGTGATCGAGTTCTTCCGTGATCTTGTCGAGATTCATGGAATGGAGCTCTCGACTGCCGGGACACTGTTCGGAGGTAAGCGTTTCTGGGCGCTCGCGGAGATGGGAGTCGAAGCAGAGATCGTGCCGGGCGACAAGGTCCAGCGCCATCTGCTCCTCACGACCGCCGTTGATGGTTCGATGGCAACCACCGGTAAAGTGGTCCTGACCCGAGTCGTCTGCAACAACACCATGACGGTGGCGCTGGCAGAACGTACGAATTCGGCAGTGCGAGTCACTCACAAGAAGATGTTCGACCCGACTTCAGTCAAGATCGATCTCGGTGTGGTGGACGTCGCCTGGGCAAAGATGATCGGGAACCTGAAGAAGCTGGCCTCCGCGCCGATGACGGCAAGTGAGACGCGTCGCTTCTTCGAGGAACGCATCTTCGATCGTGACAAGACTGTCGACGAACAGACCTGGGGCGCAGTGCGTCAGGTGAATCGTCTCACGGACCTGGCCCTCAATGGCTCTGGCTCTGATATGTCGAAGGGAACCCGTTGGGGTGCACTGTGTGGAGCCACGGAACTCTACACTCATGGTACCGGCAAGCGCGACGCCTCACATCAGTTCTGGGAATCCTACCACGGCGAGCTGGAGACCAAGAAGTTCTCCATGTACCAAGATTTGGTGCTCGGATGAACGACAAGCAGGAACGTGTCAGCGCCCTCGTCAAGATGATTGAGGGCGGGAGTTAGGCGTTCCGTTGATTAAATAACAACTTGGAAGGGTGGCAGAGCCAGGTCTATTGCATCAGTCTTGAAAACTGACGGACCCGTAAAGGTCCCGTGGGTTCAAATCCCACCCCTTCCGCCAACAATTATTGTGGAGTTCATTGATGCGAACCAAGTACGAATTCAAGAATGCAGCTGAATGCGCGTGTTGTGGTCGCGCGATTGATGTTTTCATGTGTCGTGACGACCAGGGCCAGGTGCAATATTTCGGCTCGAATCACATCGGTGAACTCCCTGCTGATTCAGCGTATTGCGTCGGACCCATGTCCATGCCTCTCGACATCTTCAGTCACTTTGAAGCATTGGTCGCAGAGCGCGAGAATAGCAGCACCCTTCAGTAACACCCCGGAAAGATGGCAGAGTGGCCTATCGCTCCGGGTTGCTATCCCGGAGGGGGCCTTTTGGTCCCCCGTGAGTTCGAATCTCACTCTTTCCGCCAAATTATTTTGCCTCGCACCACGAAGGTGCTTGACAAGTTCAAAGAAGCAGTCTAGAATGTGTTTTGTGGTAGCGTTGCCAACATGGGTTGTTCGCTCAGTGGTCGAGAGCACGGGACTGTTAATCCCGCAGGAGAAATCCTCATCGATGGTTCGAATCCATCACAGCCCTCCAATCTCACAATGTGGAGAACATAATGAACCAGAATCACAAGAGCACTACTCACCGCGAGAAGTATTTCCATCTCATCATTGAAGGTCACTCGCACTTCTCGCATGCAACCGTGTTTGCTCGTGAAGAGGACATCAATTCCAGCAGATGGCGTTTCAGCGTCGCACTCTGTTCCGTGAAGGATCAGTTCTCGCGCAAGGTCGGTCGCTCCGTGGCCCGTCGCAAGTACTTCCAAGAGAACCGTCCGGTGCTTTCGCTCGGGCCCATCTACTGGGGTGAAGACCTGCTGCGTGCTGCGCACGCGCACGCCGAGGATCATCTGGTTCGTTTCAGCTGATCGACGTTTCTTCACAACTATCGAGGATTCAAAATGAAGCGTACAGATTTCACGTCCGCCGCGATCCGTGAGGCCCTGGGCAAGCAGCCGCGGACGCATCGCAACTGCATCGGCGCCACTGAGAAGCTTTTCGGGAAGGGTCGCGGGGTTGCTCGTCCTGGAAAGACCGCCTGCGAACGCGCACGCCGCGAGCGCGTCAAGAAGTAAAAAGGGAGGGTGGTCGAGCGTGTCAGGCAAATCCGGCGCTCGACCTCCCTTCATGAATCTCGATTTCTGAAACAAGGGCGAGTGGGTGAGAGGCTGAAACCGCCAGACTGTAAATCTGGTCCCCACAAAGGCACGTTGGTTCGAATCCAACCTTGCCCACCAATTTAAGCGGAACGGCATTTCGCCTATCAACTTCAAGAGGATTTCATGATGAGTACCGATGTCAATGCCAAGCTGGACCAGATCGACGCCCGCGTCTCCGAGATCAACAAGCTCAAGAACCAGGTGATCAAGGAGTTCAAAGAGGTCCTGAAGGATCCGGCCTTCGACAACGAAGAGAACGATGAAGCAGCCGAACTCGCTGAAGATCTGCGTGATCGTGCGAACGGCATCGCCTACGACCTGGATGGCTACATCGACGACGCGGAGTTCTGGGTCAACTCTCACTGCTGAACAATCAGCGAAGCTTCAGGCGGCCATGGAGAAGTGGCAGTCGGAGCGTTGGGCCTCGTAAATAGGAACACGCGGGTGTAGCTCAGTTGGTAGAGCGCAATCCTTCCAAGTTTGATGTCGCAGGTTCAAATCCTGTCGCCCGCTCCATCAGAGTCCCCTTTGAACCAGCGTAGCAAATCAAAGGCGTTCAATGTAACCGCACCATACGATAAAGGGTGCCTGGCGGCGGAACCAGGATATTTGGGGATGTAAATCGAGGGGCATTGACGAAGACGTCGGACCCGCCTTGCACGCGGTGTTAGAAGGGAGCGTTACCCTTATGCTCCACCAAATTCAAGATGGCTGCCTTCAGTGGCGCCTCATAGATTCAACCGGCAGTAACCCGCGGAGCTACGAACTCCGACTCAGGTAATGGAGGAAGATGCAGGTTCGACCCCTGCCTG
>Ga0075163_10013354_pt1 | contig 10641 bp, 9 predicted proteins | sample JI1023141ADNA_FD_71478 | JGI IMG/M metagenome (GOLD analysis project Ga0075163, IMG submission 71478) | Wastewater effluent complex algal communities from Wisconsin, to seasonally profile nutrient transformation and Carbon sequestration -... | ecosystem: Engineered > WWTP > Effluent > Algae... | reverse complement strand
CCGGTCAGCACCATGTCCACCGTGCCCAGGGTCAGGCCCTGGTTGATGTCGGCTTCCTTGCCCAGGCTGGAGGCCGGGAACACCTGGATGTCGTACCTGCCATTGGTGCGTTTCTTGATTTCCTCTGCCGCCCACACCGAGTATTTGTGGAAAGGCTCGGACGTTTCATACACGTGTGCCCACTTGAGTTTGGTCTGGGCGCTGGCCAGGCCAGCGGCACCCATTGCCAGGGTGGCTATGGCGCAGGACGCTACAGCCTTGAGAGTCAGTCGTTTGTTCATCGGTTTGTCTCCGTGATGGGGTTTGGAATCGCTGGCGTGGAGGAACTGCTCAAGCAGCTTTTGCGCGGCGCCAGCTCGCGCTGAAACGGTGGTGGGACTTGTCCATGTGGGTGTGCATGGCGGCGCGGGCAGCGGGGCCGTCATGCGCGGCAATGGCGTCGAGGATGGTGGTGTGCTCCGCAATGGCCGAGCGCCATGACTGAACGGTCTCGAAATAGCCGCCCAGCCGGGTGAACAGCGGGCCGCGGCGCGAGTCCCAGAAGCTGTGCACGGTTTCGACCAGCACCACATTGCCGGTGGATTCGACGATGGCCGAATGGAATGCCCGGTCGCCCTCCAGCGGCAGCACGCCGGCGCTGGCGTCGCGTGTCATATCGGCCAGCGCCTGGCGCATGGCGTCGAGGTGTTTGCGCTTGGCCTGCAGGGCGGCGATGGCGGCCATCTCGCCTTCCACCACGCGGCGGGCGCGGATCAGCTCCAGTGGGCCCCATTCGGTAGTGGCAATGGTCTTTTCAGCGGACTGGGTGTGTTGCGCACGGTCCAGCACATACACCCCCGAGCCGGTGCGCACCTCGACCCAGCCTTCCACCTCCAGTGCAATCAGCGCCTCGCGCACCGAAGGGCGGCTTACCCCCAATTGCTTGGCCAGGTCACGCTCGGCCGGCAGGCGGCTGCCCGCGACGAACTCGCCCGACTGGATCAGCGTGCGGAGCTGGTCGGCAATCTGGCGGTACAGGCGCTGGGGTTCTACGGCTTGCAGGGGCATGAAGGCGAGTTCTAGGGGTTAGCCACAAGTGGCCAAGTGGTCAGACCAATTAATATCGTTCCTATCTGATTTCAGCAACATCCGGCAAAACCCTGTGGGCCGTTCAGGTGACGCGGAACCTGCCGACGACAAGGAGACATATGCGACTGCAAGGGAAAACGGCTCTCGTCACCGCAGCGGGGCAGGGGATAGGCAAGGCCACTGTGCTGGCCCTGGCCGCACAGGGCGCCACGGTGTACGCCACCGATGTGAATGCAGCGCTGCTGCCCGGCTACGAGGGCGTAGCCAACGTCCATACTGCGGTGCTCGATGTGATGGACAAGGCGGCCATCGGTGCGCTGGTGGCCGGCTTACCGCCGCTGGACATCCTCTTCAACTGCGCGGGGGTGGTGCACAACGGCAATATCCTGCAGGCGACCGATGCCGACTGGGAGTTCGCCTTCAACCTGAATGTGCGAGCCCAGTTCTGGGCCATCCAGGCGGTGCTGCCCGGCATGCTGGGCAAGGGCGGCGGCAGCATCATCAACATGTCGAGTGTGTGCAGCAGCCTCAAGGGCCTGCCCAACCGCTTCGTCTATGGCGCCAGCAAGGCGGCGGTGATCGGTCTCACCAAGGGCGTGGCGGCTGACTTCGTGGCGCAGGGCATCCGTTGCAACGCCATCTGCCCCGGCACGGTGGATACCCCTTCGCTGGCCGACCGCATCAACGCCAATGCCGACCCGGTGGAGGCGCGCCGCAACTTCGTTGCTCGCCAGCCCATGGGGCGCCTGGCGCAGGCCCATGAAATTGCGCCGCTGGTCGTGTTCCTCGCCAGTGACGAAGCCACCTTCGTGACGGGCCAGGCCTATTCGGTCGACGGCGGCATGACGATATGAACCAGCTCGACCTGCAGGGCCGCCATGCGGTGATCACAGGTGGTGCCGTGGGCCTGGGTTTTGCCATCGCACAGCGTATGCTGGCCTCGGGCGCACAGGTCACGCTGTGGGACCGGAATGCCCAGGCACTGGAGGACGCCCGGTCCCGCTTGGGTGACGGTGTAGCGACCGTGCTGGTCGATGTGGCAGACCATGCCAGTGTGGTGGCTGCCGTGGGCCAGACCCGTGCCCTGCGCGACAGCGTGGACATTCTGGTCAACAGCGCCGGTATCACCGGCCCCAATGTGAAGCTGTGGGACTACCCACCCGAGGAATGGATGCAGGTGCAGCAGGTCAACCTGAATGGCCTGTTTTTCTGTTGCCGCGAGATCGTGCCGCTGATGCGCTCGCAGAACTACGGCCGCATCGTCAATATCGCCTCGGTGGCCGGCAAGGACGGCAACCCCAATGCCAGCGCCTACAGCGCCAGCAAGGCGGCGGTGATCGGCCTGACAAAATCCCTGGGCAAGGAACTGGCCGACACCGGCATCCGCGTGAACTGCGTGACGCCCGCCGCAGTGAAGACCGCCATCTTCGACCAGATGAGCGCCGAGCACATCGCTTTCATGTTGTCCAAAATACCGATGGGCCGCTTTGGCACCCCCGAGGAAGTGGCGGCCATGGTGGCCTGGCTGAGCACGGAAGACTGTGCGTTTTCCACCGGCGCCGTGTTTGATTTGTCCGGCGGCCGCTCCAGCTACTGAGCCTGCCGCAGGTTTGAAAATTCTCGTGATCTCATGATCTTGTTTGTCGATTGAAAGGACACCCCCGTGAAACTCGTTCGTTATGGCAACCCTGGCAAGGAAAAGCCGGGCCTCATCGATGCCCAGGGCCAGCTGCGCGACCTCAGCGCCGTGGTCAAGGACATCACCCCTGACCAGCTCGGTGACGCCGCCCTGGCCAAGCTGGCCAAACTCAAGGTGGACAAGCTGCCCCTGGTGAAGGGCAAGCCACGTTACGGCAACCCGGTGACGGGCACGCCCAAGTTCATCGCCATCGGCCTGAACTACGCCGACCATGCCGCCGAATCCGGCCTGCCCATTCCGGCCGAGCCCGTGGTGTTCATGAAGGCCACCAGCTGCATCCAGGGGCCGAACGACCCGGTGATGTTGCCCAAGGGTTCCAAGAAGACCGACTGGGAAGTGGAGCTGGGCGTCATCATCGGCACGCGTGCACGTTATGTGTCGCAGAAAGATGCACTGAACCACGTGGCGGGCTACTGCACCATCAACGACGTGAGCGAGCGTGAGTTCCAGATCGAGCGCGGCGGCACCTGGGACAAGGGCAAGGGCTGCGACACCTTTGGCCCCATCGGCCCCTGGCTGGTCACGCGCGACGAGGTGCCGAACCCGCAAAAGCTCTCCATGTGGCTGGACCTGAACGGCAAACGCGTGCAGACCGGCAGCACCAAAACCATGATCTTCAGCGTGGCCAAGATTGTGAGTTACCTGAGCCAGTTCATGACGCTGGAGCCGGGCGACATCATCACCACCGGCACCCCTCCCGGCGTAGGCCTGGGCATGAAGCCGCCCCTGTATCTGAAGAAGGGCGACGTGATGACCCTGGGTATCGAAGGCCTAGGTGAGCAGCGCCAGGAAGTGGTGCCTTTCAAACTCTGATGTTTCTCTGCGTGTGGCTCGGCGGCTGGCCCGCCGGGGCGCACACTGTCTTCAGCGGCACAGAAGGCCGGGCCCACTTGCCTACGCCTTCTGTTGTCTGCTTCTCGGGATAAACCCCTAAAACCCCCTCTTTTTCGGCTTTGGTGACCTTGGGTTACTGGTTCAGGCAAAGAATTCCTGCAAAATAGCACGACCGTTCGTATTATTTTTCATGTCCACCCACCACCTTCCCATCAAAACCAGCCGTGTCGCCCCAGCCGAGGGTGGGGCGCGCGAAGGCCGTGCCCTGCAGAAGGGGCAGCAGACCAAGGCGGCCATCGTGGATGCAGCGCTGGGCCTGGCCACCCAGATCGGCGTGGAGGGCCTGAGCATTGGTGCTCTGGCCGAAGTCACCCGCATGAGCAAGTCGGGTGTATTCGCCCATTTCGGCTCACGCGAGGAGCTGCAGATCTCGGTCATCCGTGAATACCACGTGCGCTTCGAGGAAGAGGTGTTCTACCCCGCCCTCAAGGCCCAGCGCGGCCTGCCACGGCTGCGTGCCATGTTCGCCAACTGGATGCAGCGCACCTCGATCGAAATCGACTCGGGCTGCATCTACATCAGCGGCGCCGTGGAATTCGACGACCGGCCCGGCCCGGTGCGTGATGCACTGGCTTCCTCGGTCATGACCTGGCACGGCGCGCTGAAACGCACCATCACCATGGCCAAGGCCCTAGGCGAGCTGCATGCCGACGTGGACGAAGACCAGATGCTGTTCGAGATCCACGGCCTCATCCTCGCCCTGCATTACGAAGCACGTTTCCTGAAGAACCCGGGCTCGATCGACCGCGCCAACCGGGGCTTCGACAACATCCTTGCGCGTTACGGCGCGGGCGCCCCTGCGGCGGCCCCGGTCCGTGTACGTGCTGCCAGTTCCTCACCATCCCCCCGTTCCAAGGAGTAAACCCATGCCAAGCTATACCCCTCCGCTGCGCGATATGCAGTTCGTCATGCACGAGGTGCTGTCTGTTGCGGACGAGTACAAGGCCATGCCCCGCTACGCGGAAGTGGACACCGACACCATCAATGCCGTGCTGGAAGAAGCCGGCAAGTTTGCTGCCAACGTCACTTTTCCGCTCAACATCAGCGGCGACGAGGAAGGCTGCACGCTCGACAAGGCCACGCATGAGGTGACCGCGCCCAAGGGCTTCAAGGAAGCCTATGCCCAGTACGTCGAAGGCGGCTGGCCCGCCCTGTCGTGCGACCCGGCCTATGGCGGCCAGGGCCTGCCCTTCGTGCTGAACCAGTGCCTGTATGAAATGCTCAACAGCGCCAACCAGGCCTGGACCATGTACCCCGGCCTCTCGCACGGCGCCTACGAAGCCCTGGCCGCACACGGCACCGACGCGCAGAAGCAGACCTACCTGCCCAAGCTGGTCAGCGGCGAATGGACCGGCACCATGTGCCTGACCGAACCCCATTGCGGCACCGACCTCGGCCTGCTGCGCACCAAGGCCGAGCCCCAGGCTGACGGCACCTACAAGATCACTGGCGCCAAGATATTCATCTCGGCCGGTGAGCACGACCTGGCGCCCAACATCATCCACCTGGTGCTGGCCCGCCTGCCCGACGCGCCCAAGGGCAGCAAAGGCATCAGCCTGTTCGTGGTGCCCAAGTTCCACGTCAAGGCCGACGGCTCGCTGGGTGAGCGCAATCCGATCTTCTGCGCCGGCCTGGAGCACAAGATGGGCATCCACGGCAACGCCACGGCCCAGCTGGTGATCGAAGGCGCCACCGGCACCCTGGTGGGCGAGCCCAACAAGGGCCTGGCCGCCATGTTCGTGATGATGAACGCCGCCCGCCTGGGCGTGGGCAACCAGTCGCTGGGCCTGACCGAAGTGGCCTTCCAGAACGCGCTGGCCTATGCCAAGGACCGCACCCAGATGCGCTCGCTTTCCGGTGTCAAGGCCAAGGACAAGGACGCTGACCCCATCATCGTGCACCCCGATGTGCGCAAGATGCTGCTCACCGCCAAGGCCTACGCCGAAGGCGGCCGCGCACTGCAGATCTTCTGCACGCTGCTGCTGGACAAGGAGCACTACCACCCCGACGAGAAGGTGCGCAAGGACAGCGGCGAGCTGGTGGCTTTGCTCACCCCCATCGTCAAGGCCTTCATCACCGACAACGGCCACATCAGCACCAACGCGTGTATGCAGGTCTTCGGCGGCCACGGCTTCATCAAGGAATGGGGCATGGAGCAGTTCGTGCGCGACAACCGCATCAACATGATCTATGAAGGCACCAACACCATCCAGTCGCTCGACCTGCTGGGCCGCAAGGTGCTCGGCAACAACGGCGCCACGCTCAAGAAGTTCGGCAAGCTCATCGGCGCGCTGGTGGCGGAAGAGGGCGTGAACGAGAAGATGGCCGAGTTCATCAACCCGCTGGCCATGCTGGGTGACCAGATGACCAAGTTCACCACCGAGCTGGGCTTCAAGGGCATGCAGAACCCCGACGAGGTGGGCGCCGCTGCCGTGGACTACCTGCGTGTGGCCGGGCACCTGGTGTTTGGTTACCTGTTCTCCCGCATGGCCCAGGTGGCGCTGCGCGAGATCGCCGCAGGCAACACCGATCCGTTCTACGTCGCCAAGCTGCAGACCGCACGTTTCTACTTCGCCAAGCTGTTCCCCGAGACCGCCACGCTGATGCGCACCGCGCGTGCCGGTGGCAAGGTGCTGATGGACACCGAGGCCGCATTGGCCTGAACCTGTCCGCCGCTGCAAGGCGGCGGATGTGTATCTGATCTGCCCACTTGATTTGAAGAAAACCACACGGAGACCGCCATGAAATCAACGCTTGCAGCTATCTTTTTTGCATCCCTGGCTCTGCCTTCCCTGGCCCAGATGTCCCCCGTGGGCACCTGGCACACCATGGATGAAAAGACGGGCGAGATCAAGTCGCAGATCGTCATCAGCGAAGCGGGTGGTGTGGTCAGCGGCAAGATCGACAAGGTGCTGCGCAAGGACGCCAAGCAGGACGCTGTGTGCGACGAATGCAGCGACGACCGCAAGGGCAAACCCATCGTGGGCCTGGAGATCATCCGCGGTGCCAAGAAGGCAGCGGGCAAGGACGTGTGGGAAGACGGCAAGATCCTTGACCCCGAAAACGGCAAAAACTACACCCTGCGGCTCACGCCCATCGAGGGTGGCAAAAAACTCGAAGTACGCGGCTCCATCGGCCCGTTTGGCCGCACCCAGACCTGGGTGCGAGTCCCCTAAATTCCAGGAAGAAACATGTCTCGTTTCAACGTGAAAAAAGTCGCCGTGCTCGGCGCCGGTGTGATGGGCGCGCAGATCGCCGCCCACCTCGTCAACGTGAAGGTGCCGGTGGTGCTGTTCGACCTTCCGGCCAAGGAAGGCCCCAAGAACGGCATCGTCACGCGCGCCATCGAGAACCTCAAGAAGCTCAAGCCCTCGCCCCTGGGCGTGGTGGACGATGCCGCCCTGATCCAGCAGGCCAACTACGAAGAACACATGGAGCAGCTGAAAGACTGCGACCTCATCATCGAGGCCATTGCCGAGCGTATGGACTGGAAGCTCGATCTCTACAAGAAGATCGCTCCCTTCGTGGCGCCGCATGCCATCGTCGCATCCAACACCTCGGGCCTGTCGATCACCAAGCTGAGCGAAGCGCTGCCTGACAGCATCCGCCCGCGCTTCTGTGGCATCCACTTCTTCAACCCACCGCGCTACATGTTCCTGGTGGAGCTGATCAACACGCCCACCACCGACGCCCACATCCTGGACGACCTCGAAACCTTCGTCACCAGCGGCCTGGGCAAAGGCGTGGTGCGCGCCAAGGACACCCCCAACTTCATCGCCAACCGCGTCGGCATTGCCGGCATGCTGGCCACGATGAAAGAGGTGGAAAACTTCGGCCTGACCTACGACGTGGTGGACGACCTCACCGGCAAGAAGCTGGGCCGCGCCAGCTCGGGCACTTTCCGCACCGCCGACGTGGTGGGCCTGGACACCATGGCCCACGTCATCAAGACGCTGCAAGACAACCTGAACGAGACGACCGACCCGTTCTACGCGAGCTTCGGCACCCCGCCGGTGCTCAAGGCGCTGCTGGAGATGGGCAACCTGGGCCAAAAGACCAAGGCCGGTTTCTACAAGAAGGTTGGCCGCGACGTGCTGCGCTTCGACCTGGCCGAGCAGGACTATGTGCCCGGCGGCGAGAAGTCCGACGAGGTGTATGGCCGCATGCTCAAGCGCCCGGCGGCCGAGCGCCTGAAACTGCTGCGCAACAGCGAAGGCCCGCAAGGCCAGTTCCTCTGGGCCATCCTGCGCAACAGTTTCCACTACGCTGCTGTGCACCTGGGCACCATCGCCGAGACCGCCCGCGACGTGGACTTTGCCATGCGCTGGGGCTTTGGCATGGCCCAGGGCCCCTTCGAGCTGTGGCAGGAAGCCGGCTGGCTGGACGTGGCGAAGATGGTCCAGGAGGATATCGACGCGGGCAAGGCGCTGTCCAAGGCGCCGCTGCCCGACTGGGTGTTCAAAGGCCCCGTGGCCGATGCCGGTGGCGTACACACGCCGCAAGGCTCGTGGAACCCGACCGCCGGTGTATTCCAGCCCCGCCATGTGCTGCCGGTGCATACGCGCCAGCACTTCCCTGAAACCGTGCTGGGCAGCCAGGCGCAGGGCTTCCAGACGGCAGGCAAGACCCTGCACGAGGACGATGCCGTCCGCCTGTGGACACTCGACGACGAAGTGCTGATCGCCAGCCTCAAGACCAAGATGCACGCCATCAGCCCCGACGTGGCTGAAGGCCTGGCGCTGGCCGTGGACATGGCCGAGAAGGACTTCCAGGGTGTGGTGGTCTGGTCCGGCGACGAGCCCTTCAGCGTGGGCGCCGACCTGCAGGCCCTGCTGCCCGCCTTCATGATGGTCGGCGTGTCGGCGGTGGAGGATGCTGAAGGCTTCCTGCAGCAGACCATGCTCAAACTGCGCTACGCCAACGTGCCGGTGGTGTCCGCCGTGCGGGGCATGGCGCTGGGCGGTGGCTGCGAGCTGGCCATCCACAGCGCCCGCCGCGTGGCGGCCATGGAAAGTTACATCGGCCTGGTGGAAGTGGGCGTGGGCCTGGTGCCCGGCGCCGGCGGCCTGACCTACATCGCCCGCCGCGCCGCAGAGAATGCGGCCACCTCCACCGACAAGGACATCCTCAAGTTCCTCACCGAAGGCTTCACCGCCGCCGCCATGGCCAAGGTGGGCACCAGCGCGCTGGAGTCGCGCAAGCTCGGCTACCTGCTGGACAGCGACATCATCGTGCCCAACAAGGACGAACTGCTCTACGTGGCGCTGAACGAGGCCAAGGCCCTGTACCAAAGCGGCTACCGCCCGCCGCACCGCCGCAGCTTCCCGGTGGCCGGCCGCAACGGCATCGCCACCATCAAGGGCTCGCTGGTCAACATGCGTGACGGCGGCTTCATCAGCGCCCACGACTTCCACATCGCCAGCCTGATCGCCCACGTGGTGTGTGGCGGCGACGTGGACGCCGGCACCCTGGTCACCGAGGACTACCTGATGGCCCTGGAGCGCAAGGCCTTCTGCTCGCTGATCGAGCACCCCAAGACGCAAGAGCGGATTTTGGGCATGCTCAATACCGGCAAGCCGGTGCGCAACTAAGGACTACGACCATGAGCAAACAGACCCAAGACGCCTACATCGTCGCCGCCACCCGCACGCCCATCGGCAAGTCGCACCGCGGCTATTTCCGCAACACCCGGCCCGACGACCTGCTGGCCACCACACTGCGCGCCGCGCTGGCCCAGGTGCCGGGGCTGGACCCGGTGGCCATCGAGGACATCATCTGCGGCTGCGCCATCCCCGAGGGTGCGCAGGGCCTGAACGTGGCGCGTATCGGCGCGGTGCTGGCAGGCTTGCCCACCAGCGTGGGTGGCATCACCGTCAACCGCTTCTGCGCGTCCGGCCTGTCGGCTGTGCAGATGGCCGCCGACCGCATCCGTGTGGGTGAGGCCGAAGTGATGATCGCCGCCGGCGTGGAGAGCATGAGCATGGTGCCCATGATGGGCAACAGCCCCAGCCTGTCGCCCAGCATCTTCGAGCGTGAAGGCGACGTGGGCATTGCCTACGGCATGGGCCTGACCGCCGAGAAGGTGGCCCAGCAGTGGAAGGTGAGCCGCGACGCGCAGGACGCGTTTGCTCTTGCCTCGCACCAGAAGGCGCTCAAGGCCCAGCAGGCCGGTGAGTTCACCGCCGAGATCACTCCCATCGACGTGACCGACCGCAGTGCTGACCTGGACAGCGGCGAGCCCATCGTCAGCACGCGCACCGTGAGCCTGGACGAAGGCGCCCGCCCCGACACCAGCATCGAAGGCCTGGGCAAGCTGCGCACCGTGTTCTCCGCACGTGGCTCGGTGACGGCGGGCAACAGCTCGCAAACCTCCGACGGCGCGGGCGCACTCATCCTGGCCAGTGAGAAGGCCGTCAAGCAGTTCGGCCTGACGCCGCTGGCACGCTTCGTGAGTTTTGCCAGCAAAGGCGTGCCGCCGCACATCATGGGCATCGGCCCCATCGAAGCCATCCCTGCGGCGCTGCGCTACGCCGGCCTGCAGCAAAGCGACATCGACTGGTTCGAGCTGAACGAGGCCTTTGCGGCCCAGTCGCTGGCGGTGATGAACACGCTGGGGCTGGACCCATCCAAGGTCAACCCGATGGGCGGCGCCATCGCCCTGGGCCACCCGCTGGGTGCCACCGGTGCCATCCGTTCCGCCACGGTGATCCATGCGCTGCGCCGCCACAAGCTGCGCTACGGCATGGTCACCATGTGTGTGGGCATGGGGCAGGGCGCCGCGGGTATTTTCGAGGCGCTCTGAGCGTCGGTTTTTCGCCATGTCAAGCCGGCGCAGATCGGCATTGATAGGAGACAGCGATGCAGCAGACAGTACTGACATCTTCGGGTGCGCCTGGTGCACCCGCCATCGTGGTGCGCAGCTTCGAAGCCGAGGGCCCGGCGCCCGCGCAGGCCAGCATCGTCATCGGCCCGGCCATGGG
>Ga0075163_10013352_pt1 | contig 10642 bp, 10 predicted proteins | sample JI1023141ADNA_FD_71478 | JGI IMG/M metagenome (GOLD analysis project Ga0075163, IMG submission 71478) | Wastewater effluent complex algal communities from Wisconsin, to seasonally profile nutrient transformation and Carbon sequestration -... | ecosystem: Engineered > WWTP > Effluent > Algae... | reverse complement strand
AGAACGCAAATATGTTCGAATGTCGCTCGGAGGTTTACACGACGAATCAGAAATAAGAGGTCATAGAAGAACGTATATAGGTGCTATGCCAGGTAGGATTCTTACCAATTTGAAGAAAGTAGATTCCTCAAATCCAGTTTTTATATTAGATGAGATCGATAAGGTGGGCAAAGACCATCGTGGCGACCCTTCATCAGCATTGCTTGAAGTATTGGATCCGGAACAGAACAGCACTTTTTATGATAATTTTTTAGAGCTCGATTACGATTTGTCCAAAGTGATGTTTGTGGCAACTGCTAATAGTTTGCAAAGTATTCAGCCTGCTTTAAGAGATAGAATGGAAATAATCCATATTTCGGGTTATTCGGTAGAAGAAAAAATGCAGATTGCAACCAAACATTTGGTTAAAAAACAAAGAGAAGCGCATGGACTAAAGGCGAGCCACGTGAAATTAGGGTTGCCAATTTTGCAAAAATTAATTTCAGAATATACACGTGAAGCAGGGGTAAGGGAATTAGATAGAGTAATTGCCTCTGTAATGCGAAATATAGCGAAGAAAGTAGCTATGGAAATTGATTACGAGCCAAATGTGAAGGTAGATGATTTGGAGATTATTCTTGGTAAAAGAAAATATTCAAATGATATATATGCCAATGAAAATCCGCCTGGAGTAGCAGTTGGCTTGGCATGGACATCCGTTGGGGGCGATATATTGTTTATTGAAACCAATGCCTATGAAGGAAAAGGTGGATTACAAATAACAGGAAATTTGGGTACCGTTTTTAAGGAATCGGCCAATACCGCGCTATCAACTTTGCGAGCAAAAGCGGATGAATTAGGCATTCCACAAAATGCTTTTAACAATTTTAATTTGCATTTACATGTTCCAGAAGGTGCCACACCAAAAGATGGCCCATCGGCAGGAATCGCAATTTTTACAGCATTGGCTTCCTTGTTTATGCAAAGAAGAGTAAAGCCATTTTTGGGCATGACTGGCGAAATTACATTAAGAGGTAAGGTATTGCCAGTGGGCGGAATAAAAGAGAAAATTCTAGCAGCAAAAAGATCAGGCTTGAAAGAAATTATACTGTGTAGCGAGAATGAAAAGCATGTATTGGAAATCAATTCGGATTATATAAAAGGAATGAAGTTTCATTATATCGACCATGTAAGCGATTTACTCGATTTAGCTTTAGAAAAAGAAAAAGTAAAATGTGCGATTGATTTTGCAGCTAAGGAAATTGAAAAGCCTAAGAGTTAATTAGGGAACCACTTTCTGTAATAGGTAGTCATTTAATACAAAATCGTAATAGGGAATATCAATAGTATCTATTATTGAAAATTCTAATTTAAGATAAAATAGTAAGGCGGGATTATTTCTGTTTACATTTAGTTCGATAAAACATTTATTGTTTTTTCTTGCAATTTCCGCTAATTGGTTTATTAGACTTGAGCCTATTTTTTTGCCATGAATATTTGGTAAAACATACAATTTGGGGAGTTTAATTATTGGCTCATCTTTTATAATTTTATAGGAAAGAAAACCACATGGTTTATTATCGATAAATGCAATAATGAAATTGTTGTTTTCGAAAATTAATTGTTGTTCCAACGCCTCAATTGCATACATTTTCTCAAACATAAAATCAATTTGTGCTTTTGAAATAAACGATTTGTAGGTTTTAAACCATGTGTTTTTAGCAATTTGATGAACCAAGATTAAATCTTCTTTTTTTGCTATTTTAAATGAAAACATTAAATCCTTTTTTAATAAAATATATAAAAGTATAATTTTTTCTTAAATTGAGCCTTGTTTAAATTAAACATAAAAGAATGAGTAAGATTATTGGAAAAGTTTCTATTATTGTGATGGCAATTTTATACTTTTTGGCAGGTTTGAATCACTTTCGTGACCCCCAATTTTATTTAGATATAATGCCTAGTTTTTTTCCAATAAAGGAAATTCTTAATTTTGTTTCTGGAGGCATGGAAGTAGTTTTGGCAATTGGTTTAATTAGCGTATCTACAAGAAAAATATCTGCCTATTTAATTATTTTATTGCTTATTTCCTTTTTTGTAGTGCATATTGCTCATTTATTTCAAACGCCTGATATATATAACGAATTAGGAAAGGCAGCTCCATATTTAAGAATTGTATTTCAATTTGTATTCATATATTGGGCATATAAAGTAGGGCAAAATAAACAAAGAATTTTGAATTAGAATTTAGTAGTTATAGATGAAAAAAAAGTTTTATAGTAAAGAAAATTTGCATTTTTTGATGTATGATGTGCATCATACAGAAGCCTTGTTTGAGTATGATTATTTTAGTGCCCACGATCAGTCTTCAGTAGATTTGTTTTTGGATGCAACTGAAGATGTTTCTGCGACTCATTTGTTGCCGCTTTTTACCGAAATGGATAGAAATGAACCCCAATTGGTAGATGGAAGAATTCGGGTACACCCAAAAATGAAAGAAATTTTGGGTATAATGGGTGAAGGAGGTTGGATATCTTCTTCGGCTTCCGAATCCGTAGGTGGCAGTCAGTTGCCTGTTACGGTGATGATGATGAGCAGTTTTATTATGGGTTGTGCCAATTACAGCGTAACTGCTTTTCCTTACTTAACAATGGGTGCCGCACATTTGATAGAATCTTTTGCATCTGAAAAGCAAAAGCAAAATTACCTGCCTAAAATGTTTTCGGGTGCTTGGCAAGGTACCATGGCGCTAACAGAACCTGGTGCAGGAAGTTCGTTATCCGACTTGGCTACTACAGCTACACCCACCAACGACGAATATTATTTAATAAAAGGGCATAAAATTTTTATTTCCTGTGGCGATCATGATGCCGTTGAAAATGTAGTACATCTTATGCTTGCTCGAATTGAAGGAGCACCTTTAGGAACCAAAGGAATTTCTATGTTTATCGTTCCACGCGCAAGAATAAATGAGAACGATACCCTTGTTGCCAACGATGTACTTACGGGAGGCGTTTTTCATAAAATGGGCTATAAAGGAGCACCGATTGCGCATTTGATTATGGGTGAAAAGGGAGATTGTAGAGGCTATTTGGTTGGCGAAGCAAACAAGGGATTGTCGTATATGTTTCAAATGATGAACGAGGCAAGAATATCTGTTGGATTACATGCTACCTCCATTTCCACAGCCGCATATTATGCGGCACTACAATACACCAGAGAGCGTTCTCAAGGGAGACCAATTACAGAAAAAAATCCTGAAAACCCCCAAGTCCCAATTATAAATCATGCAGATGTAAGGCGGATGCTTTTATTTCAGAAATCGTTTATTGAAGCCTCCTTATCCTTGCAAATCCAATGTTGTATTTATGAAGACTTGAAACGAGTAACTGTAGGTGCCGAGCAAGAAAAAAATTATTATTTGTTGGAAATACTTACACCTATTGCAAAAAGTTATCCTGCCGAAACCTCCATATTAAGTACCAGTCAGGCGGTACAATGCCTTGGTGGCTATGGCTATACAACCGATTTTACTGTAGAGCAATATTTTAGAGAAACCCGCATACATGCAATACATGAAGGCACAACAGCCATACACGGGATGGATTTGTTGGGTCGAAAAATAATGTTGGGTGGCGGTAAGGCTGTTCAATATTTAATGCAAGAAGTAATGGGTGAAATTGAAGAGGCCAAGAAATATGAATCATTAAAAGAGAGTTCAATTAGTTTAGAGAAAAAGGTAGGACAAATAAATGAAGTAACCATGCATTTAATGGGGATAGCACAAACAGAGGGACCTGCTGTCTTTTTAAGTGATGCCACCTTATACTTAGAATTATTTGGTTTGATGGTCATTGGCTGGCAATGGTTGAAAATTGGAAATATAGCGGCCAAAAAATCTGTGGAAAGACCGGAGGATGTATTTTATTTAGGAAAAATGGCAACCTTGAAATACTTTTTTGAATATGAGCTACCAAAAACAGAAGGTTTGATGGTACGTCTGAAAAGCAAAACAAAGGTTACAACTACATTGAATGAAGATTATTTAGATTAAAAATAGAAAGCCATGAAAAAGATTTTAGTTTTATTCTCCTTTTTTTTAGTTGTGTTGGCTTGTAAGAAAGAGCCATCAAATGAAAGACAATCAACAGAAGTTTGCTATAGTCAAAAGGAATTGTGCGATAAAAAGTACAATGAAGTCTGTTTTTTAGGTGCACACAATGCATTTAATTATAAAGGGCCATTTGCATTTCCGAATCAAAACATTTCCATAGTAAAACAATTAGAAAGAGGTGTTCGCTGTTTTTTGATTGATATTTACAAAGAAGGCGACCAGTTGATTTTATACCATTCATTCAAACCACTAGGATTTCAGACAGCAGAAACCGTTTTTGGAGGTTTGAAAACATATATGGAAGCCCATCCGGAGGATGTTGTTACACTAATCATTCAAAATGATGTGTCGGTGAGTGATTTGGGAAATTTTTATAGGTCATTTGGCTTAGAGCCCATAGCCTATATTCATGACGATGCTAAAGGATGGCCCACCTTGGGCGAAATGGTAAAAAGCGGACGCCGATTGGTGAGTATGGTAGAAAGTGGTGATGGAGGTTTGGCTAGCAATCCATTTATATTAGAAGGATATGATTATATGTTTGAAAATGAGTATGAACACACCAATTTAAGCGACTTCGATTGTGATGAAAATAGAGGAAGTGGAGGCAAGCGAGAGCTTTATTTATTAAATCATTGGATAGGAGGGATTGGAGATGAAGAAGGAGCGAAAAAAGTGAATAAGTATGATTTTTTATCAAATCAGGCAAAAGATTGTATGACACAAAAAGGGCGGATCATAAATTTCATAGCTTTGGATTTTGTCGACCTAGGAGATGGGTTGAAAGTGGTAAACGAGATAAATGGGGTGGAATAATTTAGAAATGAAGTAATTAAATAATGAATAAAATTTACTGTTTAGGAACCTAAGAATTACTCAAACGCCATTAAAATGTATTTAATTTCTAGGATTTTTGCTTATAATTTTGCTAATTATAAAATAGTATAAGTTTTTTTCTTTTTTTAGTTGGAAAATAAAATCTATTCACCTACATTTGCATTCGCTTTTCAAAAAGCATGCTTCTTTAGCTCAGCTGGTTAGAGCAACTGACTGTTAATCAGTAGGTCCTTGGTTCGAGCCCAAGAAGGAGCGCAAGAAAAAGGTCACGGTTAAGCGTGGCCTTTTTTGTTTAATTTTTTAAAATTGAAAATATGAGTTTATTAGTAGTAGGAACCGTTGCTTTTGATGCCATAGAAACACCTTTTGGTAAAACCGACAAAATTACTGGCGGTTCGGGCAATTATATTTGCCATGCAGCATCACGGTTTATGCACGATATGAAATTAGTATCTGTAATAGGCAGTGATTATGACCAAAACGAATTGAATTGGTTGAAAAATGCAGGCGTTGATTTGGCAGGAGTAGAAGTGAAGGAAGGCAAAAAATCCTTTTTTTGGTCGGGTCGCTACCATTTAGATATGAATTCTAGAGATACATTAGAAACACAACTGAATGTTTTGGAGGAGTTTGACCCAATTTTACCTGAATCCTACAAAGATAGCGAGTTCTTGATTTTGGGAAATATAGAGCCGAGTTTGCAACGCAAGGTAATAGAACAAATGAATAAAAGACCTAAGTTGATTGTATTGGATACCATGAATTTTTGGATGGATATAGCGTTGGATTCGCTTATGCAGACCTTGAAACTGGTGGATGTATTGGTGGTAAATGATTCAGAAGCAAGGCAATTAAGTGGTGAATCCTCATTGGTAAAGGCATCGAAAAAGATAATGAAAATGGGTCCAAAATACCTGATAATCAAAAAGGGAGAAAATGGGGCTTTATTGTTTTATGAAAACAGGGTGTTTTTTGCACCTGCTTTGCCACTTGAAGAAGTATTTGATCCAACTGGTGCGGGCGATTCATTTGCAGGTGGTTTTATCGGGCACTTGGCTGCTACAAAAGACTTGTCATTTGAAAATATGAAGCGAGCTGTTATATTTGGTAGTGCGATGGCATCATTTTGTGTGGAGAAATTTGGACCTGACAGGTTGAAAGAGATAAGTGATGAAGAATTAGCTTCAAGAGTAAGTGTATTTATCGATTTAGTAGATTTTGATATTATTTTAAAATAAATTGAGCAAACAAAGTAAAAAGTTATAAAGAAAAAACTATTTTTGCACCCGATAATAAATGGCGACATTTATTTGGTCCTATAGCTCAGTTGGTTAGAGCACCTGACTCATAATCAGGTGGTCCATGGTTCGAGCCCATGTGGGACCACAAATTACAAGAATAAACCGTTGAAGATAAGATGCTTCAGCGGTTTTTTTTTGTTTTCACCAAAGAAAATTGAGCAATAAGGTGCTATCTGATTTTTTTCTGGGATCAGATCAAAAAAACTTATATTTGAATTGTATTAAAATGGGGGGCAGAGGCTTACGTTAAAATGAAAATTAGTTACTTTTTCTATTTGATAATATCTGTTATTTTAGTTGGATGTAATGTTAATGTAAATAAAGAAATTAAAGAGATTAATTTACTTTTGGATGAAAATAATTTTGCTAAAGCAGAAGATATTTCTTTAAATCTAATACAAAAGGGAATTATAAATGAAGAAGTATATGCCGCTTATGGGATTTGCTTATTTGAGGATAGTAATTTTATCGAATCTAAAATTTATTTCCAAAAGAGTATTGAAATGGACTCTACTAACGTAAAAGTATTATATTTATTATGAAAGTCTTACCATACTATCGAAATGCTAGATAGTGCAGAAATTTATTTTTTAAAGGCAATTAAAAACAAAGGAAGTGAGCATCTTTATATTGATTATAATGAAAAATCTATAATAAAGGATGACATGCCAATGACAGAAATAAGATATGCACGAGGATTGGTTAGAAGTGAAAAAGAGAATTACAAACAAGCTTTGGAGGATTTCAATTTTTGTATTGCTCAATCTTATAGAAAGCAAGATTCTTTTTTTATGCTTGGTTTCTGTTATTTTAATTTAGGGTTTATAGATATTGGATGCAAAGCATTTAAAATGGCTTCTGATTTAGGCGATTTAGATGCTTTAAAATATTGTAAGCAATATTGCACTGGTTGTATTTAAAGGATTATACTTTCCTCTTTTAATTCAAAACTAAAGAAAGTAAATAAAAACTTAAAAACTTTAAAAATGTTTGTTATTATCAACACTTATGCTAATTTTGTTGAAAATAAACAACATTTAAATGAGCACTAGAAAGCAAATAATTTTCCCAAAGTATCAGAAAGTGCTGGAGCAGCTGGGCGAAAATATTCGCTTAGCCCGCAAAAGAAGGAGACTGACTACTATACAGGTGGCTGAACGGGCAGGTATTGACCGCACTACTTTATACCATATAGAGAAAGGAAACAGCAGTGTTTCCATGGCTGCATATTTTAATACGCTTCGTGTGCTGGGATTGCAGAATGATTTCCTGAAACTGGCAGCAGATGATGAATATGGACGTAAATTACAGGATCTTAGTTTAATCGGTAATAAATAATAAATGGCAACTGCTAAAACAACGATATTGGTTTATGCTCATTGGGCAGGAATGGCTACACCCAAACTTATTGGCATATTGTCAGCTCAACAGGCGAAAGGTAAAAAGGCTTTTGGTTTTGAGTATGATGCCAACTGGATAAACTCCAAACAACAGCAATTACTAGATCCAGATATTTCTTGGTTTACCGGTCCTCAGTATCCGAATGGCAAAGAGAATTTTGGGGTGTTTATGGATTCCATGCCGGATACTTGGGGTAGGACTTTAATGAAACGAAGAGCTGCGCAATTTGCAAGAGAATCTGGAACAGCAATATCTGCATTGTATGATATTGATTTTTTACTTGGCGTATATGATGAAACAAGAATGGGCGCGTTGCGATTTAAGCTGGATGCGGATGGTCCCTTTTTGGATGATAACCATGCTATGCCTACTCCGCCCTGGAGTAGCATCCGCGAATTGCAGCATGGTGCAGAGGTTTTAGAATCTGACAAGGATAGTGAAGAGGTCAGGAAATGGCTTGCCATCTTAATGGCACCGGGTTCTTCTTTAGGTGGTGCGCGTCCGAAAGCGAATATAAGGGATGAGCAAGGTAATTTATGGATTGCAAAATTTCCATCAAAGGGTGATACTGTTGACAAAGCAGCCTGGGAATATTTAGCGTATGAGTTGGCTTTACAGTGTGGTATTGAAATGGCAGAATCGAAACTGAAAAAAGTTGCCGGAAAATATCATACTTTTTTTACGAAACGATTTGACCGGCTGCATGGTGAGCGGATTCATTTTGCATCTGCTATGACGATGACCGGACAGAATGAAGATACCATCAAAGAATATTCGGCAAGTTATTTGGATATGGCGGAATTTATCCAGTACAACGGAGCACAAATAAAAAAAGACCTGCAACAGTTATGGCGAAGGATAGTTTTTTATATTGGTGTTTCCAATACGGATGACCACTTGCGAAATCATGGTTTTATTCTCACTGATAAGGGCTGGATTTTATCTCCGGCTTTTGATATCAATCCCTCGGTTGATAAAAACGGTCTTGCATTGAATATTGATACGAATAATAATGCATTAGACATTGAGCTGGCAAAAAGTGTTGGCGAATATTTTCAACTTACTGAAGCTGAAATGAACAACATTATTGTGGAGGTGACAACAGTAGTAAGCAATTGGAAAGCTGTTGCACAAAAAAATGGTATCTCCAGGGCGGAACAGGAATTGATGAGTGCTGCGTTCAGGTTTTAATCTAAAATCGGAATCAAAATTTAATCCTTAAAAGATTCCATTGCTTTGTCTAACTATATGTTTAGGATCTTTGCGTAAATCTGCGTTTCCCGGATGGCAGCATGACCCATTAATTTGGAAAATTTATCTATTTTCAGGCCTTTTAATGAACCACTAATTATCGCTTAACTTTCCACCAAAACTAACCCAAGTAAGCATTAAAGCCCAAAAGCGTGGGGTACTTGTGCGGTATAATAAACCAAATTTTATAATGAAAGAAATAATACAAATAGATCCAATAATAGTTACATGGTAGAAAATATAAGGCACAAGTACGCCACCGCACAAAGCAAAGCTGCATACTTGCGCCAGATTGGGAATTCTTGTGCCAAAAATTCAGAAAATTGGAATTTTTTAGAAATAACACACAAAGAAACTTGGGGAGAATTTGGAAATTTATATCAATTTAAGATACCTAAAACTCCAAAATTTAAAATTTTAGGAATAGATGGAAACTTAATCCAACAGAATGAAAAAACATATTCCTTTTTATATCTAAATAATTATGAAAATGATATTTTAAAAGGAAAATATTTTTTAATTGAGGGAATAAATGAATTAGATTTTCACAAACCTTTTATTGCTAAAATACTTTTAGTTGATACAAAATTAAAGAGAAATGACACAACACTAATTGGGAATGCAAATTGGATTTTATTAAATGAAGTTAAATATAATTCAACACTAAAAGATAGCATTTATTTCTTTCATAGAAATTTTGGAGGTGAAAAAATTGGAATATATTATTCAAAGAAAAAATTCATAATAGGGTTGTCAAAATTTGATAAATATGGTTTTGAAAGGTACTATGGATTTAACAAGGATAGTAATCAATTTCATTTAAATTCAATTGAACTTGCTTCAATAGATAGTTGTAAAAAAATCATTTGTCCTATTGAATTATCAATGTAAAGTGTAACCAGAAACTTGATTAAAATATAAAAAAGTGGTTAAGAAACCCCAAACTAACCCAAGTAAGCAGTAAAGCCCAAAATCGTGGGGTACTTGTGCGGTATAATAAACCAATTTTTAGTTATATTTGTATGAAAAATGACCAGAAAATATAAATTTAAGGATAATGAAAAGTTATATTTTATAAATTTTGCTGTAGTTGGTTGTATAGTAGTGCAAAACAATATCATAGTGAAGAAAAAGGAATGATAGAAATAATACAAATAGATCCAATATTAGTTACATGGTAGAAAATATAAGGCACAAGTACGCCACAGCACATAGCAAAGCTGCATACTCGCGCCAGATTTGGGGAAAATTTGGACAAAAATTAACAAAAGAATTGTTAAAAACTGATGAATAATACAGAAAAAAAATGGGTTTTACTTTCAAGCCTTTTTTTTATTATTTATATTTTGGTTGATAATTTCTTATATACAACGTTTTTAGATAGAACAAAAAAAATAACATTTTGTCAATTAGCAGAAGTTTCAATACAAGCGGAGGGAGACCCTACAGTTGATTATAATTATGTTGTTAATTTTAAAAACTACACTAGTTTTTTTGGTATTCATCCCAACGAAACTTCTAAATACAAGAAATTATATAATAAAATGTATTTAATAGAGTATAGTTCAAAGCATCCAAGCATTTCAGATATTCTTTTAGATTATCCTGTTGATACATTAGGAAAAGGAAATTTAATTCCAAAAGACGGATGGAAATCCCTAAAAGATGCTGAAATATTTTTTGGAATTCCACCAGGGGGAAAATTGGAAGATAAACATATAACTAAATATCCAAAATACTACACTAAATAACAAAATTG
>Ga0075163_10013351_pt1 | contig 10643 bp, 11 predicted proteins | sample JI1023141ADNA_FD_71478 | JGI IMG/M metagenome (GOLD analysis project Ga0075163, IMG submission 71478) | Wastewater effluent complex algal communities from Wisconsin, to seasonally profile nutrient transformation and Carbon sequestration -... | ecosystem: Engineered > WWTP > Effluent > Algae... | reverse complement strand
ATGTTGTCTCCGGCATCGATTTTCAGAGTCCCCCCGGCTTTGATGGTCACGGCGCCCGAGCCGTCCATGATGATCTGGTTTTTGCCGGACCTATCGCAGATAACAATCTTCTCGGAACCGTCCGTATCGTCGAGCGTGATGCAGTGACCGCTCTTCGACTTCCAGACCCGGAGGTTGTTCTTCCCATCGGCAATGGCCACCGGGGCTTTGTCCGTTTTGTTCCACAGTCCGCCCACAACAAAGGGGTGATTGATGTCGCCATTTTCAAAGACCACCAGCACTTGGTCATCGACCTCTGGCATCAAAAACAGTCCGCGATTCGGCCCTGCAACAGGAGCCGCGACCTGCGCCCAGTTGCTCTCCAGCGAATCGGATAACCAAGGGAAGCGCAGCTTGACCCGTCCGAGTCCTTCTGGGTCCGAAATGTTGGTGACGATCGCCTTGACTGCGCCGAGCATACGCCTTGGGGCGTCACCTCTTATGGGTTCCATGCATTCCCCCGCACCTGGATCGTCGTCCGGTATCCCCCCGAAACGGAATAACTATGCCTTGCATTTGTCACGACATACTTTTGGCCAAAGCGCTTGCCCACGCCCTCGATCTCCACGACCTGGCCAACCCGCAGAAGGTTGTTGCCAAAACAGGTGCAACTTGCGGTGAGGTAGTTTGCCGCAGTCCACACTGCGTCGACCCGCGCACGTCTGCGGACGGATTCCTCTGTCTTTAGGCTGGGGTCTTCGATCTTCTTGATGCCGTCCGCGTTGACCTTGTCGCGTGAAAGGAGTCCGGCCAGCTTCTGCCCGATGGGGGCCTCTGCGACGATTGCGGTTTTTTCGTTCGGATTGTCTCCGCGCACGACAACTTTTCCAAATCGATCATTGCTGTTCACGCTGGATGAAAAGGAGATCAGATCCTTCTGCGGAGACAGCGTGAGTGCTGGCTTTCCGTCGATCAGCAGCGGTCCGAACAACAGGGTCTCTCCCTGCGCGGTGAACACGCAGCCGTTTGCTCGCGCCAACTCATAGAGGAAGGCAAGGTCGCTCTGCTCGTGCTGTATCACCAGCTCAGACTTCGCACCGCCACCGCCGCTACCCTTCAGGTTCAATTTGTGCTTCCTTGCGATGGTGCTGGCCACCTCGAAGTCGGTCAGATTCCGGTACGTGGCCTCTTTACTCTCTTGGGCCATCACATGCCGCACGTCCTGTCCTTTGAGCGTCAAGGTCGGTGGCTCCTCGATCCCGAACCGAAGATCGAGGTCCAGAATATCCCCACAGAACAGCGTCTCGAGGTCTCCACCGTACCCCAGCTTGATCTCGATTCGGGTTCCGAGAGCCAGCGTCTCATCGTCCACCCAGGTAAAGGCTTTGTCGTTCCAGGTCGAGAGGCTTAGTGTCAGCTCTGTGGTCTTGTCGATGTCTTCATCAATGCTGATATCAATGAGATCGCGAAGCAGGGCACGGTACTTGGTGCTCCCTGAGGGCATGCCTGTTATGCCAAACTGAAGGTTGGGGACGTAGATGGCATCTTGCACGGCCGCCTCAGCTCTTCTGCACCGGCACGATCAGTACCTGACCGGGGCGGATGCTGCGCGGGTTGTGGATCTTGTTGGCGCGGGCGATCAGACGCCACTGCGATGGGTCATGGTACTCCTCGGCAGCTAGACTGCTCAGGGTATCGCCGCGGCGCACCACACGGGTCTTGTACACGTCCGAGGAATGCAACTCAAACGCGCGGGCGCGCTCTTCGTAGGGAACAAACTCCTGAAACGTGCAAGCGACACTGGCACGCACGGGGGTTCCGTTGGCCAGAAAGAAGGAAAAATCCTCCCCCATGTGGGTGAGCACGCCTTCGATCAGAGTGTATTGGCCCCAATGCAATCGGCATCGGGGGGGACGATGCAGTTCGCGATCGACCGTGGCGAGCTGTTCAAGCTGGCGGGTATAGCTGTCTACCGCCGTTGCGGAGGTTGTCTCGAATAGCTGGCTGGGAACCATGACCGGCATCAGGCGGTTGGTTGCTTGCAGCAGGTTCAAGCTGGAACCTGAATCCCCTTCATAGGTATCGAAGAACAGGTCCAGACTCAGTGTAAGAGGCTGGCACGACTGAAACTCCAAGCGCTGAAAGCCGCCGGCAATGGCTTGACCAGGAATCGCGCTCGACTTCCATTGCACATCGCGGCTGTATTTGAGCTCGGCCGGATTGAAGAGCGCCGTGATCAGACCCGTGAAGCTATCCGGTCGCCCCTTCTCAAACTCGATGGCCAACTTTTTCAGTTGGGGAAAGCCCGGACTGATTGGACTGGCGGCGGATTGTCGCTTCATCGTGGCATTCCTCGTCGTGATTTGTCCGAAGCCCACTGCTTGCTCAACCGGCGCTGCACCTCTCCGACCAGTTCACGCATCTCCGCCTCGCCGATAGCCAGAGTGCGCTGTGGGCTTGAAAAGGAGCGCTGTACAGGAACTGCAGCAGCCCCGTGTACGGAGGATTGCTTCTCTGTTGCCAAGGGGGCGAGTTTTCCCTCAGCTTGGGTTCGGGTGGGAATCTGAATAGGAATCGGCTCTACGAGTTGGAACTGCTCACTACCAACCAAAGGTCGCGTATCGCGGCTTGTCCGTTGCGGCTGAACGAGGACGGAATTTGTACCAACGACTTCTGTGGCAGGCTCGGATGGCGTACCTAGTCGTTGCGGCTGAACGAGGATACGATTCGCACCTTCGGCCTTGGTGGCTGGCTCAACCGACATGCCAGTGAAGCCCTCACGGGCCGCGTGATGATGGCTCGACCTGGCATCGAGATCCGTCCGTTCTGCCTGTAGTCTGATTCGTGGCAGCGCGTCCTGGGAGATCTCTTTCGTCTCCACCGCTCGGACCCGGTCTCCGGCCTGGCCATGCGATGGTGTGGGCCCGTGCGGCAACTCAGCAACCAGGGGCACCTGCGCAGCTTTCGGCTCCTGCCTCTCTCTCGGGGACAGAATCGGCGGACCCACCGCTTGCGCCTGCTTGCGTACTTCTGCGGCTGATAGCTTCCGATCCTGTCCACGAGACGCTGCTGGAACTTCTGTTACGGCCTTCGTAGCAGGCTTGGACTGCACACCTGTGAGAACCTCATGACCTGCGCGATGATCGTTCAAAGCGGAATCGCTGCCCGACCGTTCCATCTGCAGACTGAGTGGTGGCGGCACGGTCAACGGCTCCTGTTTCCCCCGTGGGGACAGAATCGGCAGGCCTGCCTCTTGCACCTGCTTTCTTACCTCCGCCGCTGATGGCCTCTGAGCTTGTCCGCGGGACGCAATCGGAACGTCTATGTTGCCAAGGCGGCCCGGATGCTGAGACGTTGGCTCCATGCCCTGTGTGGCTGCTTTCCGCATTGGCTCAGGCGCGCTTTGGGTTGGTCGCCTCGGGTCTTCCTGTTCAGTCGATAAGGCCCTTCCTTGCACTTGCAAGAGCGGGTGTGATGGTTCGAAGTGAGTGCTCGCCTGAGTTGGCGCACCTTGGGATTCCACAGCTCGGACGACCAAGTTCGTGCGCTGGTGTTCGAGGATTTCCCGATCTTGAAGTCGATCGACTCGAACAGGAGGGGCAGTGATCCACTCTGCATGAACCACAGGCACGGCATCCGCTGCTTCAAATTGTCTGCGCCCATAACGACGGGCGATGTCTCGGCCCAATGACAGTCGCTCTCTGATTCCTTCAAACTGAGTCAGGATGCGTCGTGCCAGCCGCGAATCGAGAAGCCCTGCTTGAAATAGGGGTCGCAGCAGTCGATAGACCAGTCGCTGATCTAGTCCCGATTGCCACAGGGGGGCTTCAGGTTGATGCGGCGTTTTGTCAACTGCAGGGTTCATTTTCGTTGGGCCACCACTTGCATTGCGGCCCGTGCCGCGCTGAGCCCCTTGCTCATCAAGGGGACCGTGAGGCCTCTGTGCACGAGTTCCAACCGGACGACCGCGACCTGGGAGTCCTGCGTTGCATCAAACGATGGACCGACCCACTTGATGGGAATCGCATCTTTGAAGTCCCACCACATCGCAGGGTGGCGCTGTGCATCGAGTAGCAAGATGCTCCCGTTCTTGCGTACGATCACACCGCGGCTGGTTTTGTCGTACCAGTCCCACAGGGTATCTAGATCCGTGATGCCATGGCTCAGGACAAGCGGCGCCCACGTTGTGCGCTTGAGAACCTTGTGCACGTAGCCATTCACTCCTCCCTCCGCTCGATCTTCTGTCTCAATCGAGCTCTCAAGACCTTCAACCTTGCTGAAGCCGCCACATAGGAGACCATCAATCTCGACGAGAAAGTTATTTCCTAGGTAGGGATCGAAGCGCTTACCCAGTGCGCCCAAACCAAGCGATAAAGCTGCGTTGAGTCCCAGCGGCCCTGGCATGGCCATCTCCTTAGCGAGTTTTCATCGCTTCGTTCTTCCGTTCGTTCATGCGCGAGACCTCGGCAACCCAGCCTTGCCGCTCGCGGTGGTCCATGGCCATCACCTGATCATGTGGCCAATGGAGGTAGTGCGAGAGAAAAGCTACCTCCTCGATGAGCCGGCTCGAGGGGTAGCTCACGATTCCCCCACCGGGCTGGTCTCCACCTCGAAGTCACCCTGACAGTGAGGACAGGTCACATGCAGACGCGCATGGCCGTTCGCATTGATGCGTTGGTAGAAGTCCTGCAGGTACATCAGGTCTCCGGACAAGATCCCTTCGATCAGCTTCGGATTGATAAACTCCAGGCCTCCGAGCTTGGTGATCACCCGAGACAGAAGGATGATCACCAAATAGCCCGGATTCGCTTGCACCCTGGGATCCTTCAGCGGTGCGAGCTCATCAAAACCCGTGGACATCCGCATCCGACCCTCACGGTGCAGCGTTCCTTCCGCATCCCGGTAGCCATGTGGAAGCAGGAAGGGAAACTCTGCCAGATGACTGACCTGGGGCTCTACCACTTCTGCACCTCAATCCCCTCATGCGCGAGCTCGAGTGTCTCGATGGCTGTCGCCTCCGAGGTAGCATCAAAGCTGGGGCCAGACCACTTGGTCGGCCAAGCGTTGCGGACGTTCCAGCGAATCTGCTCTTCACCCTTGTCGTTGCGCAGGATGATCGAGATCGTGTGCCGAACCGGCTCGCCGGTAACGACGCTTTGCCGCCAGTCCCACAGCGCACGATCGGACGTGATGCCCCGCGTTAGCGTAATGTTTGAATGGGTCAGCATGCCGGGAATGGCGCGCTGGGCCAGCGTGGCATCGGTTCCCTCCCGGTACTTGACGGCGTTCGTGGTGCTGTCGAGTCCCGCACAGGTCTTGAAACCCATACGAGTAATCCCGTTCAACTCGACGGCGAAGTTGTAGCTTCCAAATGGATCTTTTCTATCAAGGGCCATTGCGAATTACTCCTATCGTCTCTAGTGCCTGGCCAGGACTGACTTTCTGTGCCTCAGCCTGCTTCGGTCTTTGTCACTCCATCCGCACTCCGGACCATCCGGATGACGATGAACTCTCCGGGAAATGACGGAGCCAGGCCGATTTTTACAACCAGCTCACCGGCGTTCCTCCCCTCAGGAGGGTTCGTTTCCTCATCACACTTCACGTAAAAGGCTTCCGCGGGGCTTCCACCCTTCAGCGCGCCCACATGGAAAAGTTGCTCCAAGTAGGCGGTCAACTCCCGCGTGATACGAATCCACAGAAGCGGGTTCCCTGGCTCAAACACCACGTGCGTCATCGTGCGCTCAAGCCACCTCCTGATCGTCACAAACAACCGGCGGACACCGATTGCCCGCCAGGCTGGATCCGTGGACAGGGTGCGTGCGCCCCAGACGCAGATTCCGCGACCAGGCAGCGCTTTCAGGTTGTTCACCCATTCGTCGCTCGGTGCCTCGACGACAGCATCTGATTGAAGATCGAGCACACCTTCGAGCGCTTCGTTGGCAGGGGAGCAAAAGAAGCCATACTTCCTATCGGTTCTGGCATACACACCCGCAACATGCCCAGAGGGAGGAACCGGTAAGGTTCCAGTGCTGCCGCATATCCTGCAATCGTCCGATCCGGCTTTGCCACTTCCCTGACAGCATGGGCAGTGAATCACAACCCGGGGATAGTAGACGGCACCGTTCCGACCCTCTGCACTCGATCCTGGTTTGCACGGGGACAGGAAATCCAGAATCGCGAACCGTCGCGAGGACAGCTCACAGTGCTGAAGGATTTTCTGTTGATACGTCCTACTCTCCGCAACATCTAGCGCGGCCAGAAACGGGGCGGCAATCAGATCGCACTCATCATGCTCATCCAACGCTTCCAAGGCGCAGGCAAGTCCGGAACTGATGTCATCGTCCTGTAGAAACGTCACGAGGCAACGCGAGCCGCCGTTTTCGAAAAATCCGCGGATCGCAGAAGCCAGATACCAGTACGACAGGTCCGCTGTTTCGGACGAGCGGATGAGCGCATCGAAGTCGGTCGGGCTTCGCACCACAACAACCTCGCTGAGCTTCATTCCGTCCACTTGATGGCCGATAAAAGCGGGAACTCCTGTGCGAAGCCCCCGGGACGGCTGCATCACTGGTGCCTGCTCCCAATACACACCTGGGCCTGTGCCTCTGTTTTGCCTGGTCAGCGCCACAACGGTCTCCTACTTGCCGTTGCCCGCCCACTGACCGAGCTCGAACTCCACGAACTCGGCAGGTTTGGTGATAGCGACGCCGATCTTGGCGGTGACCTTTCCCAGCTCACGGTTCGCGAGCGGGTTGGTTTCGGCGTTGCACTGAACGTAGAAGGCATCCTGCGGGGTGCTACCGAACAGCGCCCCGGCTTCCCAGACCTGCGTGAGGAATGCGCTGATGTTGCGCGTCAGCTTGGCCCAAAGATTGGTATCGTTGGGCTCGAACACCGCCCACTGCGTGCCCCGCTTGATCGACTCGCGCAAGTAGTTGAACAGACGGCGCGTGCTGATGTACTTGAACTCCCCGTTGGCGTCGCCACCCACTGTGCGAGCGCCCCAGATCTGAATCGCACCGTTGAGCCTACGGATGCAGTTCACCCCATGGGGATTGAGTCCGTCCTGCTTGGCTGTGCTGATGGCATATTTCAGATCGAGTGCGCCATAGATCGGTTCATTGGCTGGTGCTTTGTGGACTCCGCGCTGCGCATCCACTCGGGCATAGACGCCAGCGATGTGTCCACTCGGCGGAACAAATGTCAGGCTGCCATCGATGGCGTCGGACACTTGAATCCACGGAAAATACAGGGCTGTGTATTCGGACACTCCTGGAAGTGACTGGCTTTTCTCTGCCAAGCTCGTAGCAAAGTCATCGATTGTTTCGGAGGTATCCAGAACCGCCACCCGATCCATCACCTTCGCGGCATGGCCAGTTAGGGCGACCCGGGTGGCCTTGTCGGTCAGGCCCGGCGCTGCGATGATTGATATGTCGTCAAGTGCCTCCAACGAGTCCAGCGCCTTCTCAAGATCGTTCGTAGTGGCGATCTGAACAACATAGCAGCGTGTCCCACCGTTGGAGAGAAACCCTCGCACAGCATTCGCCACATAACGCATGGTGTTTGTAGGCGACTGCTGGGTCGTCGTGGCTGAGGCCGGATGGCCGGTGTCGCCCGCTGGGGAGGTCGTCGTGGTGGGGGCCGACTTGACGGAAGGGGCGGGCCAACTCTGATCAAATCCAGCCAGAAACTCCGTGAAATTTGTGACGAGGACCGGGCCCTTAAAAGACGTGGACGATGTTGTTCCGGTCGTGACGCCATCCGGTCCGAGACCGATGAAGCAGGCGGTGCTGGTTCCGACACCAGCTATCGGTGCAGAGCCGGATTTGACTTCCGTGACATAGACACCGGGGGAATTGTGGTTTGGCATCGATGGGCTCTCCGTTTCCTGATTTTCAATGAATCATGACAACTTGTTTGTATTGAGACGCAGCTCAGCTCCCTCTCGGGGCTTTCAGGGCCAGCGTTACGGGTTTGCTGCTGGCGTCTAGATCGACCGTTTTCGTCTTCGTCTGAAATCCGGCGGCTCGCACCTCGATGACGTACGTTCCCGGTTCTAGTCCGGAAAACTGAAACCTTCCGTCAGCATTCGGGTGGACAACCTTTCCATGGAAGCGGAGCTCGACCGAGACCTGCTGGTTGCTCCCCGGCCCGGTCACCTTGCCACTCAACACCAGCAAGGGAGAAGGAATCACCAGATCGATGAGAGCCAAGCCTCGGCGCTCCTTTGGGGGCAAGGTCACGCGCACAGGCTGAGCTGTCCCGACGTGGCTGCCGCTCTCTCTTACGCTGGCTTGCAGTGAATACTCTCCAGCCGTAAGACTCAAAAATCGGAAGCTCCCGTCGAAGCGAGTTCGCGTACGATCGAACCGCTCGATCAGCGATTCCCACTTGGAACCGGCCTGAACTTTTTTCCTCTCGCGCTGTCGCACCCACTCTTCGGGGCCCGCGAGCACCGTAACGTCGGCGTTGGCCACCGGTTGCCCGCTGGCGCTGTCGAGCAGAACCCTGCCGCCAATATGAAAGGACTGGCTCATTTTAGTTCTTGAACCACCGAAAGATCCGAAACGAGCGTGAGTTGCTGCACGGGCTCTTCCAGATCCATGCTTACGGTCACAACATAGAAAAAGGAGGCCCGGGGCGTTCCCGACGCCGACCGCCACAGCTCAGTGACGGAGTGCAGCCCGTTTGGGGGAAGAACCCGCGCTCGTACCGGCTCGTCTTGCGCACTGAGAGAGCCTTGCAATACCTCAGAGGGAAGCTCTGGGTGGCGGAGCAACGTGCGCATCGCCGCGCTGAGCAGTTTGTGTTCACTGATCTCTGCGTCCTGGGTCGAAGCACACCAGGCCGTGACCAGATACAGGCAATCGATCTTCACCGGAGGGCGCGCCACGCTCACCGTGCCATCCGCATTTCGCGACAGGCTCGGCTCCGGTGAGCGCAGATCGCGATGCTCTTTGACCTCGAATAGGAACAGGTTGATCCCGCTGCCGCTTCCGACCGATGGTGGAGGAAGCTTGTCCAGCGCACAAAAAGTAACGCTGTTCAGATCCGAGACCGAACGTTGCAGCAGCGTCATCAGTGACCGATCCAGATCGTCAAACATCGATGTCTCTCACCAGCACTGCATCGAGGCTCCATATTTGTACTAATGCTTACTATTTGTTCAACTAAAATTTCACTACAAGACGCTACCCGCACCACTCGATCATACTTCCCGTGACGAGCCCGCACAGGCCGTCTTTCACCGACGATTTTTGATGCTGAGAAGCCATCTATCAGAGTGGATGCCAAAGTCCTGACTCCGAGACGTGTTGCTCAAAAAAGTAAACATAGAAAATAAAATTGTAATTTATAGACCTGTTTATGATCAGCATGATGGACAGCTCAGCAAGGGATCTGCTTGGTAGGATCCAGTGGCAACCCGTATGCATCCACGCAGCTGGGACTACATGGAGTCGCGCTGCCCGTGGGCCGAGGATCTGTGTTTCGGCGGTCAGTGCGTGCAGCGGGGTTGCATCGAAAACGAGTTTCCGGACGCAACAACCGGAACTGCCGCGCGAACTCGCAGGTAGCAGGAGATTCAGGGAATGATGGACAAGTTGGGAGAACGGCTCAAAACCCTCCAATCAGAATATGAAGCAGGACAAAAGATGCTCGCTGATCTCGATGCTCGTCGGGCTCAGGTCCAAGCCACTGTGCTTCGGATCGAGGGTGCGATCCAGGTTCTCAATGAACTGTTGGCTCCTGCACAGAGCAGAACGAGTGACCCTGTCAACCCCTCACAGCGGTCGTAAGGAAGACAGGCATTCGCAGGAGGTGTAAGGTCCGACTGAAATGCTCCGTCATTGACGATTCAGACGCATGCCGTGGGCAGAGATCACGGAATTCACGGGACCAGTGTTTCCGAAGATGTCGACATGTCCTGTCGACGCGCGATGCCACTGCGCGGCCTGCTCTTGGCATCGTCGTGTGCGCGCATCTAAAAGAAGAGCATTCCCTGGCTGACATAATGGGTGGATAAAAGGTTCCGCGAGTTCTGAGAAACCATCCCCCTGGTGCAAGAAATTCTCTGCGTTCACTTCTGCGCAGGAGCGCGCCTGCGCCCAACGCGACAACTGTTTGAGATAGGTCGCCTGTCGCTGGCAGCGGTGCGGCTATCGTGCAGCGCACCGTGTAACTGGCACTCTACGGAATGCCATCACGGTCGATAGCACAGGTGGTTCGCTACTCTTCTCATCGAAAACCGAACCACTTCGCCATGTACTTCTGGCGAGAACCGATCCCTTCTTCCGCCCCCAACACCCAATTCCTGATCCCAACGATTTCCCTACCTTGCCAGGTCGTATCGGTGCGCGCTCCTGCTGCCACTGACGGACGGCCCGCCCCGAGTGCGTGTTGCCTCGCTCGTTCCAAGGCAGTCACGGTCCCCAAAGCGTATCAGGCGCATACGCAGCCGATCCATCTGTGCCGTCGACCTCCGCCGATCGGTTCCGTTTGAGACACAATCTGCACGGCCTCCATCCCGATATTGAGCACCCAACTTCCCATTCGCAGGCCGATCAATCACGACGCGAACGAGTGTCTGTCCGATGTTGCGTGCGAGGCTGCGATCGAAGCTGCGACCGAAGCTTCGTCCCAAAGTCTGTTCGACGATGCGTCCG
>Ga0075163_10013350_pt1 | contig 10643 bp, 10 predicted proteins | sample JI1023141ADNA_FD_71478 | JGI IMG/M metagenome (GOLD analysis project Ga0075163, IMG submission 71478) | Wastewater effluent complex algal communities from Wisconsin, to seasonally profile nutrient transformation and Carbon sequestration -... | ecosystem: Engineered > WWTP > Effluent > Algae... | reverse complement strand
AGTCGAGGGGGTACTGATTCGCATCACCGACGCACGTGGGCAGGTCATCGAGCGGGTCAGCAATCGCGCGGGAAACTTCTATATCAAGTCTAGCAAGTATCGCTTGGCTCTACCTTTCACCGCTATGATCAGCGCGAAAGGACGCACGCGCAAGATGGAGCATGCCGAGTGCCTAACAAGCTGCAACAACTGTCATACAGCAAGCGGCATGAGCGGCGCTCCCGGGCGCATCCTGCTTCCTTAGACACCGCGTGCTGGGCACTCGGCAACTCTTTGAAGTTCTCAATCGGTTTAGTTCCCATCCACCAACGTAGCGAGATCCGCAGTAGATTCTGGATGGGAACTATCTATTCCTGGGTCCCTCGCGCTAAAGTGGTCAGCATTCCGTGACTGTAGCCACACTCCTTTCATCTAGGATTCCCAGCTGACGACCACACAAATTGCCGTCGCTGGAGCCAGCGGCTTCGTTGGCCTTCAGCTCATCGAGCGGCTGGCGGCGACCCATTCCATCATTGCGCTCGGCCGGCGGGCGCCCACTAAGCCGCGTGAAGGCGTGGAGTGGCGACAGACCGAGCTATTTTCCGCTGGCAGCACTCGCGCCGCGCTGAAAGGAGCGACGGTCGCCATCTATCTGGTCCACTCGATGATGCCGTCGTCACGACTGTTTCAGGGATCGTTTCACGATACCGATCTCTTGCTAGCCGACAACTTCGCCCGCGCCTGCAAGAAAAACGGCGTGCAGCAGATCATCTATCTGGGCGGGCTGGTGCCGCCGAGCGGCTTTATCAGCCCGCACCTCCAAAGCCGCAAGGAGGTCGAAGCGGTGCTGGCCGCCACCGGCATTCCGCTGACTGTGCTGCGGGCCGGAATGGTCGTCGGCCGCGGCGGCTCTTCCTTTGAGATCCTGCGCTCGCTGGTGCAGAAGCTGCCGCTGATGGTGCTGCCGCGCTGGACCCAGAGCATGGGCCAAGCGGTCCACATCGACGATGTGGTCACGGCGCTACAGCAAGCGGTGATCGACCCAGCGTTCCGCGGTCGGACGCTGGATCTGGTAAACGGCGAGAGCCTGAACTACGAGACGATGCTGCGGCAGATGGCAGCGGCCTTGGGACTCAAGCGACCGATGGTGCGGGTGCCGCTGGCTTCGACGGGGTTTTCCAAGCGCTGGGTACAGGTCTTTGGCAACGCCAGCCATGAGCTGGTCTCACCGCTCATCGACAGCTTGCTGTGCGGACTGCCGCAGCTGCCGCCCGATCCGCTGATCAGGCCGCTGATTCGCTACCCGACATTTCGCAGCATGCTTGAAGGGGCGCTGGCTCCGCTGGAGAGCCCGACCGGGGTGGCGAAGCGCCAGCCGCAGCCGGATCTCAGCGTTCGCTCGGTGCAGCGTCTGCCATCGCTGCCCACCCGCGACGCACCCTGGCTGGCTCATGAGTACATGCGCTGGCTGCCGCGCCTTTTCCGGGCCCTCATCCGGGTTCATATCGATGGCAGTCGGGTGACGTTTCGTCTGTCCTTTGTCCAGGCGCCACTCTTGGTGCTCGACTTCATTGCCGACGCTTCGGACAGCGAGCGGACCAAGCTGCACATTGTCGGCGGACTGCTCAGCCAGACCACCGATACCGGCTGGCTCGAGTTTCGCCAGATCGATCACCGCCGCTTCACCCTGACCGCGATTCATCAGTTCATCCCGTCGCTGCCCTGGCCAGTCTATCTGTTGACCCAGGCACCGGCACATAAGTGGGTGATGCACGCGTTTGGTCGCCACCTGGCTCACCTCGATTAGGCCGGGCGCAGCACCTTGTGGCAGCCGCTCGAGGCTGCCGCTTAGTCGTCCTACCTGCACCGGTACAAAGGTACTTTCGGGCTGTGCTCACAGCTGGACAACCCATCGTCGCCGCCATCAGTGTAGAGCACACAGGCACCTTCAACATGAGCGAAACCGGAGAGCAATGGAAGCCTTTCACTTCTACCCAGCGAGTCCTCACCCAGCGACCAGGATTCCTTTGGGATGCGCGAATCGTGATGATGCCTGGCCTTACTGCTCGCGTACATGACGCGTACATCACTGGCGAAGGAATCCTGCACGCAACCCTGTTTGGACTGGTCTCGCTGGCGAACCTAGGCGCAACACCGGAGATGGCGCAGGGTGAGCTCATGCGATTTTTTGCCGAAGCTGCTTGGTATCCGACAGCGCTACTCCCTCGTCAGGGCGTGAAGTGGGCCGAAGTAGACGATGGCTCTGCCAACGGCACAATGAGGGACGGCGAGAACGTACTGACTTTGCTGTTTCACTTTAACAAAAACGATCTGATTGAATCAGTGCGCGCCGAAGCACGCGGACGGACCGTTGCTGGCAGCGTGATTCCTACACCCTGGGAGTGTCGGTACAGCAACTACGAGCTGCGTAATGGAATCCGCATTCCTACCAAAGGCGAGGTGGCGTGGTTTCTTCCCAAAGGACCAAACCCGTATTGGCGTGGTCAGATTACAAGACGCAGTTATGAGCTCGCAGCATGACCAAACACTACGGTCGGGAGATGGCAACGACACAGCACGATCGCACCACATTGTCCTTGAGCTGGCTCGCAAAGGCCGCCATGGCGCTCGAAATCTTCCTGAGCGTTGGGGCTTTCGGTGGAGGCGGCGCGCTGATGCTGGGACCTAGAGGTGAGATCATTCCGCTTCCCGTATCGCTACTGAGGTACTCGCCATTTGACAGCTACTTCGCACCCGGGCTGATTCTTTTCTGCATTCTTGGCATCGGCCCGCTCGTGGCTGCTACGCTTGCTTGGCGTCGCCATCCATCCGCGCCGCTTGCGGCCTCAGCGGTTGGGACTGCGCTGCTGATATGGCTGGTAGTCGAGATCACAATCGTTGGCTACAGCAACAATCCGCCGCTTCAGCTGTTCTACCTAGTCCTTGGCGTTGTGCTCACAGCCGTCGGACTTGTCTGGTGGGCCTCGCTCCGGTCATCGGTGAGCAGGCCGGGACACGCGCGCCGCTAGCGTGCTTCTCCTGAGTGATGAATGTCACCCGGTGCGGTCTAGGCGTAGTCGGCTGACTGATACAGCATCACGATCACGCCTTGCGTGCTGGGCTTAAACAGCGGGTTACCCAGCGCCAAAAAGAGGAGCAACAGCCACAGCGTTCCCCGGTACCGCAAACGTCAGCGCAGCGTAGCCAAGAGCTAGCAGCGTCATCCCGGCTCACAAGCGCCGGCGCATCAAGGACACGGTCTACCGCGAGCCCAGTGATTGCTTTCTGCCAAGCTCGTAGCTGCCAAGCACATAGCAACCCACGAATTATCATCCATAACAGAGCGATGTCGCTGCCTTGCCGATGACGTATTTCAGCCGACGTCAAACGACTCTTGTTGATTCTGATGGTACCTAATCGGGTTAGGCATGAAGGCCGAGCGAGCTTACGACATCGTGCAGTAGCCTTCGGAACCAGAGGTAGCGTGGGTCCCCCTCCTGCTGCGGGTGCCAGGCGAGCTGCATGCGAATCGGCGCCAGCGTAAGCGGCAGCGCGCGGAAAACCAGGTCCTGACCGAGAGCACGGACCGCAGTGAAGCTCGCAGGGAGCGTGGTGATGCGGTCGGAGTCTTTCACCAGCGCCAGCGCAAGCGTGGATGTTGTGACGACACGTGAGACTCTCCGGGTGAGGCCGTGCTCGGCGAGGACGCTATCAACGATGCCGCGGTCGGACTCACCACGTGGCGCGACCAGGATGTGATTGGCGGCAGCGTAGCGCTTAAGTGTGAACCGTCCGCGCAGGAGCGGGTTGCCAGCGCGGAGAACGCAGACATATGGCTCTGTAAAAAGCGGCTCGAAGTTGAGGTTATGGACTCCGGCGGGCGCAATCACTAAGCCTTGCTGCTCGGGGCGCGCCGTCGATAGAGGGCCACTTATCGTCCGTACTTGCAGACGCGCGCGCGGGGCCTGCACGGATAAGAAAGCGTCAATGGGACCTAGTAGAACCTCGGCGATGCGGTCTGCGGCGTCTAGCACGAACATGCCGTCATACGTCGCTGGATCAAACGGAACCACTGCATTCAGAAGACGCTCCGCAGCATGGATGACGTCTCGCGCGGGGCCGCGCAGTTCGTCAGCGAGCGCAGTGCGGGCAAAGGAGCGCCCGAGTCGCACCAGAAGCGGATCCCCAAGCTCGCTGCGGAGACGCTGAAGGGCGTTGCTAGCTGCAGCGGGTGTGATGGATAGACGCTTCGCAGCACGGGCGACGTGCGCCTCTTCAAGTAGGTAGTGAAGCGCGCGAACGTGGTTCAGGTCAAAGGCCGATAGCTTCATGCCATGAATGGTACAGCTTCTTTTAATCAAGTTCCGCTGTGGCATCAGCAGGCGTAGATTTTTCTACATCGACCTCGACTGGCCTCGTGACGCGCGTGGATAAGCAGGCGTTCCTCGACCCAGCGCTGCAGTTTTGGGAGAGATCTACATGGCGGAGACATTTCTAGTTACGGGTGCAACAGGGAAGACGTCCGAGCTGGTAGCCACGGCGCTAGTAGAGCAAGGAGCAAACGTGCGAGCGCTCGTTCGCGATGTAACAAAGGCGGCTGCTCTTCGGGCCAAGGGGGCACAGCTCTGCCTTGGCGACTTTGATCAGCCCGAGACTCTGGTGCGGGCACTCGATGGAGTAACGAGCGTATTCCTCGTGACCCCTCCGAACCCAGATGACTTTGGCATGGTCGAGCGATTCCTCGCTGCCGCGACAAAGAGTCCGATGGCTCCGCGCACCTACGTCCAGATCACGCCAGAGCAGACCCGTCAGATGGTCCTTCAGTCAGGCGGGGGCGAGTGGTTCGCGGGGATCTTGGCGGACTACGCACTGGCGTACGGGAAAGGCTGGGGCAACTTCACGACGTCTTTCGTACAGAAGATCACTGGCCGCCAGGCACGCAGTGTCAGTCAGTTTGCGCGCGAAGTCTTCGCCCCTGCTCTCATGCGTTAAGGAATACAGGGCGGTATCCATGCTGCGCGGCCTAGACCGCGTAGGGACAAGCTGTCGGAGGAGCTACATATGAAGAAGGTCATCTACAAAGCATTCGGTGGGCTCGATGTGCTCGAACTCATCGATGCGAGCATACCTGCAGTGGGCCCTCGCGAGGTGCTCGTTCGTGTGAAGGCAGCGGGCATCAACCCGGTTGATTGGAAGATGAGGGAAGGGCAAGTGAAGCTGCTCACCGGTTGGCGAATGCCGCAGGGACTGGGGATCGAGTTCTCGGGAATTGTCGAGAAGGTCGGTCGCCTGGTCACCGCGTATGCGGTCGGTGACGAGGTCTTCGGTGCAGCGAAGGACTGCCTTTCAGAGTATGTCGTCGCAACGGAAGGGAAGATTGCAAAAAAGCCTGCTCCCATTTCCTTCCAGGTAGCTGCGACCCTTGCGGCGGTCGGCACGACGGCAGCAAGCCTCTTTGAGCGCGCAGCGATTGGCCAGGGCACCGAGGTTTTGGTCAACGGCGCGACCGGCGGAATAGGAATGTTTGCCTGCCAGCTCGCGGTACAGAAGGGAGCGCAGGTCACTGCCGTCGTCAGCGCTAAGGGCGTCGAGCTTGTAAAGCGCTGGGGCATTCAAAACATAGTGGACTATCGCAAGAGCAACATCCTCGATATGAAGCGCCTGTTCGATGTGGTCGTTGAAGTCTCTGACAAGCTCTCTTTCGCGCAGGGCCGTAAGCTCCTAAAGCCGCACGGTACCTACATCGCATCGCTGCCGAATCCAGTTGAGATCCTGTCTGGTTTTGTAAGCAACCTGTATTCGAAGCAGAAGTACGCGCTGATGGGCATGCAGGCGCGTACCGATGTACTTGCATCGCTGGCAGATGAGGTTGCATCGGGGCGCGTTGAGGTCGTAATCGGCCAGACTTTTCCATTGGCCGCCTTCCGCGATGCGTATACGCAGACAGCCGCCGGGCGGTTTGTCGGTAAGGTCGTCTTCACCATGGGGGAATCATCATGAGTCACCAAGTACAATCCGTGGCCACTCCGTTGTCGCTCTCGGACCGTCTAGCTGTGCTTGCGTGGAGGCGCTTGATCATGCCGCTTCTTGAGGTGGTTGGGGGTTCATCGGCACCACCCGGACGCGTGACGGAGCAGCAATACGGAGCCTTGCCAGATGAGAGAGTCGACGTGATTACTCGCTCTGCTGCGAGCGCACCACGCTTGCCAGTTGTGTTTATTCATGGCGGCGGCTGGATCACGGGGTCGAAGGGCCGCTTCTACAACAGGCCCCTACTTCAGCTAGCCAATGCGGGTCATCCTGTGTTCAGCCTAAACTATCCGCTGGCCCCCGAGCGACCGCATCCGCTCATGCTGCGCTCCTTGCTCGCCGGGTTAGCGTGGCTCAAGCGGACGCATGGCGTTCAAGAAGCGCACCTGATGGGCGATTCAGCGGGAGGCAACCTGGCAACGATGCTGGGGCTGATGATTGCGAACCCAGAGCTGCTGCCGCGCTTTGACTCCATTGCTGCGGCTACGCTGCCCGCCGTTCGCAGCATCACCTCACTTTACGGCGTGATGGACCGCTTCTCATTCATCGAAGACGGATTTCCAACCGGTCGACTCTTCCTAACGTCGTACGCGGGGACGGCTGCGCTGGACAGGGGCCGCGCTCCGGCGATTCCGGTCACCCCCATGGATCTGGGCGACTTTGCAGTTCTGCCCCGCACCTTTGTGGTAGCAGCGTCTAAAGACAAGCTCGCGCGCTCCTCGAAGATCTGGGCAGAGCACTTGCGCAAGCGCTTCACGCAAGTCCAGTACAAGGTCTACGAGGGAGCCGATCATGGGTTCTTCTGCTTTGGCACTGGCAGCGTCGAACTTATCGCTGATGTTTTGCACTTTCTGGATGCCGCCTCTTCCAATCGACCGACTGATTGAATTGACCAACTCACGTCGGGGCAAAGAACGTACTGGTACTTCGGACTTGTGCCAAAGATGAGCCAGCACTCCTTCAGTTGCTATCTCAGAAGCTGGCCGTGTGGCTCTTGAAACTCTTAGTGTGGCATCGCTGATTTGTTTGAAGGCAGACGGAGCTTAAGCCCAGCACGATGCACCGGAAATCCTGCAGTCACCCTGCCTTTCTGTATCACCCAAAGCCGCATCCCCAGGTTGCCGAACGATTGACCCCTCGCTAGGATCGGCAAGCGCAGCAGCAGCTCGGATACTTGCCCGCCCTCGCTTTGGCAAGGACGGCAAGCTCGATCACAACGCGGCGCTGACCGGCGACGACCTACGCGACTTTGTGGACCACCGGGTGTTTCCGTATCTGTATCGATTCACGGCCAAGGCCACCGGCCCAAACGCCATCGAGTACAAGATTGGGCAGATCTTTGCGGAGATCAAAAACAAGATCACCAGCAGCTACAACCTGCGCGAGATCATCGACCAGATCGACGCCCCAGCAGTTCCTAGAGCTACTGTTTGGGAAGTTGCCCGAGTTTTTCAAAAGTGAAGCCGAGCTGCGCGCGCTGTGGAGCGAGCCAGATACCCGCAAGCGGCTGCTAGAAGGACTCGCCGACAAGGGCTTTGGCCACGAGCAGCTGACCGAGATGCAAAAGATCATCGATGCAGAAACGAGCGACCTGTTCGATGTCCTGGCCCACGTTGCCTACGCGATGCCGCCAGGCACCCGCGAGGTACGAGCCGAGAGCGCGAGGAGTCAGATCCGCTCTAAATTCAGCACCAAGCAGCAGGCGTTCTTGGACTTTGTGCTTCAGCACTACGTGGCCGTTGGCGTCGAGGAACTGGACGCGGACCAGCTCCGGCCACTGCTTCAGCTCAAGTATCACAACTCGATCGCCGACGCCCAGGTCGACCTTGGCAAACCCAATGACATCGGCAAGCTGTTCACAGGATTCCAGAAGTACCTGTATCAACAGGCGGCGTGACTTTCCGCTGGCTGCTTGAACACACGCGAAGCCCCCCTCAAGCAGTCCGGACCCAGCCCACACGACAACAGGCCGGATCACAATCCGAAGCGCTCCGGCCCTGCTCGGGTCTGGGCTGAAGGCGTGCGCAGCGCTGCCAAACGAGCTACGGCAGTGCGACCAGTGCCTCCCCCGTCACTTTGCCCGGCTGGCACGTCGAGGCCGTCAGGATGAAGACTGCGCGCACCGCCGCGCAGGGCCATTGCTGGCGATTGCGGACGTCACGGCGCGGGGGCGCTTTTCTTCGAGCGCGAGGGCGACGGCGACGGCGACGGTGCGGTGTTAATTTGGCTTAGGAGGGATTCAATCTGTTGGGCCTCGGGCAGCTTCATCTGGGTGGCCTCGGCGCGCGCCTCGTTCAGCACAACATCACTGCCTACTCGCGATATCCTGGCCCCTGATGGCGCAGCAGCGTCAGCGTAATGTTTGCTTCGCAGCCCACTACATCACGACGTGCTCCCAGCTTCTGGAAGACGGGAACTTCCTCCTCGCGAAGGATGCGCAGCGCTTCGTCCAGCTGTCCTCGGGCCAGCAGGATGGAGGCAATGCTCAGGGAAATAGGATTCGGTGCCGCCCGCCGATGGCACGCAGCGTTGGCGCCAAGCGATGCTTCTTATCATCGAGCGGCCTACCATCGGAGCGTTCCAAAATGAGCTCTCCCCCACCGTACCGCGCTGTAAGGCCAGCGTCGCTGGTACCGCGGGGCGCATCAAACGATGGATTGAGGCTGACCGCGGGCGTACAGTGCGGTATCTGCGCTGGACCTACGGCGCACACCACCAGCTCGGAAAACTCGGCATCAAGGCAGCAGTATGAACGTCCCACGGTCTCATCGTAGTCACGCCTCGAGTCGGTTCCCTTCAGCTCAAAGAGCAACTCGGTGCCGGGGGACGGCAGCACGTCAATCGCCTCCAAAGTCGCCTTGGCATCGTGGCGGAAGATACCGTCACGACAGTAGGTGGGCTGCCCCAAAAACCAGCCAGCCGAGGAGCGCACCGCGAGCACGCACTCCTCCGGATCGGAGCCCATGGTAAACACCCGCGCCTCTTGCCAAGGCGGCTGGGCCACCGCTAGCTGCGCTGTGACGCTAGCGTCGTTGCTGAGATGACACTCTCGCCCTCCCTGCTTGCACCAATTCACTATGCTAGCGAAAGGCCCATCAAGCGGCTCGGGACGGAAGATGTCGCTGTCTGCCTTCGGATCGAGCGCGAGTAGTCGCTCGCGCACAACGCTGTTCTGACGGCGCAGAAGCGACTCACGATAGGAGGCGATGGCGCCTGACTTGTCCCCCTTCTGCTCCAAGACGCGACCCAGGTTGTAAAGCGACGCCCCGCGCAACAGCGGCTCCTTGGCTAACTGCACTGCACTACGGCAGATTCTTTCAGCCTCAGGGAGAGCGCCGGTTACTCGAAGCTCCCAGCAGAGTTCAGACAGCACACGGGGCTCGTTGGGCACTGCGCGCTGTGCCGACTGCATGGCAGTGACCGCATCGGCGTGTCGTCCTCTCTCCGCGAGTTGGCGACCGCGGCGCAGTTCAACAGCCATTAGCTTATGTGCAGCCTGCTCCACCGCGTTCAGCTGCGGCGATGCCCCCCGCTCCACCTTCTTGGGCGCTGCCGCCGCAACAGCTGCCATCAGCAGCTCTGCTAGACACATCATTACGAGAGTTACTCGCATAGCAGCAGTGTTTCACAGTACGCATGCGCTAGCCATAGTGGATCCTTTCATCGGCGTCGCAGCACTCCCCGTCGTCTCCGGCTATCGGGACGCCAATTCCCTCACCGCTCCTTCAGTCGCCTCCCGACAGCGGTCTACTCCCAGCTCATCGGCCACCTGCACACCAACATGCAGCGCCGTCGCAATCGGCAGCCGCTCGCCGCGCTCAGCCAAATCCCGAATCCGACGGCCCAGGCTCTGCTCATGCAGATACTCCATCACAAGACACGCCGTGCCGTCCGCCGTATGCCCCAAGTCTGACACCGGCACCAAACTTGGCTGCTCCAGTCGGCTCAGCACCTTGGCTTCAGTGAAAAGCCGCGCAATGAACTCTTTGCTGTTTGCTCTTGGCTTGGTCGGCGTGCAGCGTCTAGAGAGCCACGCGCCTCTCTAACAGCTCCTGCCGCGCTTCGGAAACGGCTCCCATCCCGCCTTCGCCAAGATGCTGCACGATGCGATCCCTACGCTGCCAATACACATCCTCCGGTGGCTCGAACCGAGTGGAAGAATCCAGACGGAACGTGGCAACAACGCGCACGCGCCAGATCGACGACAGCTTGGTGCAAGAGTACTGCTGGAGGTCTCCCTGACCTTGATTCCGCTGGCGTTTCGCGGGGTGTCGGTTGAAAATCGGAGTTCGATGACGGCCAGGCAACCCGTTTCTGAAGACTCCAAGGCAGTTTTGTTGCTTCACGGCTCTTGGCCACCCATATCCGGGCGGGAGCTCCGCCAAGGGCACCCTTCCACGTTGGCCCGCATTAACGCCGCCTATCCGTATCCGCTGTTCCAGCTCCACCAGATGCTAGGCAGCAGCGACTTCTCCCAGGACTACCTAGCGATCTTCAAACCTTCGGCGCTGCAGTCGGCCCTGGCGCAGACCTTCAGCGCGGCTTGCGCAGCCGAGAGAGCCAAGCACGAGCTCTCTTCACCCATCCTTGATGGCAAGGACTACCATGTAAGCTGCGTTCCTGAGGATGCCTTT
>Ga0075163_10013349_pt1 | contig 10643 bp, 6 predicted proteins | sample JI1023141ADNA_FD_71478 | JGI IMG/M metagenome (GOLD analysis project Ga0075163, IMG submission 71478) | Wastewater effluent complex algal communities from Wisconsin, to seasonally profile nutrient transformation and Carbon sequestration -... | ecosystem: Engineered > WWTP > Effluent > Algae... | reverse complement strand
ACGCTGGCCTCGGGCCCGTGTCCGCTCACGTCGGCCACGACGATCGCCAGCGTGCCGTCGGGCCGGGCGACCTGGTCCCACCAGTCGCCTGCCATGACGCCCTCGGCCGACGTGCTCACGCCCGCGACGTTCACCCCCGCCACGACGACGGCCGGGGCCGTCAGCTCGGCGGCCATCGCCGCGACGAGGGGGGCGTCCTGGGCCAGGCCCTCGCGGGCGGCGCGCGCCTCGTCGATCTCACTGACCAGCCCGCGGCGCAGCAGCTCGGCGTCGCCGGACACGTCGCGGAGCTCGGGCGGGCCCACCGGGCGGATGGGGGACTGGTGGCCAGCCTCGCGCGCCGCCTTCTGCAGGTCCCCGCGCAGCAGCCGCAGCGGGGTGAGGACCCACTGCTGCACGCCGAGCACGAAGGCCAGCAGCCCCAGCAGCACGAGCACGCCCACGACGAGCAGCGTGAGGCCGAGGAAGGCGGTGAAGCCGCGCACGGCATCGGCAGCCTCGTTGCGGGCCCGGTTGACGGCCTTCGCGAGGTCGGTGGATGCGGCCGTCATGGCGTCGTATGCCGTCCAGGCCGCCTTGGCATTGGTGATGCGCACGGCCTTGGCCTGCTGCCCCGCCACCATCGCGGCGATGGAGGGCTCGGCGTCGGTGGCCACCCAGGCGTCCTGACTGACCCGTGCGGAGGCGAGGAGCGACATCAGCTCGATCTCGTCATCGGGGATGGCGGCATCGAGCTGGTCGAGGAGCGAGGTGGCCTGTGCGATGGAGTCGCGGTACCCGGCGAGGGACCGGGGTCGCTCGAGCATGATGAAGTCGGACAGCGAGCCGCTGGCGTCCGCCTGCGCCAGGCTCAGGCCGGCCGTGGCGTCGGTCGCCGGCGACAGCGCGTCCTGGATCGCATGGCCCCCCGCCGCGGTCAGGGTGAACTGCGCGAACACGACCGCGCCCATGACCAGCAGCGCCACGAGCGCGATGCCCGAGGCGAGGAGCGCACGGATCCGCAGGGTCACACCGCGCAGGCTATTCCGATTTCCGTTCGCATAGGCTCGCGTTCGTGACGCTGCCGCGCCTGCGACCTGACATCGACGACCTGCCCACCTATAAGGCCGGGCAGAGGCCGGTGCCCCGCGCGGACATCACCACATTCAAGATCTCCAGCAACGAGAACCCCTATCCGCCGCTCCCGAGCGTGCTCGCCGCGATCATGCTGGCGGCGCAGGACATCCACCGCTATCCCGATCCGTTCTCGCGCCGCCTGGTGGAGGCCATCTCGGCGCACTTCGACGTGCCCGAGGAGTGCATCGCACTCGGCACCGGCAGCGTCGCGGTCTGCGGCCAGATCATCGCCGCGGCGGCCGGCCCCGGCGATGAGGTGGTCTACGCGTGGCGGAGCTTCGAGTCGTACCCGATCTGGACGCACATCTCGGGGGCGACGAGCGTGCAGGTGCCGCTGCTCCCCGACGAGAGCCACGACCTCGCAGGAATGCTGGCGGCCGTCACCGAGCGCACCCGGGTGGTGTTCGTCTGCAACCCCAACAACCCCACCGGGCAGGTCGTCACGGAGGAGGCCCTCGTCGCCTTCCTCGAGGCCGTTCCGCCGGACGTCATCGTCGTGCTGGACGAGGCCTACCGCGAGTTCACGGCAGGTGACGACGTGGCGGACGGCATCGAGCTGTTCCGGCGGTTCCCGAACGTGATCGTGCTGCGCACCTTCTCGAAGGCCTACGGCCTCGCCGCGCTGCGCGTCGGGTTCGGCGTGGCCCATCCACGGGTGGCCGAGGCACTGCGCAAGACCGCAACCCCGTTCGGCGTCTCCACCATCGCCGAGGAGGCGGCCATCGCCTCGCTCGCTGCGGAGGACGAGCTCCTCGAGCGGGTCAGCGCCCTGGTCGACGAGCGCACGCGGGTGTGGTCGGCGCTGCGTGACCAGGGCTGGGACATCCATCGCACCGAGGCCAACTTCGTGTGGCTCAGGCTCGGTGAGCACACCCTCGACTTCACGGCCGCGTGCGAGGCGGCGGGCATCACCGTGCGGCCGTTCCCCGGCGAGGGGGTGCGGGTCACGGTCGCCGAGACCGAGGCGAGCGACCGGTTCATCGACGTCGCCGGCGACTTCCTCCGCGCGCACGGACCGATCGGCTAGCGGGAGGCAACGCCCTCTGGGCCCCCGGCTAGCGGGAGGCGACGGCCTCGGTGATGGCGGCCGTGAGGCCGTCGACGAGGAGCAGCGATCCGTCGACGCTGAGGTGCGTCTCGTCCTGATAGAGGACGGCGCCGTCCCGGGCGGCCCAGCAGTCCTCGTCGTCGCAGAGAGCGGGGAACGGGTCGTAGACGACGGTTCCGGGGCGTGCCTTGGCGATGGACTGCTCGATGTCCAGGGCCGGCTGCCGGTTCGCCTCGGACTCGTCGCGGTTCACCGAGAAGTCGCGACGGCCGATGGCCTGCGACAGCAGCGAGGTGCCGTCGGTGTAGCCGTTCATCTGGGGGACGTTGGCGATGATGACGACGCCGATGCCGGCCTTGCGCAGGGTCGAGACGATGGGGTCCAGGCCACGGCGCCACAGCGCCTCGGCCTCCTCGGGGGAGTCGGCGCGTCCGCCGGAGTCGGTGGCGGCGGTGCGCCAGCCCGTCTCGGGGTGCACGTAGCCCTCGGACAGGTTGCCGATGATGACGGCGTCAGGACGCGTGGCCAGGGCGTGGGCCACGATGGACTTCTGCCAGGACCGGCAGGGGTAGTTGTGCACGCCGCTCGACTCACGGCCCAGGAACGGGCAGCCCGTGTGGCTCGTGACGAGGGTGTCGTAGCCGAGCCCGGTGGCGGCCGCGACGACGCCGTCGGCCAGTGCGTAGGCCTGGGAGTCGCCAGCGAGCAGCACCGTCCCGATCGGGTTGTCCGGGCCGAACGTGCACGTCCGCGGGCGGAGCGGGGTGTTGACGCAGCCGTTGCGCACGGCGAGGTGCTGCGACCGCAGTGACCCGCCCTCCCCTCCGGCCACCTCGCCGTCCGCCACGGCCTGGTCCTGCACCTGCTGCTCGCCTGCGGGCAGGGTGCCGGGCTGTCCGGCGAGCGCGCCGGACTGACCGCCCGCCGAGCCTGACGTGAGGCCCCATCCGGCGTTGGCGCCGGCGAGCAGGACACCGCAGGCCACCAGGGGCACGGCCAGTGTCACGACGATGACCGATCCGGCGCCGGTCCTCGAGCGTGGTCGCAGGTGGCGCATGGGCTGCTCCAGGAATCGGTAGGACGCGAGGGCGGGCACGAGCGAGGCGAGGGCCGCGATGACGAGCATGGTGCCCTGCCCGGGGAAGAGCAGCGCGGTGAACACGATCACCGGCCAGTGCCAGAGGTACCAGGAGTACGAGGTGTCGCCGATGTACACCATCGGCCGGGTGGCCAGGAGGGCGCTCACCCCGGCCGTGTGGTGCGTGCCGCCGAGGATGAGGAGCATGGTGCCCACGACCGGCAGCAGGGCCAGCAGCCCGGGGAACACCATGGTGTCGTGGATGACGAGGGCGCCCACCGCGAGGATCACGGCGCCCAGGGCGCCGGTGAGCATCGCCGCGGACCGAGACAGGACGGGGATCCGGTCGAGGACGAGGGCGAGCAGGGCTCCGGCGGCGAACTCCCAGGCCCGCGTGAAGGGGGAGTAGAACGCGAACGACTGCGCCCCGCCGAAGAAGTCGGTGACGGACTGGCCGAGCGTCGACCCGTAGGACAGGGCGAGCGACAGGGCGAACGAAGCGGCGGCGACGAGCGCGATCAGGGCGATCGGCGGGAGCAGCCCTCGGCGGAGCCGGCGGGCCAGGAGCCAGCCGAGGACGAGCAGGGCGGGGAAGACGAGGTAGAACTGCTCCTCGACCGAGAGCGACCAGGTGTTGAGCAGGGGGTTCGTGCTCGCGGTCGACGCGAAGTAGTCGCCGGCGCCGTGGGCGATGGCGGCGTTGGCCGACAGCAGCATGGCGCCGATCCCGGTGCGCGCGGTGGTCTGCTGGGCACCGTACGGGTTCTGCAGGAGCACCGAGGCGAGCGCCACCACCGTCACGACGAGGGCGAGCGCCGGGGTCAGGCGCAGGAAGCGGCGGAAGTAGAAGGTGCGGAACGAGAGTCGTCCCGTCGCGGCCCACTGGCGCATGAGCATGGCCGTGATGACGAAGCCCGAGATGACGAAGAAGACGTCGACGCCGATGAAGCCGCCGGGGATGGGCAGGCGGGCGTGGAAGGCGACGACGAGCAGGACGGCCAGCGCGCGCATGCCCTGGATGTCGGCGCGCCGGCGGGAGGTCGTGGCCGGAGCGCTGGACGGCTCCGCGGTGCTGAGGGTCACGGTCACGTGCGACGCTCCCCGGTGACCACCAGCACGACACCGCCGACCACGACGGTCAGGCCCAGGACGACGTCCCGGGTGATGGGCTCGCTGATGATGAGCCAGCCGAGGAAGACGGCGACGACGGGGTTGACGTACGCATACGTGGCCACGAGGGACATCGGGGCATTGCGGATGAGCCACGTGTAGGCGGTGTAGCCCACCACAGAGGCCGTCACGAGCCAGGCCATGGCGCCGAAGGAGCTGGGGTCGATGAGCTCGAGCTGGACCCGCTCTCCGGTGACGGTGCCGACGACGACGAGTGCCGCGGCCGCGAAGGCCATCTCGTACGTGGTGGTGACCATGGGATTGCCCGGGAGCGAGTAGCCGGCCGACCGCCAGGAGAAGAAGGCCCAGCTGAAGCTGGAGACGAGGATCGCCACGGACCAGATCACCACGTCGCGGTCGTCGCCCGCGACGGGCTCGGTGCCGCCGGGCAGCAGCATGAACACCAGGCCGGCCAGCCCCACGGCCACGCCGACGAGGGTCAGCCCGGCGGGCCGCTCTCCGGCCCGGACTCGGAACAGGATGATCCACAGCGGCATGACGGCGACGAGCAGGGCGACGACCCCGCTGGGCACGTAGCGCTCGGCCAGCGACACCGTGCCGATCCCCACCCCCAGCAGGGCCACGCCCATGATCGCGGTGGAGCGAAGCTCGGCGCGCGTGATGAGCAGCGCGCGGGGTCCCCAGCGGATGAGCACGATGAGGGCGACCACCAGGCAGGCAGTCCCGAACCGCAGGCCGTTCCCCACGAGGGGAGGCAGCGTGCGCCCCATGACGGCGATCCCGAGGTAGGTCGATCCCCAGAGCAGCCACACCGCGGCCAGGGGGCCCCAGATCCGGGAGGTGGCGGCCCGCGTCACTCCACGGATGTCAGTGCTCGCCACGGCGCCTACTGTGCCACCCGCCCGGCCGATCGCGAAGTCGGGACCAAGGTCCCGTTACCTGTGGACTCATGCCGCAACCTGAGGCACCGCGCCGCAACCAGAATGTGGCCAGCACGAGGCACGAAGAGGCTTTCTCCACTCGCCGCCCGGCGGCGACTTGATCACGAAGGACAGCGACCATGGGTGCGCTTCAACTCTCGCAGTGGCAGTTCGGCATCACGACGGTCTACCACTTCCTGTTCGTCCCGCTCACCCTCGGCACCGTGTGGCTGGTGGCCGGCTTCCAGACCGCGTACTTCCGTACCGGCAAGGTGAAGTACCTCCAGCTCACGAAGTTCTTCGGCAAGCTCTTCCTCATCAACTTCGCCATGGGCGTGGTGACCGGCATCGTGCAGGAGTTCCAGTTCGGCATGAACTGGTCGGACTACTCACGGTTCGTGGGCGACGTCTTCGGCGCGCCGCTGGCCATGGAGGGCCTGCTGGCCTTCTTCCTCGAGTCGACCTTCCTGGGCCTGTGGATCTTCGGCTGGGACCGCCTCCCCAAGGGCCTGCACCTGGCCACGATCTGGCTGGCCGCCGCCGGCACCGCCCTGTCGGCCTACTTCATCCTCGCGGCGAACGCCTTCATGCAGCACCCGGTGGGCTACGAGATCGACCCCGAGACCGGCCGCGCCGTGCTCAACGACATCTTCGCCGTGCTCTTCCAGAACACCGCATGGATCGCGTTCTTCCACACCCTTGCCGCGTCGTTCCTCGTGTCCGGTGCCGGCGTCGCCGCGGTGAGCGCCTGGATGATCATGAAGAACCGCCAGGTCGACGTGTTCCGCCCGGCCGCCAAGCTCGGCGCCTGGGTCATCCTCGTCTCCGCCGTCCTCGTGTCGGTCAGCGGCGACATGGACATGAAGATCATGGTCGACCAGCAGCCCATGAAGGTCGCGGCGGCCGAGGCGCTCTACACGACCCAGGAGAACGCGCCGTTCAGCATCCTGTCGGTCGGTGACCTCTCCGGCGACACCGCGACGACGGTCATCGAGATCCCCGGACTGCTGTCCTGGCTCGCCACGGGCACCTGGGACGGGCCGGAGAGCACGGTGCAGGGCATCAACGACCTCCAGGCGCAGTACCTGGCCGAGTTCCCGCAGTACGGGCCCGAGATGAACTTCGTGCCCTACGTTCCCGTCACGTACTGGGGCTTCCGCCTGATGATCGGCCTCGGCATGATCGCCGCCCTCTACGCACTGATCGTGCTGTGGGCGTTCCGCGGCGGACGCACCCCGAAGAGCCGGCTGTTCGCCGTGTTCAACGGATTCATCGTGCTGTTCCCGCTGTTCGGCATCTCCGCCGGCTGGATCTTCACCGAGATGGGCCGCCAGCCCTGGGTCGTGTTCGGCGAGCAGATCACGGCGGACGGGGTGTCCCCGCTGCTCACGACCACCGAGGTGTGGATCTCCCTGATCGGATTCACGTTGCTCTACGGCATCCTCGCGGTCATCGAGGTCGGGCTCCTGCTCAAGTACGTCCGGGCCGGTGCTCCTGAGACGGTCGTCGAGGATCCCTTCGCGGAGGCGAAGAAGGATGACGACAAGCAGCTGTACTTCGCCTACTAAGCCGTTCGAGATCAAGTAGAAGGAACTCATCATGGAACTGACGACCGTCTGGTTCGCACTGATCGCGGTGCTCTGGATCGGCTACTTCATTCTCGACGGCTTCGACCTCGGCGTGGGGATGCTCCTGCCCGTCATCGGCAAGGACGACCTCAGCCGTCGGGTGATGATCAACTCGATCGCCACCGTGTGGGACGGCAACGAGGTGTGGCTGCTCGTGGCGGGCGGCGCGACCTTCGCGGCGTTCCCACTGTGGTACGCGACGATGTTCAGCGGCATGTACCTCGCACTGTTCCTGGTGCTGGTCGGCCTCATCCTCCGCGGCGTGGCGTTCGAGTACCGCGGCAAGCGCGACTCGGCCACCTGGCGGGCCCGCTGGGACTGGGCGATCGTCGTGGGCTCGGCGCTGCCGGCCCTGCTCTTCGGCGTGGCCTTCGGCAACATCGTGAGCGGCATGGCGATCGAGCCGCTCGCCGGAACGCCGGCCACGACCGACTTCGCGGTCGATGCGGGCTCCCTCAACTACGTGGGCAACCTGTTCAACCTGCTCAACCCGTTCTCCCTCCTGCTCGGGCTCATGACGCTCTTCATCTTCATGACGCACGGCGCCATCTACCTCGCGCTCAAGACGTCGGGCGAGGTCCGCGAGGCCTCGCGCAAGGTCGCGCTCCGGGTCGGCCTCGTGGCCGCCGTCCTCGCCGTGGCCGCGCTCCTGTGGGCGCAGGCGTTCTCCGGTCGGGTGGCGATCACGCTGCCGCTCGTCCTCGTGGCCGCCGTCCTGTGGCTCGGTGGCCTGTTCATGACGATGAAGGGCCGTGACGGCTGGGCGTTCCTGCTCAGCGCCGGGACCATCCTGCTGGCCGTGACGGCGCTGTTCGTCGGGCTCTTCCCGAACGTCATGCCCAGCAACATCAACGAGGCCTACAACCTCACGGTGACCAACGCGTCGAGCCAGTCGTACACGCTGACGGTCATGACCATCGTCGCCGTGGTGATGACGCCGATCGTCCTGATCTACCAGGGCTGGACCTTCTGGGTCTTCCGCAAGCGCATCAGCACCTCGATGATCCCGCCGCAGCCGGTGAGCGGCCGCTCCGACGATCGCTTCGCGAACGCGCAAGGCTGAACCTCCGCCAACGCGCAAGGCTGGACACCACCGTTCACTGACGGGGTCGCCCGATGAGGGCGGCCCCGTCCGCATGTCAGGATGCGCATCATGAAGCCGCTGGACCCGCGCCTGCTGCGCTTCGCCCGCAGCACACGCGGGTTCATCGCCCTGGCGGTCGTGCTGGGGGTCATCACCGCCGTGCTCGTCATCCTCCAGGCCCGCCTCCTCTCGGATGCGATCGTGTCCGTCACTGCGGACGATGCCGACTGGGCCGATGTGCAGGGCACCGTGGTCGCTGTCGGCCTCGTCTTCGCGGCGCGCGCCCTGGTGTCCTGGATGGCCGAGGTCGGAGCGGTGCGATCGTCCGCCCGGGCCAAGCAGGAGCTGCGATCGGCGGCGATCGATCACGTGCTCGCACTGGGACCGGCCGGGCCCACGGCCCAGGACCCCGGCGCGACCGCTGCCCTCATCACCCGCGGGATCGACGCCCTCGACGGCTACTTCGCCCGCTACCTGCCGCAGCTGGTCCTCGCGGTCATCGTCCCCGTCGCCGTGCTCCTCACGGTGCTCGGGCAGGACCTGCTGACGACCCTCATCATCGCGGTCACCCTGCCGCTCATCCCCGTGTTCATGATCCTCATCGGCATGTACACCCGCTCGCAGGTGGACCGGCAGTGGCGGACCCTGGCCATCCTGTCGGGGCACTTCCTCGATCTCGTCTCCGGACTGCCGACCCTGAAGATCTTCGGGCGGGCGAAGTCGCAGGCCGAGGCCATCCGGTCGATCGGAGACCGCTACCGCAGCACCACGATGGGCGTGCTGCGAGTGTCATTCCTGTCGTCGCTGGCCCTCGAGCTCCTCGCCACCCTGTCGGTCGCCCTGGTCGCGGTGTCGGTGGGCCTACGTCTCGCGGAGGGGCAGATCGCCTATTCGGTCGCCCTCTTCGTGCTGCTGCTGGCGCCGGAGGCCTACCTTCCCCTGCGCCTGGTGGGCCAGCACTTCCATGCCGCGGCGGAGGGGCTCGGAGCGGCCGACCGGCTCTTCGTCATCCTCGAGACGCCGCTGCCGGCGGGCGGCACGACCCCGCCGCCGGCGGGACGGCTGACCGTCACGGTGACCGGCCTGACGGTGGCCTACGCGACGCGTCCGGATCCCGCCCTCGACGGCGCCTCGTTCACGGCGGTGCCGGGCACCATCACCGCCGTGGTCGGATCGTCCGGCGGAGGGAAGAGCACGCTGCTGAACGCCCTGCTGGGCTTCGTCGAGCCGGCCTCGGGCAGCATCGTCGTCACCGGAGCGGAGCCATCGTCGGCGGCCGACCTGAGCACGCTCGATGCCACGGCCTGGCGCAGGCGCGTGGCCTGGCTGCCGCAGCGGGCCCACCTGATCGGCGCCGACCTCACGGAGCGCCCCACGATCGCCGATGCCGTCCGCCTCGGCCGCCCCGGGGCAACGGATGAGCAGGTGCGGCAGGCCCTGGCCGACGCGGGGGTCGCCGACGACGTCGAGGCACTGCCTGAGGGACTGGCCACGCGCCTGTCCGCGGACGGATCCGGCCTCTCGGTGGGGCAGTGGCAGCGCGTGGCACTGGCGCGCACGATCATCGCCGACGGCGACCTCGTCCTCCTCGACGAGCCCACCGCCGCCCTCGACACGGCCACCGAGTCCATCGTCGTCGAGGTCATCCGCCGCATGGCGGCCCGGGGGGCGACGGTCGTGGTCGTGGCCCACCGTCCTGCGCTCATCGATGTCGCCCACCAGGTGCTGCGGCTCGACCGCCCCGATGCCGGGGCACCCACAGCTGCGGGGGCGGATGACGTGCCCGCCGCCGCGGAGACCATCCGGAGTGCCGGATGGTGAGCCCGGTCCGGACCCTCGCTCAGGGCATGGCTCCGCAGCGTCGCGAGTTGGTACTGGCGGGCATCCTCGGAGCGGTCGCGTCGATGAGCGCGGTCGCCCTGCTCGGCACGTCGGCCTGGCTCATCTCCCGCGCGGCCGAGATGCCGCCGGTGCTCACGCTGTCCGTCGCGGCCGTCCTCGTGCGGGCGTTCGCCCTGAGCCGGGCGGTGTTCCGCTACGCCGAGCGCCTGGTCGGGCACGACGCCGCCTTCCGCGGGCTGACCGGGCTTCGCGTCACCGTGTACGAGCAGCTCGAGCGCCTGGCGCCCACGGGACTCGCCGCGTTCGGGCGGGGCGACCTGCTGAGCCGGCTCGTGGCCGACGTCGATGCGGCGCTCGACCTCCCGCTGCGGGTGATCCTGCCGTGGGCGCAGGCCATCCTCGTGAGCGCGGCGACCGTGCTGTTCCTGGCCTTCCTCCTGCCCGGCACGGGCCTGCTCATCGGGCTGCTGTCCGTCGTGGCCCTCGCCGTCGTGCCGTGGCTGGTCGCGAGCACGGCGCGCGCGGCGGAGGCGCGCATGGCCCCGGCCAAGGCGCAGGTGTCCTCGGCGGTGGTCCAGATCCTCGACTCCACCGCGGACATCACGGCGTTCGGCGCCGGTGCGGATGCGACCCGCACCGTGCGCGGCCTCGACGACGAGCTGACCCGGCTGAGTGCGCGCGAGTCGTTCGCCCTCGGCCTCGGCGGCGGACTGGGCGTCCTCGTGCAGGGCCTGGCCGTGACCCTGGCCCTGGCCCTGGCCGTGCCGGCGGTGACGGACGGCCGCCTCGAGCCGGT
>Ga0075163_10013348_pt1 | contig 10644 bp, 9 predicted proteins | sample JI1023141ADNA_FD_71478 | JGI IMG/M metagenome (GOLD analysis project Ga0075163, IMG submission 71478) | Wastewater effluent complex algal communities from Wisconsin, to seasonally profile nutrient transformation and Carbon sequestration -... | ecosystem: Engineered > WWTP > Effluent > Algae... | reverse complement strand
GGCCGCGCTCGCCATCGCTTTTTTTATCGCTATCACCAGCTGGGAAATTCTCAAACAAGCGTACCATCACCTGACGCAACAATCGTCGGGCCACTTCCACCCCGCGGGTTTTCCTATCATGATCTTCGGCATGTTCTTGAATCTAGCGATCTCTAGGTACGAAAAGAAAAAGGCGAAGGAATACGGTAGCATCATCCTCGAGGCCGATGCGTACCACTCCGCCAGCGACTTCTGGGTTTCGCTCTCCGTCATGATCACGCTTGTTTGCATCCGGTACGGGTTGTGGTGGGCTGATCCAGTTATTTCCGTGATGATCTCGATTTATTTCGCGTTTGTTTCTTGGAAAGTGTTGCGCGAAACGACTATGGCCCTTTCGGACGCGGCGTACATCGATATCGAAAAAGTACGCAAGATTATCGATGGTGTTCCCGGTGTCATCAGTTGCCACCAAATTCGCACGCGCGGTCGACCCGGGCAGGCGTTCGTCGACTTGCATATCCAGGTCGATGCAACCACCGACACGTTTACGTCGCATAAGATGGCCCACGTCATCGAAGAAAAAATCAAGGCCGAGATAACCGGCATTCACGACGTACTGATCCACACCGAACCGTACCCCGACCCCGACGACGAAAAGTGAAACGCTCCTTTCATGGCAAGGGCTTCGGAGATAATTTTTTCGCGGAATTCGATTTTTGGAAGCGGACCGAGCGAATTTGTTTTACATCGATTCAATCGCGGTTACTGTGTACGAGCAATTTTTTAACCATCGTTCAAGGAGAACAAATGAAAAAAGCACTATTTTCGTTGGCGTTAATCGCCAGCAGCGTCCAAGTCGCATCGGCCGGCCGTTTTAACATGGCCGGTTGCGGATTAGGCAACCAATTCTTCAAGGATCCTAGCGTAGGCAACCAAGTTTTGGCTGCTACCACCAACGGCATCGGTTCCCAAACCTTCGCGATGTCCAGCGGCACCTCGAATTGCACCCAAGACGGCGTCGCCAAGATCGACCGTGAAAAAGAAATGTTCACCGAAGTGAACTACGAAGTTTTGAACAAAGAAATGGCCCAAGGCAAAGGCGAAACGCTCGCCGCTTTCGCAAACGTTCTCGGTTGCGATGCCAAAACCGTTCCTACCTTCAACCAAGTTTGCCAAACGAAATACAAGAACGTATTTTCCAAGGCCACCAGCTCCAACGAGTTGTTGAACTTGGTCGAAAAAGAAGTGAACAACAACCCAACGCTTGCAAAAACCTGTAAAGTAAAAGGTTAATTCGTTATAAACAGGGCCGATGACTTCGCTACCGCGACCAGTATCGGCCCTGTTTTTTTTCTGCGCTTTCGTCCACGTTTCCTTTTCCTTCGCGGCGCCTTCCCCATCAGAACTCATCGAATCGTTCTCGGCCAAGGCCGACCATTCCAATCTTGCGTCCACCCGGCCGTGGCTGCTGCTCGGTCATTACGAAAAGACGCTCTTCGGTGGTTATCGCAGCGAGATCGATGGTCCGAAATTTTTCCTGGCTTCCGATGGTCGTACCAATCCACAAGCTGAACTAAAAGCCTCCCTGCATGCCCTGTTCACGCCATCTCCGAAAGATGCGGATCCCGATGAGCACTTTCTTTGCCGCTATCCGGCGCGCGCGACCTGGTTGATCGAGCATTTGCAAATTCCCCTCGAAACGCTACCCATGGTGACCTGCGAACGGTTCGATACCTGGTACAAGGTGATCGGCGCGCATTCGGCGACGCTGGTTTTCGCCACGTATTACGTGAACAATCCGGCTTCGATGTTCGGGCATACGTTCTTGCGGTTGGATCGTGAAAATGCCGAAGACAAACACCACCTGCTCAGCTATTCCATCAACTTCGCGGCGAATACCGGCAACGACAACGGTATGCTCTTCGCGGTGTTGGGCATCGTCGGTGGGTACCCCGGAACGTACTCGACCTATCCGTACTATATCAAGACCCAGCAATATTCGAACATCGAGAGCCGTGACCTATGGGAATACAATTTAGATTTGAATCCTCAGGAGGTCGGATTTTTGCTCAAACATGTATGGGAAGTCGGGCATACGTACAACGACTATTTTTTCTTCGATGAAAATTGTTCGTACCAGTTGCTGTCCATCTTGGAGGTCGCGCGCCCAAATCTGCATTTAAGATCACATCTCTCTCCATATTTTGTGCCGCCTTCTGACACCGTGAAGGCCTTGGCGACGTATGACGGAACGATTCGAAGCGTTGACTATCGTCCTTCTCGATTGAAAAGCGTCGAAGCCAGGTTAGATCAGCTGAACTGGAAAGAGAAAAGTGTCCTCGGCGAGCTGATCGAAAAAAAAGATACCAAGATGCTGGAACGCAAGCTTTCCCCTGAAAAATCCGGGGAAGTGATGGATGCGGCGATCGATCTTTTGGCCTACCGTAACAAGCTGCCGACTAAGACCGAGTTCCAAAAACAATTGCTCCTCGACCGCGCCAAATTTCCTGCGAGCGAAGACGTGCAGATCAAACGACCCAAAGATCTTCCCCACGAAGGTCATGAATCCGGAAGAATCAGTCTCAGCGGCGGTTCTTATTTTAAACAAGCCTTCTACGAATTTAATTATCGACCGGTCTTTCACGATTTGATGTCGTACGATATCGGATATCCGAAATCGGCGGAGATCATCGGCATGGATACAACCGTCCGCTATTACCAAAAGGAAAACAAATTTTCCCTCGAAGAACTCGCCATGATCCGCGTCACGTCGTTGTTCCCGGTGCGCAGGTTCATGTGGAAACCATCGTGGGGCGCCGCCTTCGGTTTTGAGACGATGCATGACAACGAGTGCGGACGTTGCCTAACGGCTTTTGTACGCGTGGGTCCTGGGTTGGCCTACCAAATCGGAGACCAAAAGTTGGTTTTGTACGCCCTGACCAACGGTAATCTTGAGTTCGGGCCGTGGAATTCCGTCGGTTATCGCTTCGGTCCGCAGGCGCAGTCGGGCATCATCTGGTCGCCAATCGTTCGGTACCGCATGCGACTTTCGGGAAAATATTCCTGGAGCCCCACGAGCGACGTCGATCACACGGCCGAGGCCTTTCTCGAGCAACGCGTGAACTTCACCAAAGATATCGACTTGCGTGTCTCGGGCATCCTCGGGCAAGAGCGCAAAGAGGCGAAGGCGACGCTGGGTTTCTATTTTTAAGGAAAGTAGGTCTGTATGACGCGTATCTTTTTGTTGCTGGCACTGTTTTCACAAGCGGCCTGCACCAATCTTTTTTTCCAACCGCTCAAACAGCATCTTACCGACCCAAACGAGTACCTATTGCAAAAGCCGGTACAAGACGTGTACTTCGATAGCAAAGACGAAAAAAAACTTCACGCTTGGTTCTTCGAATCCACCGCGAAGGAGATCAAAGGAACGGTCGTGCATTTTCACGGCAATGCCCAGAATATCAGTACCCATGCCCGTAACATGTTGTGGATGCTGAAGTATGGGTACCACGTCTTTAGTTTCGATTACCGAGGGTACGGAAAATCCGAAGGTATTCCCCAATTCGGTGGCGTACATTTAGATGCGTTGGCGGCGATCGAAAAAGCGCGATCGTTCAACCGCTCGGATCAAAAACTGATCCTATACGGGCAAAGTCTTGGCGGCGTGATTTTGGTACGAGCGTTGAAAGATGTTCCTTTGGAAACTGCGGTGGATGCGGTAGTGGTCGAGTCGAGCTTCTATTCAAACAAACAGATCGGCGCGGAGAAATTAAGCGAGGTATGGTGGTTGTGGCCGCTGCAGTGGATGAGCTATCTTTTGGTCACGGACAAATACAGTCCGAAAAAAAATATTCGTCATATCAAGAATCCCGTGCCGACGCTGGTGATTCATTCTCAAGAAGATCCGATCGTGTCATTCTCGCAGGGGAAAAAGATGTTCGATCGGTTGCCACAACCCAAATGTTTTTGGAAGATTCCCGAGAAGGGGCATATCGGGTTGATGTCGTTACGTCAGGGTCAATACCGCGAGCCCATGATCGCCTTTTTGCAAGCGAAGCGATGCCCCGAGGGCATCGCTTCGCCCACGAACTAATTCCTGACTAAAACGTGTAACCGAACTGCAGGTTACCGGCGACCGACGTGCCTTCGAAATCGTCGTTATTGAAGTCTCCAAAATACCTGCCGACACCTAACCCGACGTTGATGTTCAAGCCGGCGTCCCATACCCAACCCCAACCGCCGATTAACTGGATCGCGTTGACCGAACCAGAATTGTTGGTGTTTTCTTGGTCTAAATAAAGGAATCGGTACCCCGGTTCGAGGTAGAACCCGTCATACACTTTTTTGAAGAAGATCGAGCCCGATAACGTCACGCCGAATCCGCGGATGGCGTTTGTATTGTAGGTATAAACGCCTTGCGGTTCGACGTTAAGCTTGAAGTTGCGGTGAGGAGCGTAAGAAATACCGAGTGGAAACGATCCGTAAAAAAGACCGAAGGGGTTCGTCCATATGTTCCATTTTTTGTAATCGTAGGTGTATTTATTCACGTCTCCTACGGGAACGACCTGTCCCTGGACGGTCGAAACGTTTGGATCCGTTTTCGTTTCTTCCGCATGCGCTTTGGTGATGTACGTGTTGCTCAATGCAACCAAACATAAGGCTAACAATAAGGTGTTTTTCATGGGCGAATTATTTCTGCAAAGCGCTAATTCGTCAATACAATTACCTTCACGCATGCCCAGCTAAATGGGAATTCGGTGGTGCTGGTGCCGAAATTTCACCAACGGATAGTTTTGAAAAGGTGTTTAATATCAATAGTTTGTACTTTCTCTGGTTGGCCTTGGCTTTGCTTTTCTATAGACCATGATGAAAAAAATGGGCATTGGCGTTTTTTTAGCGGTCCTATGTTCCGCATGCGGAATCATCGGCGGCAGTTCCCTTGCTGAACCTGTGGTCATTAGTGGTCCGGGTAACCAGGTCGTGCAAAAAACGCGACTGGAAAAAATGCAGGAGAGGTTAGACAGTATTTCGCTCAGCGCGCAAAAAAATAGCGATGGTATCTACCATGTTTTTACGATTTCTTGGCCTAGCTTGGTCGATGTTCTCGAGTCCAACGATAAGCTTTCGCTCGAGAGGATCGCGCCCGATCAAACCAAAGAATACGCGATCTTCACTAATGCCGTCGTGAACTACAAAGATCAGGGCGTTCCCGCGGTATTGAACCAAACGTACACCTACCGCCTCAAGGTGAAATTGACGTCGGGGGAAGAGATGTTTTCTAAGACGGCCGTCTCCGGTACGGTGAGCGTAGACCCTCCCCCCGTGATCCCGACCAAACCGCTTCCACCGAAGCCCGTCATGCAAGGCAATCAAACATCGATGCTACAACTCTACCTTAACGGATTCAAAGTGTTGTGGATCGACGATTCCGACAACGAAACAAAGTTTGAAATCGAAAAATGTGTGGAGGAACTGGTGACCACCGAATATCAGGACGGTTCGCAAAGCACTAACGTCGAGTGCGTCGCCACCGGGAATACGATCGTCGTCAACACCGCTGCGGATCCATCATTTATAGGTCAAAGAGAATATTTCGACAGCGATGTCGGGAATTCTTCCTTCAACGATCAACCGTGGGCAGGTTTTACTTCCGCAGGGTATTGTTACTCGATTCGTGCAGTCAACGCCGTGGGCGCGTCTAACTGGATCGGGACCGAGTGCCGAAGGTTCGAATAATTATTCGGTATAGGTGCCAGTATAGTATTCGAATGAATTCGCAAGATTGCTCAGGACTTTTGCGGCTTTATCCACATCGGAAGCCATGAAATCGACGTCGGTGAACCATTGGTCATAGACGGTACCAAGGACGATTTTTTGCGCACCGTTGGCGCTCTTTAATTCCAACGAAGGGGAGAATTCGATTTCCTTCTCGATGCTGCCATTGGAGGAAATGATGAAGGGTGTTCCGGGGGCGCCGCTATCAAGCGTAGAAAACGTTCCTTCGAAGTGGAAGGTTTTGCCCACCATATCTACGTCGACCGGCAGTTCATGCGTCGTTGCGTCTGCGGCATTTAATACGATAGCGGCATCGCAGTAGGTTTTTTCCGGCGGTTCGATCGCGCCAAGTTCATGCAGTTGAAGATCGGTTTTCATTAGGTTGATGACTTGTTCTACCGTAGCCGAGGTAGAAGTCGCCCCGCCGTGCGCGAAAGCCGAGGGCATGAAGAGTTCCTGAAGGTTTCTCCAAGTAAATTTTCGCGTCGGGCATTCGTGGATCTCCGCGGTCGCCATCTTGATATAGGCCTTGGTAAGCGTAATGTCGTAAGCAGCGTTGCTGAAGGTTCGGGGAACATCCGCCGCCGCGGGGGTGATGGTGCCGGAGACCGGCGAGCTGTGCTGCACCAAGGTCATGGTAGCGCTGACCCCTGGAGCATCGCTAGAGCACGAACCCAATGCCAAAACAGATACGATCATGAACGATGAACCGATCCTAGAAAAAGTCATATACCAATCCTCCTTGGATCGAATACCCTTCGGTATGCGCTCCGTTTAAGTTAGAAATCGTCGGAATTTGCACCGCTATGTTGAGCAGCATGTCCTTGTAAAATCCCCACGCCAACTTGGGCGACAGGAAGGTGATCCAACCGCCGGAATTCACGTCGGTTTCGCCGAATTCTTCGTCTCGCGCAGACCATCTTGATTCTTCGGCCAATTGCAACGCGAGGGAGGAATTGATTTGATATTGTACTATAAGACTATGTAATACGGCGGTTCCGGGTTTCGAGTAGTCGCGGTGCCTGACCGGCGTTTGAACCGCAGCGTTAGCGTACACCGACCATGGGAACGAAAAATGTCCGTACCACAATCCCGCCTGGGGAGTCACCGCTCCGGATCCGCTCTGAATGCCAAGGGGTTCTCCACTCGACGTATTTTTAGTGGCAGCCACCGGAACCTGAACTCCTGCGAGGACGCCGAAGAGATCCTTGCCAGAGTTGTAGTCGTTATCGAGTAGCAAAATGCGGGATTGAAGTGCCAGGTCGCCCATTCCCATGACGCTGGTACGGGCGCCGTTGTCGGCACGGAGGTCTTTCCATACCAAAGGGGCGGTCACCGCGAACGTAAGGGAAGGGGAGAAAGAGTAAGAAGTGGAAAGGGCGAGTTGATTTTCGCGGATGGTGGTTTGGTTTTGATTGGCTCCTCCCAGTTCTTCCGAGCGGAAAAAATTCTGTGCCGAGAACCTCAGCCGGCCGGCGTAGGGTTTTTCCAGGCCCATGGTGGTGATGGTCGGGTCACCGCACATACAAGTCGTGCAAGCCAGCGATGGGCTGATGAAGCCCATCGCTGAACTTAGGAGAAAAAAAATGCCCAAAAGGCGTTTCATGTATCTTTATATAGGTTCAATCTAACAAATGCGGAATGCGGTAAATTGTCGCACGGAAATGCATCAGGCTACGTGCGGCCATGGTGGAATGCAGGGCTTCCCGTCGGGACGGCCGATTTCGCGTTACGCCGCGAAATCGCCCTCCGCGGGGAAGAACCTTTTCTTTTATGTGCATAGATAAGGTTCTTCCCCGAGGCCCGACGGGAAGCCCTGCATTCCACCATGGCCGCGCAAAACCATTTTCTCCGTGCGACACTTTTCAGTCTTGCCTTAGATGGAAATTTAAAACGAATGAACCGCCGATTCGGAATAGTCGGCGGTAGCGGTGCAGGATACGTTGGGGTCGTGGGCCTCTGGGATTTGTTTCCTCGATGCATATAAAAAAGAAACAAAGCCCAGCGGAGGGCATTCCGGCGGCGTAACGCCGGAATGCCCGTCCCACGACCCCAACGTATCCTGCACCGCTGCCACCTAACATATTCTGATTCGGGCGTTCATTTTGCATCGGGCTTGTTTGATGTATAAGTCGCTTGATGAACGCCTCGCACGTACTTGATGAACGCGCCAAGATCCATTTCACTTGGTTGATCCGCCTGCGGTGGATGGCGCTTATTGGTCAATTGTTCGCGATCTTTCTTTCCCAAGCGTACGTTCAGCTCGAGCTACCGCTCACTGCGCTGCTGTTCGTCGTGTTTTTGTCGGCCGCCAGCAACGTTGGTGCCGTGCTGTTGGCGAGAAAAATCCATCCTTCGGCGTTCATGAGTTGGATCGTGGTGCTCGACGTTCTGTTACTCACGTTCTTGCTGTACTTCTCTGGTGGACCGATCAACCCGTTCAGTTCCCTCTATCTCGTGCATATCGTGTTGGCGCTGATTATTCTTCAAGGTGCGTGGGCCTGGGCGGTCATGTGCGTATCGCTGTTTTGTTTTGCCGCGCTATTCTATTTTCACCAAGAGATCCCAAATTTTCACGAAGGACACCACGACATGAGTACCCACTTGCAGGGCATGTGGGTGGCGTTGGGCATCACCTCGGTCGTCATCGTTTATTTCGTGCGGCATATTTTGTCGTCCATCCGCGATCTCGAAACCGAGGTTGAGCACAGCCGAGAGTCGCTTCGTCGGCGCGAGCAGCTTCATTCGCTCGGAACATTGGCCGCCGGCGCGGCGCACGAATTGGCTACGCCCTTATCCACCATCGCGATGGTGGCGAAGGAATTGGAGCGTAAACTCTCGCAAGACGACGATGAGCGAATGAAACAGGATGTCCTGCTTATCCGAAAAGAGGTCGAGCGCTGCAAAAAAATCTTGATGGATATGTCGGCGTACGGTGCCCAGCAACCGGGCGAAGAAATCAAGGCGGTGATCCTCGAAGAATTCGTCGGTTTGTTCACGTCGATGGATCCTCGCGTGAAATTGATCGTTTCCGACCATGAAACGAAAGTGAGTCTGCATCTTCCGGTGCAGGCGGTGCGCATCTGCATCCAGAACCTCGTGCAAAATGCGTTGGATGCCTCCCAAGGGCCAGTCGTACTGCAGGTGAAAATCATCGGCGATCGCATCCAGTTTACCGTACGCGACGAAGGGGTAGGCATGTCGGCGGATACGGTGAAAAAACTCGGCGAGCCGTTCTTCACCACGAAGGAGCCAGGGAAAGGCATGGGCTTGGGGGTATTCATTGCGCGCTCGATCGTCGAGCAGATCGAGGGACAGATCCATTACCACTCCACTCCTATGCAAGGAACGACGGTCACGGTGAGTTTTCCCATGTCGTTGAAGGGGCGCGAGTGAGCGAAGAGAATCTTTCCATCTTACTCATCGACGACGACGATACGTTCCGCGAACGCCTAGCGCGCGCTTTTCAAGATAGACAATGGACGGTTTTCACCGCCAAGAACGCCGAGGCCGGAATTGCGTTGGCGCAAAAGCATTCGCCCGAGTTCGTCCTGGTCGATTTAAAAATGCCGGGCCGGTCGGGATTGGATGTATTGAAAGAAGTGCTAGCGGTCGATGCGCAAACCAAGGTCGTCATGCTGACCGGCTACGGCAGCATCGCCACCGCGATCGAAGCGATGAAGCTGGGAGCAGTGAACTACCTCACCAAACCTGTCGACGTGGAAGAAATCATCCAGGCGTTCGGCGAACAATATGTGCAGAAAAAATCAACCTCGCCTTCGTTGGCGTCGGTCGAATGGGAACATATTCAACGTATCTTGAATGATTGCGATGGAAACGTATCCGAGGCCGCGCGCAGGCTGAATATCCATCGCCGTTCCTTGCAGCGCAAACTGCAAAAAAATCCTCCGAAAAAATAGTTACAAGGTTTTCATCCAGGCACCGATCTTTTGGTGCGCCTGGTCGGCGGTGAACCCGAACTCTTTTGCCAGCACGTGGTCGGGCGCCGAGGCTCCGAAATGATCGATGCCGATGGCGATCATGTTCGACTTTTGTAATTTGTACCAAGCGTCGCAGTTGCCGGCTTCCAAGACCACGGTCGGAACTTCTTTTCCTAACAATACCGAATCTCGGTACGCGCTCGATTGTTTTTCGAATACGTCCAGGCACGGAATAGAGACCACCCGTGCGGCGATGCCGTCTTTCGCCAGCAACGCTTTCGTTTCGACCGCAAGACCTAGTTCGGAGCCGGTTGCGATCAAGACCAATTGTGGCTTTTGAGTCGCCGCCTCTTGGAACACGTAGCCGCCTTTCAATAAATCTTTCCGAGAAATTGTCGCGTCAGGTTTCACGTCGGCCAATTTCTGTCGGGTTAGAATGAGGCAGGTAGGTCCTTTTTTGTTCATCAAGGCCAATTCCCACGCGGTCAAACATTCCATCGAGGTCGCCGGGCGCACGACGCTCACGTTCGGAATCAACCGCAGCGACGCCACGTGTTCGATCGGCTGGTGAGTCGGGCCATCTTCTCCCAAGAAGATGGAATCGTGGGTGAACACGAAGATGTTTTGTAATTTGCTCAAGGCGGCCACGCGAATCGCTGGGCGCATGTAGTCCGAAAACACCAAAAAGGTGGAGGTGACCGGAATAAAGGAACCGTACAGGGCCATTCCGTTGGCGATCGAACCCATGGCGTGCTCGCGAATGCCGAAATGGATGTTGCGGCCAGTGAAGTTTTCTTTCGATACATAGGTAGCGTCTTGAAAAATGGCTTTCGTAGAACCGGCCAAATCGGCCGATCCGGCGACCAACGCCGGAATATTTTTCCCGACGCTCTGCTGGAGTTTAGCCGAGATCGATCTGGTTGCATCGGGCATAGCGGGTAAGTCGTTG
>Ga0075163_10013347_pt1 | contig 10644 bp, 9 predicted proteins | sample JI1023141ADNA_FD_71478 | JGI IMG/M metagenome (GOLD analysis project Ga0075163, IMG submission 71478) | Wastewater effluent complex algal communities from Wisconsin, to seasonally profile nutrient transformation and Carbon sequestration -... | ecosystem: Engineered > WWTP > Effluent > Algae... | reverse complement strand
CCTGCTGGTCTGAGCAGGTTCGATTCATGGCGCGTGGCGACGACTGTGACGAGTTCGTCGTGACGGAGTCGGCATGGACTCCGCAGCAGCGACTTGATCGACTCCTTCATGAGGGCAAAGCCAGCAACGTTGACCTGGTGGTGGCTCTGCAGAAGCTGCAGCACGAGGTGCAGGAGCGCGAGCGCACCGAACGCGAACTTCGCGACAAGCTCGAATTGATTCGTCGGCAAGAAGAGACGCTGCGGACGCTGGCTGTGCCGATCGTGCAGGTCTGGGACGGGGTGCTGATGGTTCCGCTCATGGGCTCGTTAGACTCCGAGCGAGCGGGGGATGTGATGGAGCGGCTGCTGCAAGAGATTGTAAGCGCCCGTGCCCGGTTCGCCATCCTCGACCTGACTGCGGTGGATCACGTGGATACCAGCACTGCCAACCATTTGGTGCGGATTGTACGTGCGGTGGATCTGCTGGGGGCGCGAGTGGTCGTTACGGGAATCCGGTCCGCCGTTGCGCAAGCAATGGTTGGGTTGGGTATGGATCTGTCTTCGATGACCACCTTGCGCAACTTGCAGGAAGGTCTGCGAGCGTGCATGCGCTGGCGAGCAGAAGAAGAGGCCACCTCTCACTCCAGCAAGCTCGGCCGGTAGTCCAAAGCCCCCAGAATCCTGGTCGCTTGCAGGAAGTGCGCTCGGCGGGCCGAGGCTCCCTGTGATTCACGAGCGATGGTCTGGTACGCAAGGCTGTGACCGTCTCTGCGCCGATGCACCTGTGGTCCAGGGCGCTCCGCGACTACTTCTGCGCTCCGGCGTAGTAGCGCATCAATCGCTTTTCCCCCACGGTATGGATCTTCCCAGCAGCTACCAGCTCGACAAGCGGTTGACGCAGCTTGGCGGCCAGCTCTTCACGCTTCACACCCACGTTGCCGAGCAGATCGTCATTGGTGTACTTCGCAATCTGGGCGCGGGTGAGTCCATCCTTGATGCCCGCCAGCACGTTCACGATCACCCCCATGAGCGCGTTCTTCTGGGAATCGCTCAGGCGAGTTCGTTTGCCCGGCTTGCCAGTCGCTTTGCCAGGGGTCTGCGGCACTGCTTCGCTCCGTCCCATCAGGCTCGATGCAAAGTCAAGGACTCCCATCGTCGAAACCACGGCCCACACGTCGCGGTGCTGCCGGAGTCCTTCCAGAAACTGTTCCACTGTGACCCGGTTGCTTGGCCGCAGCTTGGCAAACATCTGCAGCGCCGCCTGCCGTCGCATGTCTTCATGACTTGCTTGCAGCTCTTGCTCAAACAGCGCGGTTACATCGAGCAGGGGTCCATCCGTATTCTTGGCAGCCATCCGTTCGTTCTCCGTATGCGTTCGGTTCTTCAAAGTGCGGCGGTGTCCGTGCGGCAAAGACAATCCCGACACCACCGACTCCAGACGGACACAGCGATGGGTCTGTGGGACCGCCAGTTTTGCTACAGAGGTGCACAGGGACACGCCAACACTACGAATCGAAAAGGCCTTTTGTGCGGCTTGTCAAGAATCCGCAGCGCAGCCACAAAACGGTGTGGTTGCGATCGCTCGGGATGCTGCCTGTCGGCGCTGGCGTTCGGGGTCGCTCTGTCGTTCCGGTGGACCGTCGGCATGCAGTCGCGCTAACATCAGCTTGAAGCAACCATGGACAGCCCCGATTCAACGTCCGTACGCTGGCCATCATCCAACTCAGTGCGCGTGTTGGCCGCACTGATGGGCGCTCTGGCGATTCTTGTTGGCTGTGGGTGGCTCGGGAGTCTATCCAAAGCCGGATTTCCAGATGGCCATATCACTCAATACGATATGGTTATGAAGAAGCCGCTGATCGCCCTAAGTTTGTTCAGTATCGCGAGCGGGATCTATTTTTTTTGGCTGGCGTTTAGGGCTGCTCAGCCTCGAGGCATGATTGGTTTGTTTGTCGCAACCATTTCATACCTGCTCTTAGTGCCCGGTACGTACTGTGGCCTAGATTATGTCGTCAGGCATTATACGCAGATCGACCATGGGCACGGCGGTTGAGCCGTCTGGGCGATGACCGGTCTTGGAGGTCAGCTTCTGCGGCACAGCGAGCGTTGATTCGCCACTTCTCACTGAATCCACAGGTCAACTTCAGGCTACACCATCAGCTCCATCGGAACTTGGAAGAGCCGAATGTGTTCGTCTGAGCGCCGGGCCGAAGCGTTCGTTGCACGGATCGCGGAGACCAGGGCAGGGAGGATGGACTCGTCTTGAATTCCGATCATCAGCACCACGTTGGTGCTGGCATGACGACCGAATCCGGTATGCGGCTCTGTGTCATGACCTTTCCCTTTTACCTGCTCCCACCGAGTGTAGTAGTCGATGGATAGCTGCTTTAGAATCTGCGCAACCTGCGCGTCCACATATTCGTTGTAGGTCAAGAAGGTCAGCTTCATGATTCGCCTCTGCCCTGATTGTAGCTCCTTGGGCGGACCAATCTAACAAGATTCTGAGCGCGTAGGAGTGATCGGAGTGGGAGCTTTCGTTCCCAGCGCTTGGTCGGAAGTCGGTATCAGGATAGGAACGCGTCAGCCAAGGCTGGCATCGGGATGGGCGACGGAGTACTTCATGGACTCGATTCCGATACCGAATGCCGCCAGATTTCCGGCGACTGATAAGAACGGCTGTGCTTCTTCGGGAAGTAGCGGGTTTGTATTGTTGATTCCGGACACAATCTGCGCACCCATATCGAGTCTGGCGAGCTGTGCATCACCACGACCATTTTTGATGGCTGCGGAGTCAAATCCAATCGCAAAGACGATCATCAGGAAGCCGCAGGTTGCAGAGCCGACACCAAGCACCTTCATCGAGTCGCTGCCGTTGACTTGTCGGACACCGTCGATAAGCTGCAACGTGGAAGCAACGAGGTTGAAGATCCAGTTGAGCCACTGCTCCGGAAGCACAAAGCTTGCACTGCTGACCGAGTAAGGAGGAGTGACCGCACAACCAAAGAAGCCAAGGAAGGAGCCGACCGCTCCGAGCAGCTTCACCTTCGACTCCGATTCGATGGCAACCGAGGCTCCGGTCAGCATGGCTTGGACCAGGCTCAGCACGGTTGCCAGCGCGGCCAGGGGATCCACGCTGCCTTGGCTGTCATCGGCGAAGGACAGTGGTCCGCCACTTCCAAAGAGCTTGCGGGTGACATGGATGAACGCAGCGGTCACCAGGGTGAACAGAGACTCTAGGCAGAGCTTCTGTTTTCTATGAAACACCACCAGCTCGATAAAGTCTGTCAGCAGCGGAATCGAGATCCGCTGCTGAATCACACTCTTTAGTCCAGATACGAGAGTGGGAACCACTGCGAGCGCCCCGTCTGCGATGGCCTTGACGATGCGAATCGCACCACCAGCCAGCGGCTTGACCAGCGCAAGCAGCGCGTCTGCGCCCAAGCCTAGTAGTTGTTTGGGATCCGCGAACGCAGCGCACAGAGGCGAGCTCGCAAACGATACCAAGAACGACTCGACCTCGCTGGCCACGGTTCCGGTGAGTGAAGTCAGAAACGCCGCGACTCCGTCCAGACCAAAGTCGATCGGCAGGCTCAAGCCTCCCCCAAGAGCCGACTGGAGCCTGTCCATCAGATAGCCGAACTGGCCACCAATCGAGGAGGAATGACCCGATGAGGACTGAGCGCTCGGCACCTGGCTGCCTTCTCCGAGTCCAGCGATCGTCGCTTCGAGCGTCTGGAACTGTGTAGAAAGGGAGGCACGCTGTGTTGCAATCGTGTTGCCAATGGAGTTCAGTCGCTCGTCCACAGCGTCTTGGAGTTGCGACTGAATTCGCAGGATGGCATCCCAATCAAACAGAGAAGCGAGGAAATCGATCACTGCTTTGATCGTAAGGCCCACTCGCACAAAGAATGCGCCCACGATCTGCACGGCCGCTTCGATGTTTTCGACCACTGTCTTGACGATACTCTGGACCCCGTTTACGACCACCAGCGCGAGCACTGTGACCTTGTCTGCCACATCGATCGCAAGCTGCGTTGCGGTTGCCATCGCCGTCGACACAAAGTCTCCAACAAGGTGAGCAGTCGCCAGGTCCGCATGTTTGATAAGGATCTGCGCTGCGGCTCCCACTGTGTCTAACACCTGCGCAACCGAACCCACCACATAGGTCGTTTGACTGGCGATGGTATTTGCAACGGAAGTAGCCACATCGGCGGTTCGCTGGGCAGCGGAGGCAATGGCTCCTCCGACAGTTCCGGCTGCATCCGCGATGTCATTGCCGAGATCCTTCCAATCATCTCCATCAAACGGATTCCAGAAGCTTAAGGCACCCTCTGAAGCCGCTACGGCGGACGCTTGCGGCTTGAATCGGCCCATGAGCAGGGAAACTCCACCAGCGAGCGCTTGGGCATCGGCCAATCGACTGGACGGCAGCAGCGGACCGGGTTTCCCGGCCGGTGCGGTGACCAGTTGATTCGCGGTCAGCCCTGCCAATTTGGTGTGTAGATCATCATCAGGAGAGAACTCCACCCATTGCCCCGGATTCATCGCGACAGACTGCGCGAACAGATTCGGAATCGCCATTTTGTCAGGTGGCGCAACGATGATAAAACGAGCCCTTCCCATCGCGGACGTCGTCAGCAGCAGCGGCGTGGAGGAATCGAGCCCCTGATAGGTGAAGACCCCTTTGTCCTGATGGATGATGTTGACCGGTGTGGTGGACAGTACTTTGACCTGCGAGCCTGGGAGTAGTGAGCCGTCTGTGGTGTGCGGAATCAGCACCACTTCGAAGCAGCTATGCGGTTCCTGGTTTTCGTCATAATCGACGATCAACTTGCACTGAGTTTCGATGGGTTGTTCTAGCTTCAAGCTGTAGGTGCCCGAGCCGGTAACGAGGTGAACTCCTCCCGCTGGGCACACTCCGGCAGCGGTCCCAGGCAAGTGCAGAACATGGCAGTTCGTACAGTACCGCCAACCCTCCTGTCCGCCTGCGGGATACGGTGCGCACGCCGTGAAGTAGGCTCCGCTGCCGGTGGAATCGTGGCCACCACCTGATGGACAGAGTCCTGCCCCGCTTCCTGGATGGAACAGAACCTGACACTTTTTGCACCAGCGCCAACCGGCCTGACCATACACTTCCGTGGGAGCCGCTCGGTGCATCACATAGCGAGCACTGCCCTGGAAGTCGTGGGTACCTCCTGCGGCACAGGTTCCAGGCAGACCGACGTAGCAGACTCCTTGACACTTGCGACAGCGACACCAACCGGATTGCTCTGGAAGTAGACTGGGCGCGCCGAGCAGCATGCTGTACTTGATCGAGCCGGTATCGGTGTGAGTGCCACCACCAGGACAGAGTCCAGAGCCCGCAGAGGTCAAGTGCATGGCATGACACTTGGAACAATACCGCCAACCCTCCTGACCATCCGTTGAGTAGCTGGAGCTAGCCAGGAAGTAGGTACCACTTCCGGTGGCGTCATGCCCTCCGCCTGCTGGACAGAGCCCCGCGCCGAGGCCGGGGTGAAACAGGATTTGACACTTGCTGCACCACCGCCAGCCCTCTTGGGTGCTGACTTCGGTGAGTGCTGCAGTGGGCATGGCATACCAGGCGCTGTCTTGGAAATCGTGTGGGCCACCGCCGGTGCAGACTCCTAACAGACCTCCGTAACAGCTCCCCTGACACTTGCGGCAGCGACGCCAACCACGCTGGTAGGCAGGGGCCGTCGGGACCGGAGGAATCGCCAACAGATTGAAGTAAGAAAGAGAACCGACAGTCGCGTGATCACCACCTCCAGGGCACATTCCTGGTCCAAGATTGGCTACATGGAGCACATGGCACTTTGAGCAGTATCGCCAGCCCTCTTCATCTTCTCCGGCGTAGGCAGAGAGGGAAAGAACATAGGGAGCACTCCCAGTGGCGTCATGCCCAGCCCCGGCTGGGCAGATTCCATTGCCCAGACCGGGATGGAACAGACTTTGGCACTTGCTGCACCACCGCCAGCCGTCTTGACTGGCTCCTCCTGTTGGTGCCGAGAGTGGTATTCCGTACCAGGCGCTGCCCTGAAAGTCATGCTGTCCACCGGATGCGCAGCGGCCGGGAAGACCGCCGTAACAGCCGGCATTGCACTTCCGACAACGGCGCCAGCCTGCTTGATGAGAAGGAACAGAACAGCCGGTCGGGGTTCCAAGGAGCATGCTGTACGCGGCGGACCCGGTCTTGCGGTGATCTCCACCCCCTGGACAGCAGCCAGGTTCCCCACTGCTAAGCTGTAGCGCATGACAGCTTTCACAGTAGCGCCAACCCTCCTCTCCTCCCGTGGCGTAGGGAGTGAGTGCGAGGAAGTACTGACCGCTGCCGGTCGCATCGTGCCCAACTCCGGCTGGACAGAGTCCCGCCCCCAGTCCTGGATGAAACAGAGCCTGGCAATTTTTGCACCAACACCAGCCCCCCTGAGAATAGCCACCAGAAGGCATGGTCGTAGGAATTGCATACCACTGACTGCCGTGAAAGTCGTGTGCGCCCCCTGATGCACAGACACCTGGCAGGTCGGCGTAACAGCTTTCATGACACGTGCGACAGCGACGCCAACCCTGCTGGACGTTTGGGGCGTTGCAGCCGGGCGGATTCCCAAACTGGAGGCTGTACGGAAGCGAGCCCTCCGTGCTGTGTTCGCCGCCCGCAGGGCAAACTCCCTGTGAAGCACCACCGATCTGCAGTGCATGGCATTTGCCACAGTAGCGCCAACCCTCCTGTCCCCCGGTTGCATACGGAGAGATCGCGGCAAAATACGGAGCGCTTCCCGTTGCATCATGCCCGCCACCTGCTGGACAGACTCCGACACCAAGCCCGGGGTGAAACAGCACTTGGCATTTGTGGCACCAGCGCCAACCTTCCTGACTACTCACACCTGCTGGAGCAGAGGTCGACATCGCATACCACCCACTGCCGGTGAAGTCGTGAGTGCCAACGCCAGCGCAGAGCCCAGGAAGACCCTCGAAACAGATCGACTGACACTTACGACACCAACGCCAGCCCAGTTGTTGCGACATCACATCACCCCCCTTGGTTTCACCCACATCTAACAGGGAGAGGAAACCATCCGTCAATCGGGAGGTATTTCTAACGAGAAGTCAGGAGCTTGAATGTGGCTATCCCACACCACGAGCATCGACTCGGTGGAACGGCCGCTCGCCAATACCAACAGGGCACCAGATCTCGGCTGCAGCTGATGACATAATGGCGATAGTGGGCGTACCGCCTGCTCCTTGGATGCGAACCTCCTCTGCCGAAAGCCGTGCGCAGATCCGACGCCATTACCGAGTGTGGCTGACCCTCTGTATGCTGACCTGCGGTGGACTTCTCGGGGTGCTGCTCTATGTGCCGGCGCTGATGGCGTTGGACTTTCTGTGGCTGGATCGGCTCACGCGGTGGCGCGCCAGTCATCAAATCGGAGACCCCGACATCGTGGTGGTCGGAATCGACGACTACAGCTTGCAAGCGATGACCCCGGTCGCTGGTCGCTGGCCGTGGCCACGGGCAACTCATGCCGAGCTGGTCGAGTGGTTACAGGCGCAGGGCGTGCGTGCGACGGTGTTTGACATCTGGTTTAGCGAGCCAGACGTGCTGCGACCAGACTTCGACGCCTACTTCGGCGAGGTCATGGGCCGTCAGAGTAACCTCTACTTGCCGACGCTGCTCATGAACAGTGTTGATCGCAGTCAGGCGCGCCGACTGGACAGCTATCCGGCGAGCTTGCCGGTCTATCGAACGGGGGCTGCGCAGCCTGAGGCCCGCGCCAACCTGCTGCTGCCCGCGATGGGCAAGCCCGAACACTGGAAGCTGGGGCTGGTCAATTTCGAGACCGATCGCGACGGTCGAGCTCGTCATTATCGCTTGGTGAGCCAGCTCGATGGCTGGTCGCTGTTGTCGATGCCGTATGTGCTAGCGCGTGATCTGCGGCTTGGTCCCGCGCTGCCCCCGCCGGATCAGGCGCTGCTGTGGCGGCTCGACTGGCGACAGGGCAGTCAGCCGTACAAAACGCTGAGCTACGCCGACCTGTGGCAAAGCGCGCAGCGTGGTGGAAAAGAGCCTTCGCTGGCCGGCAAGATTGTGCTCATTGGTGCAACCGCTGCGGGACTGCATGATCTGCGGCCGACGCCGCTTGGGACACAGTACTCGGGGCCGTACATCCTGGCGACCGCCATCGACAACCTCAAAAATCACCAGCAACTTCACCATTCCTCGGTGGCGGGACTGCTGCTTGGGCTGGTGCTGCTCGGTGGACTGTGGTGGCGACTGCTCCACGAAGCGCGACTACAACGGACGGTGCTGCAGTTTGTGGTGGCCACCGGGAGTCTGCTGTCTGTAGGTGCACTGGCCACAACCCAGGGGTGGTTGGTTCCGGTGGTGTCACCGCTTTTGGCGGGGGGGCTACTACTCGCAATAGGGAGTGTGCTGCGCTACATGCAGGAACGCGAGGAACGCGAGGCCACCATTGACCTGTTTGGTCGGTTCCTGGATCCGCTCGTCGTAAGGCAACTGGCGCAGCAAGGACTCACCGAGGAAACGCTGGCCGGCAAGACCTGCGAGATCAGTGTGCTGTTTTCCGACATCCGTGGCTTTACCGCGATGTCTGGCAAAGCCAGCGCGCAGACCATCATGTCGCTACTGAACGACTACTTCAGTCGGCAAGTGACGGTGATCTTTCAACACCAAGGCACGCTCGACAAGTTCATCGGCGACTGCATTATGGCGTTCTGGGGTGCTCCGGTGGCGGATTCCCGTCACGCCGTTCATGCCGTCAGCGCCGCGCTCGACATGGTGGATGTACTACTCAAGTTTCGCGAGGAACGCGGACTGACCGACTTTGACATCGGCATCGGCATCAATTCAGGACCGGCGGTAGTGGGAATGCTCGGCTCGCAGCAGCGGCTCGAGTACACCGCCATCGGTGATACCGTAAACATTGGCAGCCGACTGGAAGGCGTAACCAAGGGCAAGGCGCGCATCCTGGTGTCGCAAGCCACTCGTGATGCCTGTGGCGATGCCTTCGAGTTCATCGCCCATGGTCCAGTGATGGTCAAAGGCCGAGAGGAACCGCTCCATATCTACGAGCCAAGGAGAAAATTGGCATGAAGAAGTATTCATATTATCGACTAACCGCCGCGGCCTTGCTCACTTTGGTGCTGGCGGCGTTGCCAGTGCATGCGGGGCCGGGCAGCATCGCCACCCCTACTGAGCTGAAGAGTGCGCCTGAGCCAGCGGCAGCCACACTCTCTCAGCTCGCGCCGGGCAGCATCGTACAAGTCGGTGAGCGCTCCGGTGGCTGGTACAAGGTATCGACTCCGCAGGGCGAAGGTTGGGTGCGGATGCTCAGCCTACGAATCGGGACCAGTCCCCCAGCACCAGGGGCACCGCTGGGAAGCGGTCTGGCCAGTCTCCATCAAGCCAGCCGCAGCAACACCACCGTCGCCACCGGAGTCCGTGGGCTCACCCGCGAAGAGCTGAAGACCGCCCAAGAAGATCTGGTTGAACTGGATACCATGGAGCAGTTCACCGTCTCGCAACAGGATGCGTACCGGTTTGCGCAGACTGCCGGGCTACCGGAGTTGCCCTCGCAGGGAGGCCGCTAGCATGCGTCCGCTGAAGCGATTCCTTTGGAACTCTGTTTGTCTATCGGTTCTGCTCTCTGGATCGGGATGTGAGGTTCTGCAGGGAATGAAGTTTGGTAGCGGCGGTCTCGCACCGCTGGCCAGCGCCGGGCAGCGGATGGCGGAGAGCAGCGCTACCCCAGAGCCGGACGAAGCCGACATCGGTCGTCATCTGGCGGGTACTCTGGTGGGAGTCAAAAAACTTAGTCGCAATCTGCCGGCGCAGCGCTATGTCAATGCGGTCGGTCGCTGGCTCACTCTCCGCACCTCGCGCTCGACGCTACCTTGGCACTTTGGGATTCTGCAAGACAACGACATCAATGCGTTCGCGGCCCCCGGAGGCTATGTCTTTGTGACGCAGGGACTGCTCAATCTGCTCGACAGTGAAGCCGAGCTGGCGGCGGTCCTTTCCCATGAAATTGCCCACGTCACCTATGAGCATCATCTCAAGGCGGTGCGAAACGGAAACATGCTTGGGTCTGCGCTCGACGCCAGCATTACGGTGGCGGATGCGGCGCTGGGCGGCAAACCCAGCGTGGGCCGGCGTGAATTTGTCCAGCGGGCGGTGAATGCGGCGCGAACGCTCTATGCACGAGGACTGGATCGCCAAGACGAATACCAAGCGGACGGTGAAGCGCTGCGTCTGATGACGATGTCGGGTTATGATCCGTACGCGCTCGTGGCGGTAATGCAGAAGCTGGAGGCGCGGGAGAGCAGCGATGGCCGCTTGGCGCTGCTGCTCCAGACCCATCCTCGTCCCTCCGATCGAATCAATGCGCTCAGCAAAGGACTGTCTCGCCTGCCGACTCCGCTACCACAGACAACGCTCACCGACCGCTTCGTACGCGAGCTGCGAGCTCCTGCTCCACTCGACAATCCGGGCTAACACGGCGCTACCTGGGACTCTCCCGTGTATGACGGGGCCGCAGAGGCGCAGCAACACCAGATTCGCGTGAACATCGCACAGCCAACCTATCCGAATCCACTGTCCGAATCCACTGTCCGAATCCAAGGTGTG
>Ga0075163_10013346_pt1 | contig 10644 bp, 2 predicted proteins | sample JI1023141ADNA_FD_71478 | JGI IMG/M metagenome (GOLD analysis project Ga0075163, IMG submission 71478) | Wastewater effluent complex algal communities from Wisconsin, to seasonally profile nutrient transformation and Carbon sequestration -... | ecosystem: Engineered > WWTP > Effluent > Algae... | reverse complement strand
AAGTGACGCAATATAATAGTCGGATCGTTCTTGATAAACATGTATTGTTAGGGCATTTGCAACCACGTTTCCATCTCTTAGTACAAGAGTTTCATCACTAAATGACAGTATATCTTTACTGTCATGAGTAGCGACGATACAAGTGATTTCTTTTTCTTTTAAATATTGAAATACTTTTCTACGCAGGCTATTTTTTCTAAAAGTGTCAATATGACTGAAGGGTTCATCAAATAAAATAAGTTCCGGCTCTAAAGCTAAGACTCTTGCAATAGCAACGCGCTGCATTTGACCGCCACTTAAGAACTGTGCTTTTACATCCGCAAATTCAGACATTTCCACCAAGTTAAGCAACTCGGAAATTCTTGCTTTCTTCGCCTTCATGTTGACATTTGAAAGGTACTTTCCCACATTTTCAGCAACAGTGATATAAGGCATTAGGTCAAAATCTTGCGCCAAATACTTCATCTTTTCCATCCCTGGAATCAAATGAAACTTTGGCCCAAGGACTTCAGTATCATTCCACAAAATTTGGCCTTCGTCTAGATCATACAAGCCGTATACTAGTTGCAGTAGTGTACTCTTACCGCAACCACTTTCCCCTATTACGGCAAGACATTTACCTTTCGTTAGCGTAAATGAAACCTCGTTAATTATTCTTTTCTGTGTATAGGAAAATGAAATATTTTTTACACTTAACATAAGCAAGTTTGAAGTACAAAAATCATTAAACTAACTTGAACTAAAAAATAAATGTAAAAATCAGTGCAAATAACTGCTGTTTTTAATCAAAAAGAGTTGATTTTACTGCCTAAAATACTTTTTTTTAGAAAATTAAATTACATTTGCTGTACCCTTAATTTACAATATAACCTAAAATATGAAGTTGAAAATATACTTTGTTATAGTTTTATGCTTAATAATACAATTTGCTGACGCTCAAATTGGTATCGGAACGACGACTCCTCGTGCTACTCTTGACATTCTTTCTTCAAACCAAGCGACACCTGCAAATACTGATGGAATCTTGATTCCACGTGTCGATACTTTTCCAGCATCTAATCCAACTGCCTCTCAAAACGGAATGTTGGTTTTTTTAACGACCGTCTCGGGTGCGAATCAACCAGGATTTTATTATTGGAACAATGCTTCAAGTGCTTGGATTGGTATTAATTCCACTGCAAACTCGGATGCCGATTGGTATAAAGTTGGAACAACGATAGCACCAACTCTTATTACCGACAATATGTTTCATACTGGCAATGTAGCGATTGGAAAAAATACCGCCAATCACCCCTTGGAAGTACAATCGACTAATGTTGATCGAAATGCAAACTTAATTTATACCAACACTACAAGTAATGCGGTTACCAATATTAGTTTGAATAATTCATTAAGTGGTTCTTCAACAGATACAACGTACGGCGTACTGAACAGTCTGTCAGGAACTGGAGCAACGGGTTCTCAATTTGGAACTGCTAATACAATCAGCAATTCGGGGAATAGCAATCATCATGGTACTTACAATGAAATGATTGGTTCAGGAACAGGAAATCACTATGGCGTGTATAGCGATATTGGTGGAGCAGGAACTGGCAAACAATACGGAAGTAGTATTAATATTTCCAATTCGAGTAATGCGATTCACTATGGCACTAACAACAACCTTTCGGGATCAGGAACTGGTATTCATTACGGGGTATTTACTGATTTATCGGGAACTGGTGCTGGCGAGCAATATGGTGAATATATTAGTCTAAGCAATACTGGAAATGCAAATCATTTTGGTAGTTACTTCGATCTATTAGGCAGTGGAAATGGTACGCAATATGGGATGAGTAGCAATATTGGAAACACAGGAACAGGAAATCACTATGGCAGTTTTACGAATTTAAGTGGTGTAGGTACCGGCATTCAGTTCGGAACAGCAAACACTATCAGTAATACTGGAAGCGGCATTCACTTTGGAAGCTTTAATATTTTGTCGGGCACTGGAACTGGATTGCAATACGGAACTTATAACCAGATTACAAATAGCGCTAACGTAACACATTACGGGACTTTCAATACTTTAGATGGAGCTGGGACGGGTTTAAAATATGGCAACTACAATTACATCAACCCTGCTGCTGGCGGAACACATTACGGAATTTATTCAGAAGTATTAAAAGCAGGCACCAATTACGCCGGTTACTTTTTAGGAAACGTATCAATTGGAACAACTACTTTGAACAACTATATCTTGCCACCTTCTCGCGGTAGTAATGGACAATTTATGCAGACAGATGGTTCTGGAAATGTCACTTGGCAAAGTCTCAATGGCTCAGCTTGGCAAACGACAGGAAATAGCGGAACAACACCGGCTTCTAACTTTATTGGGACGACAGATAATCAAGACATTGTTTTCAAAAGAAATGGAATTCGTTCAGGCTATATCGGTGATCCAACCTACGACGGAAGCTTTAATTATACTAATGGAAATACCGTTTTTGGAGCCAATTCACTTTTAAATCCAACCATTAACTTTGCCTCACAATTTGGGGTAAGAAATGCAGCTTTTGGTGCCAATGTTTTGACCGCAAATACGACAGGACAACGGAATACTGGAATGGGCGATCTTGCCCTTTTTTCAAATACGACAGGCTCTGAAAATATCGCTATCGGTTCAGGAGCGATGTTTTCAAATACGACTTCAAATTTTAACGTAGCAATCGGACGTCAAGCTATGACCAGCTACAATGCTCCTTTTTTAGCCAACACAGGAAATACAGCCATTGGATTTTGCGCCTTACGAAATTCCATTACAGGAACAAACAACGTGGCTTTGGGCTATGATGCACTTCGAAATATTACAGGAAATGGGAACGTTGGAATCGGTTTTCAGGCAGGTCGTGCCGAAACAGGAAGTAATAAATTATATATCGAAAACTCGAGTGCAGATGCTAATGGAGCTTTGATTTACGGCGAATTTGACAATAACATAGTTCGTGTTAATGGTGAAATTCAAGTAGGCAATCCGACAGTTTCTGGTTATGCATTTCCTACCTCTCGAGGTACCAATCTCCAAGTCCTTCAAACCAATGGATCGGGTGCGACATCATGGGTAAATGCCTCCAGTTTAGCTATTACAGAAACCGATCCACAAGTTTCTGCTGCAACTAATAACACTGTTCCTAAATGGAACGGAACCACTTTAGTGGACGGAGTTGCGATTGATGATGGCACCAATCTCGGAATTGGAACCACACCCACTTCTGGAAACAAATTGGAAGTGAATGGAAAAACCAAAACAACCAATTTTCAAATGACCTCTGGCGCTGCTGCAAACGCAGTCATGCAAAGTGATGCAAGTGGAAATGCATCTTGGGTCGCTCCCACTTCATTGTCAGTTGTTAGAACAAACCTAACTGCAAATCAAGCTTTAGCTACAACTGGTTGGCAGATTATTAATTTTAATACTGTTGTATTTGATATTAATAATGAATTCAACACTGGCACCAATCGTTTCGTTGCCACAAGAGCTGGCTACTATGAAGTAAATGCTGGCTACCATACCGATAATCAAAGCAATATACAACTTTACTCGATTGGTGTTTATAGAAACGGATCTTTATACCAACAAACTTCCGGTAATCATTCGAATTTAGGACCAGTAGCAAGAAATATTACTTGCAAAGTCTATTTGGCAATTGGTGAGTATGTTGAGATTTTTGCAGAGAATTATCAATCCAGCGTTGTTATTGATTCCTATTCAGGGAAAACTTTTTTTGAAGTAACCCAAATCAGATAATTCCACTTCTATATTTAGTGTAAAAAGACATAAGATCTATAATTGAAAAATCCATATATCTGTGGATTTTTCAATAATCCTTTACTTCAGGCAATTGTTAACACTACTGATTATACGATTATAAATTTTCAATTTTTATACGATTTTCCTAAAAGCAGGAAAAATAAATTACCATAAACGTAAATACATATTTGCTATTTTATCCATTTAGGAACGATAATACAATAAAAATGTAGGGGTATTATTATAAAATATATAAATTGACACCATTACATTACTACAACATCAAGTAAAAAAAACACCGTATTTACTGATTATATCGAAAACGATGTAGTAATGATTCTTAGTGAAAAGCTTGTAAAATGTATGCTTATCAAGGATTGCCTCTTGAATATCATTCGGTATAGTTTTTTTGCCTTTTAGTAAAAAGAATTCATGAGCTACATATGATTAAATTTGAGATTCAACAAAAACATTTTAAACTCATGAAAAAATTACTTCTCTTTTTTTTCCTATTGACTTTTTCACTAGGATATTCGCAAGGAGCTGCGCCAGGTGACCCCGGCAAAAACTCTTGGGATGTTATTTCCCTCTTTTCCGCAGCGTACACAGACCTCGCGGGAACCAACTTTAACCCAAATTGGGGTCAAACCTCAGGTTATCCGGGCAATTTGACTACTCCGTCTTATGGCGGAGACGAAGTTAAACAGTATCAAAATACCGGAAATTATCAAGGTACTGAAACGGCAGCCGATGTTAATATTTCAGCGATGACTAAATTTCACATCGAAATTTATTCATCAACGCTTACTTCAATAAGAGTATCGCTCATCAAGACGACTGGTGGTGGTGTGGAAGTTCCAACAACCTTAGCCCTTACTCCAGGAACATGGAACGTATTTAACATAGATATTAGTGGTGCTGCTTATAATGCAGTTCGTCCAATTTTTCGTCAAATTAAGTATGATCAACCAGCGGGAGCAGGTAACATTCAAAACTTAATTGTTGACAATATGTTTTTCTGGAGACCTGCTACAACACAGCCTCCGACTTTTGGACCATTTACAGTTCCTGCAAAAGTAGTGGGAGATGCGCCATTTGGAATTACAGACCCAACTTCTAACAGTTTAGGAGCATTCACCTACACTAGTAGCAATACTGCTGTTGCAACTATTAGCGGCAGTACAATAACTGTAGTAGGTGCCGGAACATCGACAATTACAGCTACTCAAGCGGCTGACGGAATTTATGGTGCTGGAAGCACTACGGCAACATTAACAGTAACCCCGCCTGCAGCACCAACACCCCCAGCAAGAAATAGTTGGGATGTTATTTCCTTTTACAGTGACGGTAGTGGATATCCACTTTCATCAACACCAACATGGGGAGGATCAGGTAGTTCCGACGTTTCTATCGGCGGAAATAATGTAAGATTTTTAGCTAACGTTACCGCTTCTCAAATTGCATTCGCAGCAACCAATGTTTCAGAAATGACGCATGTGCACATCGACGTATTTTCTATAAATCAAACGCCAATGTGGTTTTGGTTGATGAATCAACGTGTGATTGTTCCTACTCCTATTAATGGATGGACTAGTGTAGATATTCCTTTGTCAAGTTATTCTACTTTAGGGGTAAATTTGTCAACTGTAAATTTATTTAAGATTGAAAACCCAACGGGAGCAGGTCTTCCTTTGAAACAAGTATATGTAGACAACATCTACTTTTACAGAGCAGCTACTTTACCTCCTCCAACTTTAGGAGCGTTAACTCTTCCATCACCAGTTGTTTTGGGAGACGCACCTGCAGTTCTGACTAACCCAACAACAAATAGTACTGGAACATTTACCTACACTAGTAGTAACACTGCTGTTGCAACAGTAAGTGGAAATACCTTAACTTTTGTTGGCGGAGGTACGAGTACCATTACCGCGACTGTATCCTCTGACGGAACTTATGGCGCAAGAAGTACTTCTGCAACTTTAACTGTATCATTTCCAGCACCTGGTCCATCACCGGTGCCGCCAGCAAGAGATCCTGCCTCTGTAGTTTCAATGTATACAGGTACACCAACTACGTATGCTAACGGAACTACTGCAGTTCAAGCAAGTTGGTCAACTGGATCTACAAACTCTAATTTTGCTTACGCTAACGGTTCGGATACTTGTATTCAAGTTAACAATTTAGGTTACTTCGGATTGGTAACCAATGGCGCTAATTTCAGCGTCGCAGGAATGTCAACATTACACGTAGACATTTATGTGAACACGCCGATGACAACCATGATCTTAAATCTTTTGGCTCCTTCGGACAGAAATTATTCAATAGGACCACTAGCAACAGGTTGGAATTCTTTTGATATTCCATTAACAACATACCCTGGTGCTTTAACTAACATCAATGGAATAAAATTTGAGCAAAGTGGTGGTACACCTCGTCAAATATACATAGACAACGTCTATTTCTATACAGGTGGCGCACCTGCTCTTAGTAACTTCCCTGCAATAGCGAAAGTTAATGGCGCAGCTCCTTTTAACTTAACAGCTCCAACTTCTACAAGCCCAGGAACATTTACTTACACCAGTAGTAATCCACTTGTGGCAACTATTAGTGGTAATACTGTAACTGTAGTGGGGGCTGGTACTTCAACTATTACTGCGACTCAAGCGGCAAGCGGTTTCTTTACAACAGGTTCTATATCAGCTACCTTAACTGTAGCCGCTTCTAGTGTTCCGCTTTCAGGACCAACAGCACCTCCAGCAAGAAATTCTTGGGATGCTTTTTCAGTATTTAGTGATGAACCATCTTACACCTTAATTCCTGGAACAAGAAATTACAATCCAGGTTGGGGGCAAGCAGGTGCAGGAGCAGTTGTTCTAGCAGGCGCAGACAATGTATGGCGTGCTTCAAACCTGAACTATCAAGGAATTGTTTTTGGAAGTAATGCAGATGTTTCAGCAATGACGCACTTTCACGTAGATGTTTGGACATTTGATGAAACTTCATTACAATTCTTCCAAATTAGTAATACAACAGGTGAAAGATCTGTTGCGCTAGCTGCTCCGTATGGTGCATTAACGCAAGGATCGTGGATTAGCTATGACATTCCTTTAACTGCTTGGACGAGCCAAGGTGGTTTTTCAGCCACTAATTTGAAGGAATTTAAAATTGTAGGTACTGGTGGAAAAACAGTATATATGGATAACATGTACTTCTACAGAGCAGCTACAACGCAACCACCAACACTCGGGGCTTTCACAGTTCCTGCTCAACTTGTTGGAGCAGCACCATTTACTTTGACAGCGCCAACTTCAAACAGTCTTGGGGCATTTACTTACACAAGTAGTAATACTGCGGTAGCAACTATTAGTGGAGATACAGTAACTATTGTAGGTGCTGGAACTTCAACGATAACAGCAACGCAAGCAGCTGATGGAAGCTATGGTTCAGGAAGCACAACAGCTACTTTATCAGTAACGCCTCCTGCAGCACCAACGCCTCCAGTTAGAAATACTTGGGATCGTATCTCTTTTTATAGCGATGCGTACGCCAATCAATCTACTCCAACATGGGGAGGTCAAACCGCGGATGTAACTATTGAAGGGAATACAACAAGAGTGATGAACAACTTCCTTTTCGGACAAGTTGCCTTCGCAAATGTTGATGTTTCTGCGATGACATGGGTACACGTTGATGTATTTTCATTAGATCAAACACCATTGTGGTTTTGGTTAGGAAATCAAAGAGTGATACTTCCAACTCCTATTAATGGCTGGACAAGTCTTGACATTCCTTTGTCAAGTTATTCAACACTTGGAGTAAATTTGGCTGCAGTTAACATTTTCAAAATTGAAAATCCTAACGGAGCTGGTGGTTTTAGAAATGCGTATGTAGATAACATCTATTTCTATAGAGATGCTACGCTTCCTCCTGCTACTGTTGGTACTTTTACCGTACGTGCAAAAGTTTTGGGTGATGCACCATTCCAATTGACTCCTCCAACTTCAAACAATGTAAGCCCATTTACTTATACAAGTAGTAATACTAGCATTGCCACTATCTCTGGTGATATGGTAACTGTAGTAGGTGGCGGAACAGCTGTCATTACAGCTTCGCAAGTTACAGATGGCGTTTATGGTCCAACAAGCAGTACGGCTAACTTAGTTGTAACTTATCCTGTTCCTGGTCCATCTCCTATTCCACCTGCAAGAGATCCTTTAAAAGTGATGTCTGTATACACAGGAACACCAGCGCAAGTATATGCTGATAGTCCTGCTTATTCTTTGGTTAGAACATCTTGGACAGGAGCAACAACGGCAAACTTTAACTTTGCTAATGGAGACAATACTTGTATTCAAGTAAATAATTTAGGATTTATCGGTTTGGCAGACACAACGGAAAGACGACTTAATGTAACAGCTATGACTAATTTGCATTTAGATGTTTATTGTAATACACCAATATCCAATCTATTTGTATTTCTTTTAGCTCCTGGAGACAGAAATTATTCTACTGGACCACTTGTGGCAGGCTGGAATTCATTGAACATTCCTTTAAGTGCTTATCCTGGTGCATTAAATGATATTTATGGGTTTAAAATTGAGCAAAATGTTGCGCCAAGCAGTACTCAAATTTATTTAGACAACATCTATTTTAGTGATGATAATGCTACTTTTTACCAAGATAGCGACGGCGATGGTTATGGAAACATTCTGGTAACAACTGTAGCTACAACGCAACCTGTTGGTTACGTAAGCAATAGTGATGACTGTGATGATACTAACGCATTGTTAAATCCAACAAATCCATGTGCTCCGCCAGTTTCAATTGTTAATTTGCGATTCTTTGTGCAAGGTTTTTATACTGGAGCGTCATCAATGAACTCTGTTAAATTTAATCAAGACGGGGTTTCTTCTCCAACTGATGTAGCAGATATTACTGTAGAATTACACGCTACGACTGCTCCTTATGAAACGCTTCATTCTGCCACGGCGACAGTACAAACTGATGGTATAATTACAGTTTCTTACAGCAGTGCACCTAGTGGTTCATTCTATGTTGTTGTAAAAGGAAGTAATATGGTACAAACTTGGAGCTCTACTCCGCAAACAGTAGGATCTACACCGCTAAGCTATGATTTCTCAATAGGTGCATCACAAGCATATGGCGACAACATGATTGAAGTAGAACCAGGAGTTTGGGCATTCTTCTCAGGAGACTTGAACCAAGATAACACGGTTGATAATACTGATTCAGATGCTTTATTGGCTGACGTTGCGATTTCCAATTTTGGACCTTTAGCTACAGATGTTAACGGAGATGGATCTGTAGATAATTCAGATACGGATTTATTCTTCCCTAACTTGGAGAATTCAGTATTTGCTAGTTTCCCTGAATAATAAATAGTAACCAATTAATTTTAAATACATGAGAATAATGATTAACATGTTAAGCAAGAATTATCTTGTTCTTTGCTTATTACTACTCGCTCTTACGGGGTATGCACAGGTTCCGACCTTTACACTTACTTTAGCGAATCAAGCCTCTACAAGTAACACATTAGAATTTGATCTAATGTTAACTGTTCCTAGTTCTCCACCTGCTGGGGTTCGTCTTACTGGTATTAATGCTGGTGTAGAGTTCAACACTGGGATTTTAAATGGAGGAGCGCCTTGTACTACACTTAACTGCGGTTCTTTTATTTTGATTCCAGGTACGGCTGCCTCTCAATTTACAGGTATGTCAGCAGTGAATACAACATACAGAGCTACTCCTGCAGGACATTTGAGAATTGTACAAGGAGCTAATCAGAACAGTACGGCGGATCTTGTTCCAGGAACGTATAGAGTAGGTCGATACAGACTTACCAATACTGTAAACTGGGCTTCTAATTCTAATGCTAATTTGTGGTTGAAACCAACTAACACGAATCCGACTGGTTCAACCAACTCGACGGTTTCTTGGCAACCATTTGGAGCCTCGACAGGAAGTTTAACAGCTTCTACGACTACTACGACTCCTCAAGGAACTGTTGTTTTGACACACACGTCATCATCAACTTATTCAGTTCCTTTGGGAACTCCTACTTGTCCTACTGCAGCTGCAGCTAGTGGCTTAGTAGCAGAATCACCATGTGCTGGTGCTGCTAATGGAAGTGCAGTAATCACTTTAACTGGAGCGCCAAACCCAAGTTCAGCAGTAACTTATACTGTTGACGGAGGTGCTACACAAAATGCTACTTTATCAGCTGGAGCATTTACAGTTGAAGGTTTAGCAGCAGGTTCTCACGTTGTTGCAGTTACTTATCCAACTTGTGGTGCTGTAACTACTTCATCGTTTAGTATTGGAGCGGGAGCGCCACTTACTACAAATGGAAGTGTTACAACTTCAATTTGTGATGGCGATACTTATGTTTGGCCAGCTAATGGACAATCGTATACTACAGCTCAAAGCGGAACTACATTCGTTTCAGGATGTAATACAGCTACTTTGAACTTGACAGTAAACCCTGCAACAACTTCTGGAAGTGTATCTACGTCAATTTGTGATGGACAGACTTATGTTTGGCCAGCTAATGGACAATCGTATACTACAGCTCAAAGTGGAACTACATTCGTTTCAGGATGTAACACAGCTACTTTAGACTTAGTTGTTAATCCATTGACTACAACAGGAAGTGTAACTACTTCAATTTGTGATGGAGATTCATACACTTGGCCAGCTAATGGACAATCGTATACTACAACTCAAGAAGGAACTACATTCGTTGTAGGATGTAACACAGCTACGTTGAACTTAACAGTTAATCCTTTGACTACTTCTGGAAGTGTAACTACTTCAATTTGTGAAGGACAAAC
>Ga0075163_10013345_pt1 | contig 10645 bp, 10 predicted proteins | sample JI1023141ADNA_FD_71478 | JGI IMG/M metagenome (GOLD analysis project Ga0075163, IMG submission 71478) | Wastewater effluent complex algal communities from Wisconsin, to seasonally profile nutrient transformation and Carbon sequestration -... | ecosystem: Engineered > WWTP > Effluent > Algae... | reverse complement strand
GACCTGATCGATGAAGTTGGCCGCGATGCCACGCGCTACTTTTTTGTCATGCGCAAATCCGATTCGCAACTCACGTTCGACATTGACCTCGCCAAGAGCCGTTCCGAGGACAATCCGGTCTATTACGTCCAGTATGCCCATGCACGAATTTGCAGCGTGCTGTCGCAATGGGGTGGCGATCTCGCCGCATTGCGGTCGGCCGACCTGGCACCGTTGACCAGCAAATACGAATCCGACCTGCTGCGCTCGCTCGCGGACTTTCCCGACGTGCTGGTTGCCGCCGCGCGCGAACTGGCGCCGCACCTGGTGTGCGTCTACCTGGCTGAGCTGGCGGCCAAGTTGCACAGCTACTACAATGCGGAAAAATTTCTGGTCGAGGATGAAAATTTGAAGCTGGCAAGACTGGCCCTGATCCTGGCAACCCGCCAGGTGTTGCGCAACGGCCTGGCCGTCGTTGGCGTCTCCGCGCCGGAGAAAATGTAAGCCATGGCGAAGGATCACAAGGTACCAGGCCCACGTGCCGAGTCCAGCACCGGCGCCAGGCGCGGCATGAACCCGATGTTCCTGGGCATCATCATCGGCCTGCTGCTCGGCGTCGCACTCGCACTCGGGCTGGCGATTTGGCTGAATCGGGCCAACAATCCGTTCATGGAAAAAGCGCGGCCGGTTGAAGCGCTGCAAACCGTTCCCTCCAAAACGCTCGCCGCGCCGCCGTCGCCGGTCGCCAAGGCCGACCCGGAAAAACCGCGGTTCGAGTTCTACCAGATTCTGCCCGGCGAAAAGGGTGACAAGGCCGGCAGGAGCGAGTCCGCCGCCGCGTCAAGGGCGCCCGAACCCGCTGCCAAGGCCGCGGCGGATGCGCGACAGGCCGCGAAGCCCGAGTCCAGGCCCGATGCCCGGACCGAACCAAAAGTGGACGTCAAACCCGCCAGCGGCGAGGTACTGTTTTTGCAGGCGGGGGCGTTTCAAAGCCAGACCGACGCCGAGAACATGAAAGCCAAAGTGGCATTTGCCGGTTTTGAGGCAACGGTGCGCCCGGTCAACTTGCCGGACAAAGGCACGTTATACCGTGTGCGCCTTGGCCCATACAAAAGCCAGGACGAAGTGAACAGAATCAAAACAGCCTTGTCACAGGGTGGCATTGGCGCGGTAGTGGTCAAAGGCAGCGACTGACTAACAGTCATCAACATTTACAGGAAACGCTATGAGTCTCAACATCTCCCTTCCGCGCGCGCTGCTTGCATTGCTGGCCGCATTGTCCATTGGTACCGCGCTGGCGCAGGCACCAAAAGAGATTACACCGTTGAATCCGCCTCAGCCGGTGGAAAACGACGGCAAGATCGAGGTACTTGAATTCTTCGCCTATGGCTGCATCCACTGCGCAAACCTTGAGCCCAAGCTCGAACAGTGGGTCAAGCGCCAGCCGGCCGACGTGAAGGTGAAGCGGGTGCCGGCGCCGTTTGCAATCCGCGGCCTGGACAGCATTCCGCTGTTCTATACCCTTGAGGCGATGGGCCAGCTGGATCGGTTGCACCAGAAGATATTTGACGCGGTCAACGTCGAGAACGTTAATCTTGGCGCACCGGCGCTGCTCAACAAGTGGCTGGAAAAACAGGGTGTTGACCCGAAGAAATATGAAGAGATGCAGAAGTCGTTTTCGGTCGACAACAAGATCAAGCGTGCCCGCGGCATGACGCAGTCCTACAAGATTGCGGCTACACCGACGCTGGTGGTGAATGGCCGTTTCCTGCTGGAGCAGGCAGGCAGTTCCGAGCGCATGTTTGAAAATGCCGAGCGGCTGATTGCGGAGGCGCGCCAAGCGGCAAAGCCGGCGGCAGCGGCGAAGAAATAACCGTAGGCGGTACCTGTTTGATTCGACGGGCGACCACGCGGTCGCCCGTTTTCATTGAGGCGGCGGTAGCCGCATTGCCTGCGCGTAAAATGTGCATATGACAAAAAAGACCGTCTTCATCACGGGAGCGTCGTCCGGCATCGGCGAATCGCTCGCACGCCTTTACGCCTCGCGTGGCGACCAGGTTGGCCTGGTTGCACGCCGGCAGGACCATCTCCAGCGCCTCGCGGCTGACATCACGCCAAGGCCCGAAATCTACCCATTGGATGTGCGCGATGCGCATGCCCTGAAGAATGCGGCGGCTGACTTCATCGCCCGGCACGGCGCGCCGGATATTGTCATTGCCAATGCCGGGGTCTCGCGCGGCACGCTGACCGAGATGGAAGACGACCTGAAAGCCTTTCAGGAAATCCTCGATATCAATGTGATGGGCATGGTGAATACCTTTCACGCCTTTATCGGCCCGATGCGCAATGCCGGCAATGGCGTCCTGGTCGGGATTGCCAGCGTAGCCGGGTTTCGCGGCATTCCGGGCGGCGGTGCATATTCGGCGTCGAAGTCTGCGGCGATCAAATACTGCGAATCACTGCGTGTCGAGTTGCGTGGCACCGGCGTGTCGGTGGTGACGATCTGTCCGGGGTATATCCGCACGCCGATGACAGCCGTCAACAGATTCAAGATGCCATTCCTGATTGATGTCGACGAAGCGGTTATCCGGTTTGCCCGCGCCATCGACGCCAGGGCCAGTTTTACCGTCATCCCCTGGACCATGGGCGTTGCCGGTCGGGTATTGCGGATGGTGCCGAACTGGTTATATGACCGGGTATTTTCCAGGATGCCGAGAAAGCCACGATAGGCGACGCGCGCGGTCGTTTCATGTCGCCCAAAGCGACTGCACGGCAGGCTGTCTGACCACCAACAAAAATCCGCTGTTCCCTCCAATACAACCAGACCAGAACATGACCGCCCACTACCAGAACAATTCCGGCATTGCCGTCATCACGCTCGACAATCCACCCATCAACAGCCTCGGCTACTCAACGCGGGTCGCGATTGAAGCCGGTATCAGGCAGGCTCTGGGCGACAGCGCGGTGCGCGCGGTCATTATCACCGGCGCCAATGGTGTTTTCACCGGCGGCGCGGACATCCGCGAGTTCGGCAAGGCGTCGGCACTTCAATCGCCGAATCTGCATGAACTCATTGCCCAGTTCGAAGCCAGCAAGAAACCGATCATTGCCGCCATCAACGGCGTCTGCATGGGCGGCGGAACGGAAATATCGCTTGCCTGCCACTATCGTGTTGCCGTTGCCGGGGCCATGGTCGGCCTGCCGGAGGTAAAAATCGGCCTGCTGCCCGGCGCCGGTGGCACCCAGCGATTGCCGCGGTTGGCGGGGGTGGAACTGGCATTGCGCATGATCGTCTCGGGTGACGCGGTGAAGTCGGATGAGTTGGCCACGGTCGGTGCGATTGACAGGCTGATTGGCGGCGATTTCCTGGCGGGTGCGCTCGAATTTGCCAGCGGCGTTGCGGCCGCCGGAAAGTTGCCCCGGGTGCGCGACATGCAGGTGACGCTGTCCGACGCCGACGCTTTTTTTTCCGCGGCGCGTGTGAAAATATCCGCGACCAGCAAGGGATTCCCGGCGCCGCTGAAGTGCGTGGACGCGGTCGAAGCCGCGGTGCGGCTGAAAATTGACGATGGGTTGGTGCGTGAGTTCGAGTTGTTTTCCGCGCTTCTCGCCACGCCGGAGTGCGCGGCATTGCGCCACGCGTTCTTCGCCGAACGGGCGGCAGCGAAGATACCCGATGTGCCGGAAAGCACTCCGGTGCGCACAGTCAAATCGGTGGCCGTGATCGGCGCCGGCACCATGGGCGGCGGCATTGCGATGAATTTCCTGAGTGCGGGCATTCCGGTGGTGCTGCTGGAAACCCGGCAGGATGCACTCGATCGCGGCGTGGCGACGATCCGCCGCAACTATGAAAACACAGTGAAAAAAGGCCGCCTCACGGCTGAAAAGTGCGAGCAACTCATGGCGATGCTGCGGCCGACGCTTTCATACGACGACATCGGTGCAACCGACATGGCGATCGAGGCCGTGTTTGAGGACATTGCCGTCAAGCAACAGGTGTTCGAGGCGCTCGACCGGGTGATGAAGCCGGGCGCCATTCTCGCCAGCAATACCTCGACCCTGGACCTGAACCGGATCGCCGCGTTCACCAGCCGCCCGCAGGACGTGATCGGCATGCATTTTTTCAGCCCGGCCAACGTGATGAAGTTGCTTGAAGTGGTGCGTGGTGGCGCCACGGCAAAGGATGTGCTTGCCACCGTGATGAAGCTGGCAAAGGCGATACGCAAGACCGCGGTTGTGTCCGGTGTGTGCGACGGCTTCATCGGCAACCGCATGATTGAACAGTATTCGCGCCAGGCGATGTTTCTGCTGGACGAGGGGGCGTCGGTGGCGCAGATTGATCACGCGATCGAGAGTTTCGGTTTCGCCATGGGTCCGTTCCGGATGAGCGATCTCGCCGGCAATGATGTCGGCTGGTACATCCGCAAGCATCGCTACGCCGAACGGCCCGACATCAAGTATTCGCGCGCCGCTGACAGGCTGTGTGAACTGGGCCGGTTCGGCCAGAAAACCGGTTCCGGCTGGTACGACTACCAGCCAGGCGATCGCACCGCACGGGTTTCACCGGCGGTGGAAGCGCTGCTGGCCGACCACCGCAAATCGATCGGTATCGAGCCGCGCGCCATTGATGACGGGGAAATTGTCGGCCGGCTGGTGTATGCACTGGTCAACGAGGCCGCGCACATCCTCGAGGAGGGCATTGCGCTGCGCGCGTCCGACATCGACGTCATTTACCTGACTGGTTACGGCTTTCCGCTGCGGCGCGGCGGCCCGATGCATTACGCCGACCAGATTGGCCTCGGCAACGTGGTGGCGGCCATGCAGCGCTTTGCGCTGAACCCGCACGCCGACAGCGGATTCTGGCAACCCGCGCCGCTGCTGGCCAGGCTCGCGGCAGAGAACGCGACGTTTAATCGCCAATGAGCAAAATACTTTCGGTCCGGGACCTGGAGTTCCTGTTGTACCAGTGGCTCGATGCCGAGTCGCTGACATCGCGGCCGCGCTATGCCGATCATTCGCGCGAGACATTTGACGCGGCGCTGAAAGTCAGCGAACAGATCGCCACCGAACTGTTTGCGCCGCATAACCGGCTGGCCGACCTGAATGAGCCGCGCTTTGACGGTGAACGCGTCCACCTCATTCCGGAGATCAGACCGGCGCTGGCAGCGTTTGCCGAAGCCGGCCTGATGGCGGCTGGTCACGACTACGAACTCGGCGGGATGCAGTTGCCAACGCTGATTGAAAAGGCCTGCATGGCGTGGTTCATGGGCGCCAACGTGGCGACCGCCGGCTATCCGTTCCTCACCATCGGCAACGCCAACTTGCTGCTGGCGCACGGGACGCCGGCGCAGGTCGACATGTTTGTGCGGCCAATGCTGGCGGGGCGATTTTTCGGCACCATGTGCCTGTCCGAGCCGCAGGCAGGATCGTCGTTGTCCGATATCCGTACCCGCGCCGATGCCGATGGCGACGGCGCGTACCGCCTCAGCGGCAACAAGATGTGGATTTCCGGCGGCGAGCATGACCTGGCCGAGAATATTGTTCACCTGGTGCTGGCCAAGACGCCGGGGCCGGATGGACGCCTGCTTCCCGGCGTGAAGGGCATTTCCCTGTTCGTGGTGCCGAAGTTCCTGGTCAACACGGATGGTTCGCTCAGCGAACGCAATGACGTGGCGCTTGCCGGGCTCAATCACAAGATGGGCTATCGCGGCACGGTCAACACGCTGCTCAATTTTGGCGAAGGTCGGTTCACGCCGAATGGCAAAGCTGGGGCCATCGGGTATCTGGTTGGCGAGCTGAACCGGGGCCTTAACTGCATGTTCCACATGCTGAACGAGGCGCGCATCGGCGTCGGCCTGGGCGCCACCATGCTTGGTTACACCGGCTATCTGCATGCCCTCGACTACGCCCGCAACCGTCTGCAGGGCCGGCATCCCCAGGCCAAGGATCCCGCATCACCGCAGGTGCCGATCATCGAACATGCCGATGTGCGGCGCATGTTGCTGGCGCAGAAAGCCTACGCCGAGGGTGCGCTGGCGCTGAATCTCTATTGCGCGAAACTGGTCGACGACGAAAAGACTGGAGCCGATGAAGCAGTTCGGCGCGACGCGACCCTGCTGCTCGACATCCTCACCCCCGTCGCCAAGAGCTGGCCATCCCAATGGTGTCTTGAAGCCAACAGTCTTGCCATCCAGGTGCACGGCGGCTATGGCTACACCCGCGATTTTCCGGTCGAACAGTTTTACCGCGACAATCGCTTGAATCCGATTCACGAAGGCACCCATGGCATCCAGGGCCTCGATCTGCTCGGGCGCAAGGTGGTGATGCACAACGGGGCTGCTTTCAAGTTGCTGGTGGCGCGGATCGAGACAACCCTGCATGCGGCAGATGAAGACGGTGATCTGACGGAACTGGTCGGTGAGGTGTTTGCGCTGCTTGATCACCTGGTGGAGACCACGCGCGAGTTGCACGCCGCCGGCGACATCAACAAGACCCTTGCCAACGCCACCGTCTACCTGGAGGCGTTCGGGCATGTCGTGCTGGCATGGATCTGGATCGAGCAGGCGCTTGCGGCGGCGCGCGCGCCGGGTAGAAACGATGATTTCCATCTCGGCAAAATGCAGGCCTGCCAGTATTTCATCCGCTGGGAATTGCCGAAAGTCCGGCCGATGCTTAATCTTCTCGACGCGCTGGACACCACTGCGCTGGACATGAAAGACGAGTGGTTCTGAAAGGAAACCGATGGTTGCGAAAAACGCCACAAGCCGATTTTCGTCGCGGGTCGACGACTACATCCGCTACCGCCCGCAGTATCCGGTGGAAATCATTGACCTGCTGGCTGCGCGCTGCGGCCTGGTGCCGGATAGCGTTGTCGCCGATATCGGTTCCGGCACCGGCATCCTGACCCGGTTGTTCCTCGACAACGGCAACCCGGTCATCGGTGTCGAGCCGAATCGCGAAATGCGCGAAGCGGGCGAACACTTTCTGGCCGACTATGGCCGCTTCACCAGTCTCGACGCGACCTCCGAGGCGACGCGCATTCCCGCGGGCGCGGTCGATTTCATCATTGCCGGCCAGGCGTTTCACTGGTTCGACCAGGCGAAGTCACGGGTTGAATTCATGCGCATCCTGAAGCCCGAAGGATGGACGGTGCTGATCTGGAATGACCGGCGCACCGACTCGACGCCGTTCCTGCGCGATTATGAGTCGCTGTTGCAGGAATTCGGCACCGACTACAACGAGATCAATCACAAGAACGTGCAGGACAAGGCGGTATTTGCCAACTTCTTTGGCGCGGCACCGCAGGAAGCGGTGTTCGACAATGTGCAGCGATTCGATCTCGACGGGCTGATGGGGCGGATCAATTCCTCGTCTTATGTGCCGGGTCGCGATGACCCTCGCCATCCCGCGATGGCAGCGCGTGCGAGAGAGATTTTCGATCGCAACCAGCAGCGCGGGCAGGTTGCCTTCGAATACGACACGCGTGTTTTCTACGGGCCGATGGCCTGAAAGGCAGGCTGGATGCGGCTTTTCAGGCCAATGCCCGCGAAAGCCGCATGGATAGTGGCGTTCCAGCCGGTACCTTGTTGAAAATCAATAGCGGCCGGTGAGGCCCAGCGCGACGAATGGCGGTTCGCGGCCGTTGAGTTTCTCCAGCATGATCAGCTCATCGTCGTTGTGGTTGACGAAGCCGGCCTTGTCCACCTGCATGATGCCGCCGCGATCAGAAATCCAAACCGGATTCTCGTGGTGCGTGGTCTTGATGACGGCGGCGTTCGGCATGCCGGGGCCGTCAATCGACGCTTCGCCGTAACACAGGCAAAAATAGCTGCGGCCCTCCTGGACTTCGATGTAGCAGCCAGTCCCGCGGATGCCGACGGTGGCGTTCGGCAGCTTGATCGAAACGCCCTTGTCGCCGCGCTTGTTGAAGACCGATAGCACCTTGCCGGTGGCGATCAGCACACTGGCGAGCAAGCCGGGATTGGACTTGCTTTCCTCGAAAATGACCGTGGTACGGTCGCGCAGCAGATAGGCATCCTTGCCGACCACCACCACGGCATAGCTGCCGCTGCTGGTCGCCACCCGGTCGCCCGGCTTGACCGGTGTGCCAACCTTCGCCGCCTGGCCATTGACGCTGGCATTGCCGGACAGGGAATTGATTCCGGAGACGGCCGGCAGGTCACCTTTGGCCAACACGTCCTGGATCAGGCCGGATATGCCGGCTGGACCAAGCAAGCCGACGGCGGCCAACTGCTTCAGATGGGTGCGTCGCGATTCGGGGGATGACATGACGGGTGCTCCTAGGTGACTGGACAGTGGTTGGTGCTCAAGCGGCGTTGGTGGTCAGCGTTTGCGAAATACCAGATCCCATACGTCGTGTCCCTTGGCTAATCCCTTACGCTCGAATCCGGAGGTGCCGCGGTATTCCGGACGCGGCGCGTAGCCGGTGGCGGTATTGACCAGACCCGGTTCGGCCTGCAGTACCACGAGCATGTGTTCGGCATAGTCCTCCCAGTCGGTGGCGAGGTGCAGATAGCCGTTCTTACTTAGCTTGCGCACCAGCAACTTGACCAGTTCCGGCTGGATCAAGCGCCGCTTGTGGTGACGCTTTTTCGGCCAAGGGTCAGGGAAGAAGATATGCAACCCGGCCAGCGATTGATCTGGAATCATCCGTTCCAGCACTTCAACCGCATCGTGCTGGACGATGCGCAGGTTGGTGATGCCTTGCTCGCCGACAAGCTTCAGCAGGGCGCCGACGCCGGGGGTGTGTACTTCGATGCCGATGAAGTCGCACTGGGGATCAACCTGGCGATGGCTGCCGTGCTTTCGCCCATGCCAAAGCCGATCTCGACAATCGTCGGCGCGTCGCGACCGAACAGCGCGCGGTAGTCGATCATGGCGGCGTTGTCATGGGCAAGCATGAAGCGGGTTCCAAGCTGCTCGTAGGCGCGCGTCTGCGCAGGGGACATGCGGCCCTGACGCAGGACAAAGCTGCGAATCGGCCGCATTTTGGCCGGGCTGGCGGCGGGTTCATTTTCCATGCAGAAATTATACGGTGTCGTGATATCCGGCTCAGTACAATACGCCGATGAAGAACATGACCATCAAAACCGGCCGCGAGAAATCCCTGTTGCGCCGGCCTCCGTGGATTTTTTCCGGTGCCGTCCAATCGGTCGATGCCGCAGCAGGGGCGGGCGACACACTGCGCGTGCAGGACCCATCAGGGCGCTTTCTTGCCTGGGCGGGTTACAGCCCGCAGTCGCAAATTGTTGCGCGAGTGCTTTCGTTTGCCGAGGCGGAGGCGGTCGACGAGACGTTCTATCGACGCCGCATACGCACCGCGCTGGCGGGCCGGGCAGCCCTGCAGGCGGTGACCAATGCATGGCGCCTGATTCACGCCGAATCCGATGGATTGCCGGGCATTGTTGCCGACCTCTACGGCGACATTGTTGTCCTGCAATTATCGACGGCTGCTGCCGAACCCCACCGCGAAATGGCCGCCCGCCTGCTGATGGAGGAGACCGGCGCGCGCAGCGTCTATGAGCGATCGGACGCTGATGTGCGGGAACTCGAAGGACTTGCCGCTCGCAATGGCCTGATCGCCGGTGAGCCGATCGATGCGGAGACCGTGATCGAGGAAAACGGCCTCAAGGTGGCGGTGGATATCGCGCACGGTCACAAGACCGGATTTTATCTGGACCAGCGCGAAAACCGGCTGGTGGCGCATGCGCTGGCGAGCGGGGCCGAGGTGCTCAATTGTTTCTGCTACACCGGCACCATGAGCACGGCGGCGCTGGCTGGCGGCGCGCGCTCGGTGCTGTCGATCGACAGTTCCGGGCCGGCGCTGGAACTGGCGCAACGCAACCTCGCCCTGAACAATCTCGACCCGGCGCGCGCCACCTGGCTGGAAGCCGACGTGTTCCAGGCGCTGCGCAAATTGCGTGACCAGGCGAAAAGCTTTGACCTGATCATCCTCGATCCGCCGAAATTCGCACCGACCGCGCATCACGCCGAAAAGGCGGCCCGGGCATACAAGGACATCAACCTGCTCGGATTCAAACTGCTGCGGCCGGGCGGCCACCTGATGACGTTTTCCTGTTCCGGCGGCATATCGGCCGACCTGTTCCAGAAAATCATCGCCGGCGCGGCCCTGGACGCAAATGTGGATGCGCAAATAGTACGGCGCCTCAATCCCGGCATCGACCATCCGGTTTCGCTGAATTTTCCCGAGGGCGACTATCTCAAGGGGCTGTTGGTCCGGCGCACGTAGAAAGCGCCCTCGGATGCGCAATCGAGTGCTCAAGAATCGTCGAAGTAACTGATCGTCGCGCGGTACGCTTCAGATTCGGCCACCACAGTATGCTGCAGCGCCAGTTTTTTGCGGCGGCCGTCGACGGCAGATCGTTCGGCATCGCTACCTGGCAATTGACACTCGCAGGCCAACGTCCTATCGTGTTCGTGCAATATCGGTTGAAGTCCGTGAATCGGTCGGGAACCTTTTATCGAAATATGGGTAAAAGGGAGGTCAGATTGAGGATTCGACGATGAAAACTACAATTTCCAGATCCGTGCTGCAAGCAGCCATGGTGGCGCTTGCCGCGGCCAGCGGTGCCGCGCAGGCGCAGTACTACGGCGGATTGATGCTGGATCCGGCCCGCTTGAGCGG
>Ga0075163_10013342_pt1 | contig 10646 bp, 7 predicted proteins | sample JI1023141ADNA_FD_71478 | JGI IMG/M metagenome (GOLD analysis project Ga0075163, IMG submission 71478) | Wastewater effluent complex algal communities from Wisconsin, to seasonally profile nutrient transformation and Carbon sequestration -... | ecosystem: Engineered > WWTP > Effluent > Algae... | reverse complement strand
AGAAAACAAGGCTTTAGCCGTAGCTTTTCTTAATCGGGAATTTAGTGGATAGCGGGACCAGGACACTACTGAAAACGGATTTGCTGCTCCTAAAAATAAAAATGAACATAGCTTGGATTAAGTTTGTAATTTTGCGCTTCATTATATAAGTATGAACAAAACGATTTGGCTTCGGGATTTGGGGTTGCAGGATTATAAGCGCACTTGGGATGATCAGGAATTGATTTTTAAGGACATTGTGGATTTAAAAATTAAAAACCGTCGTGAGGAAACCGATTTGGAAACGCCCAATTATTTTTTGTTTGTGGAGCATCCGCATGTGTATACTTTGGGGAAAAGTGGTGATTTGTCGAATTTGCTTTTGAATGAAAAACAGTTGGAAGCAAAAGGCGCAACTTTTTATAAAATCAACCGAGGTGGTGATATTACGTATCATGGACCTGGACAAATTGTCGGGTATCCGATTTTGGATTTGGAAAATTTCTTTACGGATATTCATAAATACTTGCGTTTTTTGGAGGAAGCGATTATTCTGACTTTGAAGGAGTATGGTTTGGAATCTGGCAGAAGTGAAGGTGAAACCGGAGTTTGGTTGGATGTTGGGACTCCGTTTGCGCGCAAAATTTGTGCTATGGGCGTTCGTGCTTCGCGTTGGGTGACGATGCATGGATTTGCTTTGAATGTGAATGTGGATTTGGGTTATTTCGATAATATTATTCCGTGTGGCATTCGAGGGAAAGCAGTGACTTCGCTCAATGTTGAACTTGGTGTTGCTTATGTGGATGAAGCTGAAGTTAAGGAAAGAATTTTAAAACATTTTGCGGTTTTGTTTGCTTGTACTTTTGTTTCTGAAGCACAATATTCTTAGAGACTTTAAGATTTTAGGACTTTAAGACTGTAAGATTAGAAATTAGCAAATAGAAAATCCCATTTCAAACTAAAGTGGGATTTTTGCTTTATAAAGAGCATAATGTTGAGATGTTACAGTCTAAAACTCCAATTCAAGTTGTTCTTGCAATAACCTAAAACTCATTCTGTGGTATTTTGTTGTTCCGTATTTTCTGATGGCTTCGCGGTGTTCTATTGTGGGATAGCCTTTGTTTTGTTTCCAGTTGTACATGGGAAATTCTTCGTGGATTTTGTTCATGTATTCATCGCGATAGGTTTTGGCTAAAATGGAAGCTGCGGCTATGCTTAGGTATTTGGAATCGCCTTTAATAATACAGCTGTGCGGAATATTGGTTACGGGTTTGAATCGGTTTCCATCTACGATAATGTAATTGGGTATCGGGTTGAGTTTTAAAATGGATTCCTGCATGGCTTTGATGGACGCGTTGAGGATGTTGATTTCATCTATGATTTGTGGTTCCAAATGAGTTACTGCAAAAGTGAGTGCTTGGGATTCAATTATAGGTTTTAGGAACAAGCGTTTCTTTTCTGACAGTTGTTTCGAGTCGTTTAGGATTTCGTTTTTAAAATCAATGGGAAGTATAACAGCGGCGGCAGTTACAGGTCCGGCTAGACAACCGCGACCTGCTTCATCGGTTCCGGTTTCAAGTGTAAAAGTAGAATGGTTTGAAAGCAGCATTTTTTTTATAAAAATATAAAAAAGCAATAATATTTTGTGTTTTGATTGCGTAATAATTGGGTTATTTCAAATTACACAAATAATTATAAAATTATTTTAACATCATACTAAAAAATATATTAAGAATTTATATTTGTTTATTTAAGAAATTATTAAGAAGTTTGCGAGATATCTAACTCAAACAAAATTTATATGAGATCGAAGTTTAAATGGATTTTTGCGCTATGTCTAGCGTTATCAATGCAGTTTGCTTTTGCACAGGAGAAAACTGTTACCGGAGTTGTTTCTGATGAAACAGGGCCACTACCGGGTGCCAATGTTATTTTAAAAAGCACCAAAAAAGGAACGCAAACCGATGTTGATGGAAAATATTCGATAAAAGCCAAAGCAGGTGATGTTTTGCTTTTTTCTTTTATTGGTATGAAGGATGCGTCAGCAACAGTCGGAGCTTCAAACACAGTTAACATGTCATTGAAATCTGGTGACGGTGTAAACTTGGAAGAAGTTGTTGTAACCAGTCAAGGTATTAAGAAAGAAAAGAAAGCTCTTGGTTATGCTGTAAGTACAATTAAAGCAGAAGAATTTGCATCAAAACCATCTACGGATATTGCTAGAGCATTGACAGGTAAAGCGCCGGGTGTTAACATTCAAGCAACGAGTGGTTTGTCAGGTTCTGGTACAAACATTATCATTCGTGGATATTCTTCAATCACAGGGAGTAATCAGCCACTATTTGTAGTTGATGGAATTCCTTTCAACGCAGATACGAATTCAGATGGAAACTTCTTGGAAGGTTCTACGAATGCATCTAGCCGTTTTCTTGATTTAGATCCTAATAGTATTGAGAGTGTGAGTGTCTTAAAAGGCTTGAGTGCGACTACTTTGTATGGTTCCGCAGGTAGAAATGGGGTAATCTTGGTTACTACGAAGTCTGGAAACACGAAAGATATTAATAAGAAAATGGAAGTTAGTTTTTCTCAATCACTATATATGACTGAGATTGCAGATTTACCAGATTACCAAAATAATTACGGAAACGGTTTCGATCAAGCTTTTACTCAGGCTTTTTCAAACTGGGGTCCAAAATTTGGCGTAAAAGGAACGCAAGGTATTGATGCGAATGGAATGGTAGATCATCCTTTGGCTTACTATGGAGCAGAGATATTTCCACAATTTTTCGAAACAAATCAAGCAGGAAATTTAGTCGCTAAAAAAGTGCTTTATGCACCACAAAATAACGTTGAGCCATTTTTTAGAACAGGAGTTGTTAAAACGACATCCTTAAATATAGGTGGACGTGGAGAAAACACATCTTATAATTTAGGTGTAGGACATACAAGAGATGAAGGTTTTATTGAAAACAATACTTATCAACGTTTGAATTTAAATACAGGTGGTTCAACTAAATTGTCTAACGGACTTACCTTGAGTGCTATTATGAATTATGTTAAGACAGATAAAACAGCTCCGCCAACTGCTGCTGGTTTTGGTTCTAACGCATTAGCGCCTTCTGTGTTCTCTAACATTTTATATACTCCAAGAAGTTTGGATTTGTTTGGAATGCCTTACGAAAATCCTCTAGATCACTCTTCTGTTAACTACAGAACGGATATTCCTAATCCACGTTGGACATTGAAAAACTCAAGTGACAATGAATCTGTAAGACGTTATTTCGGTAACTTTACAGCTAGTTATGATTTGAATTCATGGTCAAATGTGTCATACAGATTGTCTATGGATAATTATACTCAGACAAAAGTATACTACATTAATAAAGGTAACGGTCAGCCATTTGATGATGAAGGTTTCATGAGAACTACGGTTAATGAAAATCTTATATACGATCATACTTTTAGCTATAATTTTGATACTAAAATTGACAAAGCTGAAAATTGGAATATTGAAGGTACTCTTGGTGTTAACCCAAGATTGGAAGCTTACAGATACAATTACATGGCTAGTACTGTTCAGTTTATCTATGGTTTTCTTGAGCACCAGAACTTTGAGAATAATGAAACATATTCAGAAAGTCAAAGTTTTAACGTAGTAGGTATGTATGCAAGTACAACTATTGGTTTTAAAAAATATTTATACCTGAATTTACAAGGTAGAAATGATACTTATTCATCTTTACAGAAAAGTACAAGATCATTGTTTTATCCTTCAGCATCTTTATCATTTGTTCCAACTGACGCTTTCGCTGGTTTGAAGGGTAATAAGTATGTCAATTTCCTTAAATTTCGTTTAGGTTATGGTTCTTCGGCAGGTTTTCCTGATCCTTACAAAACCAAGATTGGTTTAATTGCTCGTACAAATTCTTTCTTGCAAAGTGATGGAACGGTAATTAATACACTTTCTCAAAGTAACGAGTTGGGGAATCCAAATCTTAAGCCTGAGTTAGTTAAAGAGTTGGAATTTGGTATGGAAGGTAAATTCTTCAATAATAGAGTTGGAATCGATTTGTCATTGTACAATAAAATTTCTACCGACTTAATTATTGATAGACCATTAGATCCAGCAACTGGATATGATACGACTGCAGATAATATTGCGGAAGTAAGTAATAAAGGTATTGAGTTAGGTCTTAATTTGGCTGTAATCAAATCTGAAACAGATGGATTATCTTGGAATATTACAACCTCATTTACAAAGAACAAAAATATTGTTGAATCTTTAGGTTTGGGTGATGTTAAATTGCTTCCTTTTGCAGGGTTTACAAACCTTGGTAACTTCGCGGTTCCAGGACAACCTTACGGAGTTATTTATGGTAGTTCTATTAAAAGAGATGGAAACGGAAACTATATTGTTGGTGCTGATGGAAACTATGTAGAAGATAATGAGTTGAAGAAAATTGGTGATCCAAATGCTGATTGGAGAGCAACTGTTATTAATGAGGTTTCATACAAAAACGTAACTTTAGGATTTCAGTTGGAATATCAAAAAGGAGGAGATATTTATTCTACTACAGCAGCTTCATTGTTGTCTAGAGGTTTGACTGAAGATACTGATTTCGACAGATCTGGTACAGTTGTTTTGCCAGGTGTTACTACAACTGGAAATATTAATACAACTCAAATTGGTTGGACACAGTATGGATTCAATAACTCAGGGTTTTTCATCAATGAGCAGGCGATTTATGATGCTACCAATTTAAGATTGAGAGAGATTTCATTATCATATTCTTTGCCTAAAAAATTATTAGAAAGAACTCCTTTTGGTAAAATCTCAATATCATTTGTTGGACAAAACTTATGGTACAAAGCATTTAATTTCCCTAAACACTTGAATTTTGATCCGGAGGTGATGAGTCTTGGTGTAGGTAATGGTCAAGGATTTGACTATTTAACTGGTCCAACTGCAAAACGTTATGGTTTCAACTTTAACTTAACTTTCTAAAAAAATGAAAATGAAAAATAATTTATTAAAGTGGTCTTTTTTCTTGTTCGTTTTCACTTTTGTGGGTTGCGAAACAATTGACTTAGACCAAATCGAGAATCCGAGTCAGCCATCAGTAGATTTGTTAGATCCAGTATATGCTTTTAACTACATTCAGTTGCAGTTGCCTGATTTTGTTAATTCTGCTAATACTTTTACACAACGTGTCACTAGACAGATGGCTATGAGTAGTGGTAATACTTATGATAATGCTTTTGCTCCGGTAGATTCAAATACAAATTGGAACATTGGTTATAATTTGTTGAATGCTGTCAAAATCATGGAACCTAAAGCGATTACGAATCGTGAGTTTTATGCGCTTGGTGCTGCCAAAGTCATTCGTGTATATGTCTTGATGACCATGGTTGATGTTTATGGCGATATTCCATATTCTGAAGCTTTACAAGGAAGTGCTAATCTTAATCCAAAATTTGATAGAAGTGCTGATATTTATAAAGGTTTGTTATTAGAACTAGATGATGCTATTGCTGTATTAGGTCAAACTAACAATAGTAACAGTGAGATTCAAGATTTGTATTACGGTTCACAAGCCAATTGGATTACATTGGCTAAAACATTAAAATTAAAAATGTATTGTAATGCTCGATTGGCTGGTGCTGAACTTGGAGTTACAATATCTGACAAGGTTAATGAGATTTTAGTTGCAAATGATTATATAGATCAGCAATCTGAGGATTTCCAATTTCAATATGGTAATTCAAGATTTACCCCGAATACAAGACATCCTATGTACAATGATCAATACGAATTAGGTGGTGGTGCTTATATAGCTAACTACATGATGTGGGCTATGACTACTGAGAAAAAGTTTGACTTATTAGTAGGAGGTAATGGTGTTGTAGTTGATGCTAATTTAACTTACGACCCTAGAATTCCATTTTATTTTTGTAAACAAGTTGGTGATCCAGGAGGGTTAGATTCTTTTACTTTGCCAAGAAGAGCAAGACCAGCTCACTATGATAACGAAGAATATTTTTCTTTTTATTTCCCAACTTCTGATGATATTAGAACACCATATTTAGTTTCTAATTGGATAGGTCAAACGGGAATAACCTCTAATGGTTATTTGGGAAGAGATCATGGTGATAATACGGGTATTCCACCCGATGCTGATAAAAGAACAGTTGCTGGTATTTATCCTGTAGGAGGAGCTTATGGGCTTAGTAGTTCTGTGCAAACTGGAGGTGATAAAGGTGCTTTAGGAGCAGGGATTATGCCAATGGTATTGTCTTCTTATGTGCATTTTATGTTGGCTGAGGTTGCTTTAGAACTTCCTGCAGCTGTTACTGGGACTAGTATATCTGCAGCAGCAGAACTTGAAGCTGGAATTAGAGCATCTATCAAAAAAACAGTTAATCTTATCCCAGATTATCCATACGCAACCGGTAGTGCACCTGTTTCTGCAACATTGCTTTCTCATGAAAACAAGTATGTTACGTTTGTAATGAATAAATACAATTCGGCTTCTATAAACAAGTTAGAGTTAATTATAAAAGAATACTTTTTGGCAGCTTGGGGTAATGGGATTGAGCCATACAACGCCTATAGAAGAACTGGTTATCCAAGTAATTTACAACCTACATTAGAACAAGCCTCAGGTGACTATTATTATACAGCTTATTATCCTAGCGATAGTACTGTCAATAATCCAAATGCTCCAGCTAACTTGAGAACTAGAAAAGTTTTTTGGGATAAAGCAGGTTTAATTTTACACTAAAAATAATTATTATGAAAAAAATATTTTTTATACCTCTTTTTGTAGTCATTTTGTGTTCTGCATTATCCTGCGAAAAAGATGACAGTTTAGATCCAAGACCTTTGTTGGTTGAAGGTCAATTTATGAGATTAGATATCACAAGAGATAGAATTGATTTTAATAATCTTTCAACTTCTTCTTTTGGTGGTACACTAACCAATCCATCTAATACAGTTGTTCGATATGAGTTGTTTGTTAGATGGGTTAGAGCAGGAGAACTATCTTCGGAATATATCCCTTTGTATGTAGATCCAATAACAACTTTTCCTCAGGAATTAGCAATTACAGCTCAAGATGTTCAGGATGCATATGCAAGGATTGGCAGAACCATCACGATTCAACAAGGAGATATTTTTAGGTTTATTGCTTATTCTTATGATGCTAATGGTAGAAGAGCAGGGTATAGAGATTTATCTGCTACAATTCGCGGTGAAGCTGCGTACAAACAAGCTTATAAATTCAATACATCTGTAGAAACTAATTTAACATCTCCTATAAATAACTATCAAACTACACCTTAAAATTAAGGTTTTGATATAACTTGGGAGTTGAATAGCTTTGATAATAACGTTCAATTTTAAAAAATTTAATAATGAAAAAAAATAAATCTATATACCTTTTATCGCTTTTTGCGCTCATCTTCTTGAGCTGTTCAACCGATGAAAAATTTAGTGGTTCGCCTGTTGGTAATATGCAGATTGAAACTCTGACTGGGACAATTACTACTCCAGCAGTTAATGCATTGACAGGTCAAGAAATTGATTTTACAGCTTCTTTGCCGGCTGGAAAAACATTTAGCGATACTGTAACTGTTGAAGTTACAACGCTCAGAACTGATGGTGGTAGAATAAGAGAGTATTTTGATATCATGCCTGGTGAGACTTCTGTAACTGACAAAATTGAGGCAGTTGGTGGATTGGTGTTTAACACTACTTTTGAACTCTCGATGACAGCAATTGAGTTGCAAACTACCGAACCTGGAAAGCATTATTTGATGACTTCAAATAAAGTTTCTGTCAATACAGGTAGTACAGGTATCCCAGAAGTTGCAGACGATCGTTTAAAAGTATTTTTAACATGGCTTAACCCTAAAAGCAACAATAAACTAAGATTGAGTATTGATAGGCCTACTCTTGCTGATGTTGTTGTAACAGCTTTTAATGGAGGAAGAGAACATGTTATTAGAAATACAGGAACAACTAATAGTGCTGCACTATCTAGTGCAATTGGTGAATACGTATTTAGTATTGGTGGTGATGGTCCAGGAACACTTTTAGACCAACCTGTAGATATGCCTTATAGAGCTATTCTTGTATATCCTGATGGTAAAGTTGATGTATATCAAGGCACGTATAATGGACTTACAGATTCCTCTCCTTTGGTTCCTATTTTTAAAGTGACTAAAGTTGATAACGACGGGAATTATACTTCAAGTCAACTGTAGCAAAAGTTAAAATTTTAAGCATAGAGCTATAAATGTTTATACTCTATGCTTTTTTTTTTTGCGTTTACTAAATTTAATATTACATTTGCTTTATCTATTAACTTAATTTAATTTATTATGAAAAAACTATTACTATTGTCCTTTATTTTAATGGGCTTTGTATCAAAAGCTCAACAAGTCTTTTGGGAAGAAAAGGCAACAGGATTTTTAACGCCTGCAACCAATGAAACTGATATTTCTTATGCTCCAGGAGATGCAAATGTTGTATGGGTTTATGCAGCAGCAGGAGATGGAAGTGGAGACTTTTATCAAGAATGGGGTCGTTCACTAGATGGTGGTGAAACTTGGTCTGTAGGTACTATCGATATCGGTTCTACGGATTTAGCTATTGGTGACATTTGTGCCATCAATGCAACTACTGCTTACATCGCAGCTTTTCCAAATGCAGCTGGTGTAACTGGTGGTGTTTGGATTACTACAGACTCAGGTGCTACTTGGCAAAGACAAAGTTCAGCATCTTACAATACACCAGTTGACTCATTTACAAACATAGTTCATTTTTGGGATACTCAAAAAGGATTAACTATGGGTGACCCAGCTGGAGGATATTTTGAGATTTACACTACAACTAATGGTGGTGCAAACTGGACTAGAGTTCCGCAAGCAAATATTCCTGCTAACTTAGCTGGTGAATATGGTTACACACACAACTTTGAAGTATACAACAATGTACTTTGGTTTCAAACAAACAAAGGTAGATTATACAAATCAACTGATTATGGTTTGACTTGGACTGTGAATGCTACTCCGTTAACTGACTGGAGTGGTGATGCAGGAGGTGGTTTAGCTATGAAAGATGAGAACAACGGTATTATCGTAGCTCGTGATTTTAGATTCTTTAGAACAGCAGATGGCGGTGTTAACTGGACTCCAGAAGTACCTGTTGGATATTGCAGAAATTTTGAAGTAGCATTTGTTCCTGGAACTTCTGACATCTATGTTACTACAGGGGAAGATCCAGACGGAATCGGAAGAGGTTCTTCTTACAGTATCGATGGTGGAGTAAATTGGACTGACATAAACGAAACAGATGAAATTCCTAATGATGGTGCTAACTCTTTATCATTCTTCGATGCTACTCATGGTCTAGGTGGTGGTTTTACTGCTTCTTCTGTTAGTGGTGGTATTTGGAAATGGATTACTGATGCAAACCTTTTAATGTCAAATTCTTCATTTTCTAATGACAAAGCATTTACAGCTTCTCCAAATCCAACTTCTGGTATGTTGCAATTGGCAGGAAAAAACATTGCTAATGTAGAGGTATATGATGTTTTAGGAAAACAAGTTTTTGCTAACAACTACAGCGCATTAAATAATGTTGAAGTAAATTTAGCTTCATTAAATAATGGTGTATATATGGTAAAAGTTACTAATACTCAAGGTAACTCTTCAACTATCAAAGTTATCAAACAATAAGGATTTCCTTTTTGATTATAGAAAACCATCCGATTTTCGGATGGTTTTTTTTATTATACCAAATTCATTATAAGTTCTCATCAAATGAATTCTATTTACAAACAAATAGTTATTTTTGCCACTATATAAATACACTATGAGAATTCTATTGACCGCTTTTCTTTTTCTAACTACATTGATTGGTTTTGCTCAAGAACCAGCTCCAGAGAAGCCTAGAAAAAGTTTGTTGAAATCCCAAGAACAAAAAGCTAAAGAATTAGCTCGAAAAGCACCTATCACATCATACAGAATCATTACCTTAGATCGTGATACAACTTATGTTGATACTTCGCTTACCATAAAAAAAGAATACGAATACAATTACCTAAGAAAAGATATTTTCGGACTCATGCCATTTTTGAATGAAGGGCAAACCTACACAACTTTACAATACAGTTTAAATCAATTTTCGCCTTATCCAGAGTTTGGCTACCAAGGAAAACATTTCAATTACTTGCAACCGAATCAAATTAAATATTATTCAGTAGCAACACCTTTGTCTGATGTTTATTTTAAAACAGTTATGGAACAAGGACAATCACTAGATGCTTTCCTTACCGTCAATACTTCTGAACAATTCAATTTCTCCATAGCCTACAAAGGATTACGCTCTATTGGGAAATACATCAACCAACTTTCAAGCACCGGAAACTTCAGATTCACGGCCAGCTATCATACTAAAAACAAAAGGTACAACCTCAATGCGCATTACACCGGACAAGACATGCTCAACGGCGAAAACGGAGGCATCACAACACCTGAAGATTTCGAAAGCAAAAACACCGATTTTAAACAACGTCCTAGACTTGAAGTCTACCTCACCGACGCTACTTCGTTTCTCAAAGGAAAACGAATCTTCATCGACCATCAATTCAGAATCAATCCAA
>Ga0075163_10013341_pt1 | contig 10647 bp, 12 predicted proteins | sample JI1023141ADNA_FD_71478 | JGI IMG/M metagenome (GOLD analysis project Ga0075163, IMG submission 71478) | Wastewater effluent complex algal communities from Wisconsin, to seasonally profile nutrient transformation and Carbon sequestration -... | ecosystem: Engineered > WWTP > Effluent > Algae... | reverse complement strand
CCGTCAGGGTGGCGGAAGCGGTGAAGTTCTTGGGTGCGTAACTCATTGTTGTGTTCTCCTTATGAACCAGAGGTCAATCCAAAGAGATCAGCAACGACGCCGAGGCCCTTTTCGTTCTTCACCTTCAGTGCGCCTTCGCCAAGCAACACGAACTTGTTCGCGTCACCCGTCTTGGCTACTTCCTTGTCCTCCTTGATCTTGCGGAGCCAGCCGAATTCAACGAATTCAGTGTCCACAAGGAAGGCACGGCGAGCCACGGCAGCCGAAGTCGCCATGACGCGGTTGGGGTGAATCATCACCTTGCCGAACGGACCTTCGTAAATGTCCGCGTTGGCAACGATACTGTTGTTCTTCCCATCCGAAGCCGCATAGCGGAAAGCCGCCACGTTGGTGTCAGACATGAAGGTGACAAACACCGACTTCACATACGGAGACGCGAAGAGGTGACGCACATTCGCGCCGGAAACGTAGCAAGCCTGCATCACCGTATCCAAGAGGGTCTTGGTGAATGCGCGCTGGGTGCCGAGGCCCTCAGCAACGGTCAAACCTGTGCCGCTATCAAAGCCGCCGTTTGAGCCGGAGTTGCGGGACACGTTGGTCTCAAGCCAGGAAGGCAGGGAACCGAACGAGCGGGTCGTACCAGCCACGGAAGCCGTGTTGCTCACGATGGCGAATTCAACGTCCTTGCGGAGTTCAACGCCCTTCTTGAGCTTCTGATACTTGACCTTCTGGACGTTGCCAGCTTCGTCAACTTCTTCCTGCGTTCCTGAGATGATGCCATCCTTGCGCATGATCTGGGTGTAAGTGCCCAGACGCTCAGGGGCGGTCGTCTCCCCGAACGTGTAGTCGTCGCCTTCAAGCTGCGCGTTGGCAGCAGGCGAGACGAGCGCGTCGGTTTCCCATTCAGGATGCTTTGACTTGAAAGACACCTTGTTGATCATCGAATAGATCGGGGTGTCTTCCGGGGTGATGCGGCTAACCACATCAGAGAGTTCCTCACGATTGCCAACGGCAGACGTGGACTGGAACGTGTTGGTGATGACAGCCATTGGGCTATCTCCTTATGAAGGTGGGTTAATCGAAATTCACCAACATCGCCGCTTCAATGCTTCCTGTCTGAGACAGCTTCCGCATTGCGTCACGGTTCTTCACCATTTCGGGGTTTTGCGCCCGGTTCTTCGGCTGGACGACGGGAGGCACGTTTGCCACCTTTGCCTTTGCCGACTGCTTTGCATTCCGCGCCGCCAATCCCTCAGCCGCCAAATCAAGGACGACAAGGTAACGATGGTCAGTAATGCCCGCGATTTCCTGAGGGCTTAATCTTGACAATTCTCCAACCGGGTTGATCCGGTTGAAAAAGTCAACCTTGCCTTTTTGCGTTGCAAGCTGCGGAAGTGCGTGAATCATTGCGTCACTTTCGAGCGCCAGTTTTTCAGCTTGCTTCTGCATCTCAATCGCATTTTTCGCCTCTTCTTGAGACGTGGCAAAATGCTGTGCCTGCTGCAACCTTTCAACGGCTTGCTCATATTGCGCCTTTTGAGCGACGAACATGCCAGGGTCAGAATAGGCAAGGTTTGGGTCAGGACGCGGGGGCAATGTGCTTTGCAAGAAAGCATTCATAGCCCGCATGGTGTGATGTTGCTGGGTTGTGACCGCTTCAAACTCTGCCCGCTGGTTTGCGAGCGCCTGAGCTTTCCGCGTGTAGTCAGATTGACGGAGATAACCGTTTTTGATTTCGGCAAGTGACACGGCGCTGCCATCGGGCAACGTAACCGTCACATCGTCCTTGGGTGCCTTGGCCTCGCCTTCCGGCGTTTCCTCTGCATCCTCTTCGGTTTCCTGTTCGTCTGACTCTCCGGCCTCTTGAACGCCCTCAGCGCTCTCAGCCTTCTCACCTTCGATTCCCTTGGGGGCCGGTGTTTTGTCGTTATCCTGCTCATCGTCAGGGTCGGCAAAGTTCCAGTTGGAGGGGTTGTCGATGTCAGTTGAGGGTTGTGCGTTATCGGTCCCGCCTGTCGGCAGGGTGTCGGATTCGCTCGTGGTCATTGTAGTTCCTTAGTTGTGCGCCCGCACTATGCGGGGGCGGCTTTCGACGGCGGCTTGTTGCGAAGAATAAATTCGCAGTTCTGCCGGAAAGAACGGACGGCGCGGACTTCGGCAAGTGCTGCCTGTTGCGCCTGATTATCTGTCAGTTGGGCATTTACAGCCCGGTTGATTGCCTCTTGTTCCATCTTGGTCATCAAGGCGGTAAAAAGGGGGTTGTTCAAAATCTCGCGGGCATGGTGTTCCCGCTCTTGTTCGCTCATATCATTCATGCAGAAGGTACAAAGCCACAGTGGCTTCCTCATCGCGCCTGCGCTTGCGGAGGTGGCGTTCCATCCGGGCCATTTGCTCATGGATTATCGCCATGAGAACGGGCCAGTTTATCTTTTCGTCCTCGTATCGCTCGAACCCACACCAAATGGCAGCTACATTCGCTTTTGCGGGGCTGTGGCTTAGTTTTTCAGCCAACGGGGCAAAGGATGCCTTGAGTTCCTGAAGGCGCTCCTTGGCTTTCTTTGGGGCAGGGGCTGGCCTGCTATATTTCCGTTCAAATTCCTCAATCTGCTTTGCGTAAATGGCCCGACGGGCTTTGTCAGCAAAAGCATCATCACCATAAACGCGGGCAATGACCGCAGCCTGTGGGCCGAAATATGGAAGCCCGAAATAAGCCGGGGCGAAATACGCGCCGCCAAACATATCAAGCCCCCGTTAGTGTGACCGCCGTGCGGTTCCCCGTCGTGGTCGTAACAGCCGAAACACGGTCTGCCGTGTCATCAACGCTGCGGAAGGTTGGTGTACCCGCGTCCATGCCGGACACCTTGCCCGCCAGAACAGAAGCCATGATGCGAACCAAATCCGCCGCCGTGTAAGTCCCCTCTAGCGTTACCGCCCAAGGGTCGCCCCCGGCCCCGGATGCGTTCAAAAGTGCGCCCATAGTGCCAGCCACATCATTAGATGCCGCCAAAGCCCCCCAAACCGCGCTTGCCACGTTGGCAGAGTTGAGAACGTCGCCCGTTACCACAATTTCAGCAGCCAACTCACCAAGCGCCGTTGACGTTCCTGTTGCAGTGCCTTCGCCGGACAATTCCGCCGCCGCGTGGGCAAGAGCCGTTGCAGCACCCGCTAGGTCGCCTTCGCCTGCCAGCGTTGCCGCAAGCTGCAAGAAAGCATCAGCAGAGGCGCTTGTGATTGCGCCGGACCCGGTGAGAGCCGCCACAAGCGAAATGATAAGCGCACCGATGCCAGTCAAGTCACCTTGACCCGCAAGCGTCGCCTCGCCGTTCACGCCACCAGCAATTGCTGATGAAAAAGCCCCCGCGCCGCTGATTTGGTTCCGGGCCGCGAGCGCACCAGCCTTTTGCGGCATGAGCCAAGTGTATTCGTTGCGATAACCGCTTGGGACGCCAGCCAAATCGGAGGAAATGCCTTCGCCAGCCGTTAAATTCCTTTGCGAGCCTGTTGGTTTGGCGTGGAGTGCGTACGGATAGGCACTGTTCGAGACAGTCGCGCCGAAAATGCGAACACCGCTCGAAAAATCCCTGTAGCCGTTTTGCAGCAGGGCCATGGATTAGCCACCATAACCATAATCGAAATCAACCATAATAGTGCCCGCCGAAGTCGTGGCACCCGTCTGGAACAAGAGGAACTGAATATTCGCGCCATCCACAATGCGGGGCAGTGACGGGAATGCGTTCAGGAAGTCAACCTTGGTGTAAAGACCAGTTGCTGGAACCGGAATAGTCCAGAGCGGCTTGCAAAGCCCTATGACAACCGTACCGGAAGCATGTGCCGTGCCGGACCAAACCAGCGAAACAATGTCAGAGACACCAGTATCGCCCGACGCCATGGGCAGGAATGGGTTGTACTTGTTCGCCGCCGTGCCGGAATTGAGAAGCTGCCCGATGCCAAGTGATGCCGTTGACGTGAATGTGGTTGTTGCACCAGCACCGCCACCAGTGTCAAGATAGTTGATAACGCAAGTAGGGGCGTTGATGCCCAATGCCGTATCAGCAGCAACAAACAGCCGCAAACCCTCGCCGCTCGCGTACCTGTCCCCACCGCCAAGCGCGGTCATTGTTACTGTCTTTGTGCCTGTCGTGCTGACGTTCGTACCGGACAGCGGTACATAGCCAACAAGGTCAATTGCCATCAAATACCAAGGCGCACCCGCCGCCGCCACACACGCAGCGCCAGCGCCTAGGAAATGCTTTGTTGCCGTCGAGACGTTGCCGCCATGATACGGCGCACCCTCAGACCAAGTGTCATCCGTCGAAACGAACGTCAAATCAGACCCGGCAAAGGTTGCCGCCGCAGGCGAACCCGCATGGCCGGAAAGCAACTGCCAATGGCCAGCCGTACCAGCAGACGAAAGCGTCTTGTTGTAAAAGACGTTCCCATACTTGCCGTTCGTCGTGATCTGGTTAATCAGGTCGTCTTGTGAGGTCCAGCCCATTCATCAATTCCATGTTGTTTCGACCAAGCCGACAAGAAAGCTTGATGCAAGGGAGCCACCATATCCGGCGGCGAGAAGGTTTAGCACAGCGCCGTCAATAATCTGGACGGGCCTATTGTGAATCATTGCCGCGAATTCATTGCAAGCGCCGTAGCTTTCCAAGTTGCCTGACGTTGTGCGGCGCGCCTCCTGTGTGACGTATGCCGTCATCAAAGGCTTAACGATAACCAAGGCCATCAAGCCGCCGCCAGCCGCCGTGAATGTCACGCTTTCAATCGACTTCACGCCACTGTCGCCCGCCTGCAATGAACAGAACGGATGATAGGACGCAGCAGAACCTACGCTTGAAGCCACCACTTGCCCACCCGCACCTACGGCAAATGTGAAGTGGTTTTGAGACACCCGGCCCGATACGCCGTTCTCATTGGTATAGGTGAACGTGAACTGCCCTGTCGTGGAGGCCGTGGATTGTGATACCGCGACAACCTGCCCGCCTTCATAGCGCGGGATTGCCGTGGTGTTGGTCATATCCTGCTGCTCTCCCACCGCGTCCGTGTCGATGAACGGATAATACAGAAGATAGTCAGACAGTATCAGCCCTTGCCTTGAATTGGCCGTTGATGTTGCCGCGCTCGCCCCGCTCATAAGCTTGAGGTTTCGCAAGTGCTGAGTTGCCGGACTAACCGTCGGAACATAAATTCCGCGTGTCGGGTCAACCACAGAAGCCTCAAGAGGCGTTGACGCATAGAAGTTAGCCGGGGGTGATCCCGCATAATAGGAATAGTCTGTCCACGCGCTTGTCGTGGTCGCCACACTTGACGGGGCCTTTCTAAACCCCGTTATCCACGATTGCCCCGCATTCTCAGCGTCAGGCCATTGCCGGATATTGTCGAACCCCATTATTTGCCGCCTGCAATACCGGACGCACCACGCGCCGTGGCCTTGAGTGAGGCAATCACCGCCGCATTAACATGCGAGCATGACCGGACAATTGCATCGCCGTCGGCATGGACAGGCGCACCGCATTCCTTGCAAGTGAACATTGTCGGCTCAGGTTTCAGTGACATCAAGCGCACCCGCTGCGAACTGTGGCTGAATGCCGTTGGCAACAGCCAGTGAAGATGAAAGCGCCCCGGCATAAAGAACCGTCCCTGCACCGCTGGACGCCGTGCCAATGGCAACATGGCTAATCGTGGCCCCCGTCACACCGCATTGCGCGAACTGTGCCAGCGCAGCGTTGGCCGTGGCCCCGCTTGATGGCACATCCCAGCCGCCCGTCGTTCTGGCAACAGCGATACGGGCATAATTTGTATACGCCGTTTCGTTTGTGGTCTGTGCGCCGCCAACGCCGGGGTCACCTGTATGCAGTGAAAGATAAAGATTGGTGGCTGGCGTCGAACTGTCATTCTCCGCAATATCGGCCCATGCCGTCGCGTTGAAAATCAGGGCCAAAATACTGTTACAAGTTGCTGTGCTTTTGGGCATGGTAAAACCTCAGTTCAATTGTTCCGCGCCCGCAAGTTCCCCGTTTTCGTCACGGATGAACTGCACTCGCTTTGGTTTGCTGGTGCGCTCAATATCTTCATGGCGCTCCGAATCTCGCTTCATTCTGTCTTGTTCCGCCGCCGTCTTGGCTTCTTCGTCCTGCTTCAACTTCAACAGGATATTAGCTTCCGAAGTATCACGGGTTACGCCAAGCTTTGCCCATTCCAGCTTAAGCCGTTCGTCAATCTCATACTGTTTAAGCTGACGGTCCTTGTCCTTGTCCGCACTTTCGATTTGAACAACCGCTGTGCGCTCTTCAACAGCGGCGCGGCTTTGAGCAATTTCTTTCTGCGTGTTGGCGTTAATCTCAAGCGCCTTGGACTTCTCTTCGTATTGAAGCTCCATCGCCTTCAATTCTTTTTGCGCGGCGATTTCGGCCTGCATCTTCTGCATTTCAGGGTCCGGCTTATTTGCCATCGCCTGCTTGAGCGCGGCCATTTCCTCAGGCTTGGGCTTGGTGAAGTATAGCCTTGGTGACTTCAGCCCCGCCGCCTCAGCCAGCTTGAACAGCGTGTTCCCAAGGTTCTCAGGCGTTACAAACGGGTTCTGTGGGCCAAGGGCCGCAGCCACACGCTCTTGAAGGGAAAGGACGCCCTGAAGCGTCTGCATATCACGTTCCCGCGTACCAGCCCCCAAGCCCGTATTAACCGAACAATCCATTTCCGCATTCCACTGGCGCGGATCGAACGTAACCCATTCATCACGCAAGCGCACAACGCGGGGCTTGTCCTGGTGCTTGATGGTTATACGAAGCAGGCCCTTGAATGCCCGCTCCAAGCCTCTAGCGAACGTCTTGGCCATCAAGTCAGCCTGGCCGATGCCCTGCTGCTCAGCCATGGCCGAAGCCTTTGCTGTGACGTTCTGCAAGGCGTCAGGGGGAAGCCCGCCGGAAGCATCGTTCACACCCGTCCGCTCTTGAATCTTGCGGTCATTGTATTCAAGCATCTGGAACGATTGAGCGGCAACAAACGGGATAACAACAGGCTGAACCGCCTGCGATGCCGTCATGCCGTCCTTGAGCCAAATCGTTTGACCGAATTGCGGGTTGGTCACGGCGTCCGGGTTTTCCACCGCATCACGCGGCATGGCAATCTGTGGGTTGTTCTGCCAATAAAGGTTATCAAGCGTCTGGCGAACAAGAACCGTATTGACGCGCTGCAGGTCCATCACGTCATCCGCAATCGAAACACCTTCCCACTGATGCGGGCGGCGCTTCACGGCGCAGATTGAGTACGGAACGTCGTCGGCCTCTTCATTCATGAGCAGGCCGTTGGTCGTGACAGCACCACCAAAGCACATGCGGCGCAGTTCCGCTATTCCGTCGTCGTCCAAGTCGATACGAACGTACACTTCATAGTAGTCCACCTCTTGAAGCTCAGGCGTCAATTCGTTGCGCCCGCCCTCCATCAACTGGCGGCGCGTGATTATCTCCGCCTCTTCCATCTTGCCGTCAGCGCCGTTGATTGGCAGCTTGGCAACCACTTCCTTGTCGTAGCCCATGGCGACCAATTCAGTGCGGCGCATACGGGTCTTGCGCCCGATGATAGGCGAAGTGTCTTCTGACAAGGCGTCAGGGTGGATAAGGAATTCCTCAAGCGGCAAGCACTGCATATTCGGCTTGCCATTGGTGACACGGCGACGAATCTTGAGGTCGTGAACCGGAGCCATAACCTTGCCCTGCGGCGTGTCAATAGCCTCTTGGCGTTCCGTATGCTCCAGAACCTCAACGCCCTCTTCATTCACCAGAATGGCAAATGCGTTCTCGTCAAGCCCGGTATGCTTTGAGACTGTAACCGTGGTTTTCTCGTCAAACCACCAAGTCAGAACGGCATTGCGAAGCTTCAGCGCATCATGGATTGCGTCGGTTATGACTGTCTCGCCGTCACACTCAGGAAGGACAACGTGGTTGATGTAGTCCGTTGCCTGTTCTGCGCCCTCTTCGTCGCCCATGCCGCCCGGCTTGAATTCCACAAGCTGGTCAGACGACAGAAAGACGCGGGTCAGCGATGGCAAGACCTTCTGGACGGTCTCGCGCACGTCACGGCTTACGACAGACGAACGCCCCTTGTCGGAAGGCGTGTCAACCATAACCCCGTCGTAATATTCATTTGCCTTGATGCGATCAGCCGAAAGAGTGTCGCGATAGTTCTCGCACTCTTTGACCATATCAGCGACCAAGGCGATAAAATCGCGGTCAGCCATCAAATAACCTTACACTGCGGCTGGAATCGTGAATCCCAGTATTCTTTTTTGTTGGCTTGCGCGGCGACGGTAACTTGCGCAAGACGTTCACTGCTGAAGCGCCGGACGCGCCCTATGCAGTCATCCAAAACAACGCCGTCAGCGTAAATGCGAATTTTTGGCCGCAACTCTTCACCAGCCAAAGACAAGCTAAACCACCTGCCCGGAGGGAAGAACAAACCGCCCTCTTCAAAACACTGGGCAACCATTTTAATCGGAGGCTTCATCAAATAACCTTCCGGGGAATGTGCTTAGGCGAGGTCGTCCCGCCCGGTTCTTCGTAAACAACAGCGCCAAGCCCGAAAGCATCCGCCGCATGTGAAGCCCAATCGTGGTTAGGCCCTAATCCTATGTTGCGCTCAGTATCGCGCCGCTCATGATACCAGCCTATCGCGTCAATCCCCGGCTGGCACTTGTGGTCGAACCACATACGAGGAAACAACCGTCTGGCGGCCTGTACACGCTGCATGGCGGCCCCGGCCCCTTGGTTTGGAATAACCTTGACCTGAAAGCCTGCGGCCCTTAGCGCCCCCTCGTAAGAGGTCTGGTGAACCTTGTCATTTGACGCGCCGTCATGCGGCAGGATGCAAAGCGCCTTGTCGTAACCCTTATCGCGCAGCCATTGCACATGAACAGCAAGGGGCTGGCCTTGCGCCTCGTAGTAATCAAGCCACCTGATTTCACGCCCGACAAACTGGCAAATCCAAATAGCCGTCGCGTCAGCCTTGGCCCCTGTGCCACCAATGTCCCATACCGCCCGGAGCGTCATGAGCGGGTCACGGGCAACGTTCGCTATCCGCTTTTCCTTGCGGGCTTCAGCCAATGGAACAGCGTAGTAAGCGCCCTCCATGACCGTGATGTAATCGCCTTCCCAAATATGCCCGTATTGGTCCGGGTTATCCCTGAGGCAGTCTTGGCGTTCCTGCTCAAGAACGGCAGGGAACCAAGGGTTATCGGAATAGTTGGCACGGACAAGAACGGAACCCGTTGGCGGCTTGTCGCCCCTGAACATGAGATCAACCGGGTCGGTCTTAAGCCTTGGGTTCCAACTGAACCAAAGCTCACTGCCGTCCTTGCGAATTGTCGGGCGGAGCAGTGAAAGGGAACGCGCTGATAAAGACTGCGCTTCCTCAACCCACGCAATGTCCACGCCTTCTAGTGATTTGATACTCTCCGCTGTATGGTCCTGCATACCCTGAAACAGGATAACGCCGTCACCAGGCGTCTCGATAACCTCACGGAACACCTTGAACCCGTCCACCTCGCCCAGCCCGAACTTGCCAAGCTGGTCTTCAATCAAACGTTTGGCGCTTTCCTTGAGGCTTTTCTGTACCTCGCGAATGCAGACGGCACGAAGGCCCCGCGTCATTAAGGCATAGTCAGGCAAGAGGCTTGAGAAGAACTGGGACTTGCCAGAACCACGCCCCCCATGTGCCCCCTTGTACCGGGAGGGCATGAGAAGCGGTTCAAACACCTCGGCAGTTGGAATATCAAGAACGCGGCTTGACAACACTGCGCCTGACTTCGTGAACGTGTTGAACGGGTCCGCCGTCCGGACCTGACTGCTCCTGAATGACCTTATCGCCGTAAACCTTGGGCCGCATCTTGCCAGCCAGCCATTTGCGGCTATCAATCTGAACGCGGGCGAGCGCTGCGTCTGTCGCCTCATCCGCAATATTCAGGATTTCATCAGCAAGAACATCAGCTTGCATCTCTCGCGCGTGCGCGTACTGGTCTCTAAACCAATCAACTTGACGAAGCCAGCGCATGACCATGGACTTTGATGGCTTGCCTGGCTCAGCACATATTGACCTTAGGCTTTCACCGTCAGCAAGGCGCTCACAAATCTCGTCCGCAATCTCTTGGTTTAACCCTGAGGGGCGTCCGCCTTTGTTTTTGGCTTCACTTGAGGCGAGTTCCTTGCCTTCCGGCGCGGATTGTTCGCTCATGCTTGGTTATCCTTGTTGGTGGGATAGGTTCCCGTCTCAGTCCGCTACGGAACGCTCTAGGGTAAGAAATGCCGGAAGGGCTGGCGTCGAGGGAGTGAGACGGGAATTTGTGCGATTTGGTGCAAAATATGTGTTGACAGCCCGCGTTCACATGTGCGATATGGAACATATCAGCAAGGGAGACACGGAAATGGATACCGCTACCAAAGTGAAAGCCGCCCTACTCCGCAAGATGCGGGCACGGTCAAACTCTATTGAAGTTGTAGACCAGCCGGGAGCGCGGTTTGTATTTGATCACGCAACTGGCAACAAAATGCAGTTTAGCATTTGCCTGAATGGAATTCCGTTCACTCAGGCATGGTCAAATAGAGGCTACAGCGTTGAAGCTTGCTATGAAAGCTTCAAGGGCTTGATCAA
>Ga0075163_10013339_pt1 | contig 10648 bp, 13 predicted proteins | sample JI1023141ADNA_FD_71478 | JGI IMG/M metagenome (GOLD analysis project Ga0075163, IMG submission 71478) | Wastewater effluent complex algal communities from Wisconsin, to seasonally profile nutrient transformation and Carbon sequestration -... | ecosystem: Engineered > WWTP > Effluent > Algae... | reverse complement strand
ATCTAAGGTCACAGCGCCCGGCGCAAAGTAGCACAGGTGGCCGAGGACATCGACGTGAGGCATAAGAGCGGGGAGAAAGGCCGGGCGCTCAGCCAGCGAGATCCGAGGATATTCTAGGAAATTCCAGTCCTCGATGGTTAGTTTGACGGGCACTGGCCCTTTGGCGCACGGCAGCGAGCCCACAAAGACGCGACGAGGCGTCCGCGCGGCCACAGGATGAAATCCACGGCTTCGCAGCAGCCTCAGCGATTCGCCCAACGCCGTCACGTGATCGTGCTTTCAGCCGGCCTTGGTGGAAGGAATTACCGGCGCCACCACGCGCGATGCAGGTGTGTTGCGGATGATGTCCGAATCGCTGTCGAACTCCACACGCGTACTGTCCATCGGCAGACGCGCACCGAACTGCTGACGCAATCGGGCAATCACTACCTCCTTCTCATGTAGCGCCAGCTCGCGCGCCTGGAACAATTGCGCGGCCAACTGACCGAAGCGCTGGGCGGCCGCCTCACGGTCGGTTGCCTGGAGTCGGTTGAAATCCTCCGCGCCGTCATCGATGCCCGGCTCGCGGATTTCACCTAGGAAGGCGCGGCTCAGGCGCCGGGCGGCATCCTCCAGCGCACGATCGTCGCGTCCAGCGCGTGGTTCGAACCCCTGCGCCACTGCGATCATGATCGATACCGAGGTGGGGCCGCCCTGCTGCCACTGGTAGTCACGCCAAGCCTTCAGGCAGCGGCAGACCCGGTGCAGTTGCAGGCCGTGTTCCTCGAAGCGGTCCATAAACCAGTTAGCGACGACCTCGGGGTCCGACGGCTTCCATTCACCCTTGCGCGTCGCCATGACCACGCTGTCTAAGTCGTCCCACTGTTGTCGGGTCTCAATGGCCTCCGCGAAATCGATGCTCTCCACGCTGGCGGAGTCGTACGATGCATGGGCTTTGGCCAAGGCCACCGATTCGGTGATCTTCTCGAACTCCTCCACAGGTGCCGCATACAAGGGGACATCAATGTGCGCCCAAGGGGCCACCTGGATGCGGATGCAAGTGGCCTTGCCGGGAAGCAGCTCCCACTCCTCCTTGTCGCAGAGCTCTTCTAGGAGTTGCTCGACCAGGACGAAGTAGGCCTTGGCCATGTCATGGGGCGGCCCGTTCTCCTCCCACACGGTGACCGGCAGATAGACCCCATAGTCCCAGTCCATTTCCTGGGGTGGCATCATGGCCGGCACGACGCATGTGTCGTAGGACCATGAGCCTTGCGTCCGGAAACGCGGCGTCACGCTGCGGTCCATACCAAGGACGGTTTTGGTGGCCAGGCTGATGCGCGGCTTGAGGTGGCTCTCGATCTTTTTGACACACGACCGCAGATAGCGGCGCTGCTCCATGTCAGGACGAATACGACTCTCGAACGTATCCGCACCCACGCTGCTTTGGAAGAATAGCTTGGGGAACTTTAGCATTGGGTTTCTCGGGCGGCGTTAGGGCCGTAGTAGAACTTCGGGGGAGCGCAGTGGTGGTGGAGAAACGCCTGACAGTCCTCGCGGCCCAGGCAAATCTTTGATTTCTCGGAGGCGGCGCCGATCAGCACCTCGCGCGCGGGCCCATTGGTCTTGTCCAGCGCAACAGCCCCGGCCCGCTCGTCGGTTAGCACATCATCCAATGGCACGTAGCGAGCTCCCAGACGATGCTGAAGCATGAAGTCACAGAGCGACTCCTGGACCGAGATTGACAGCCCAAACAGCCGCTTTGGCATATTGGCGGGATGGATGCCACCCCAGTCGTAGGTTCCTCCACTGCGGTTGCGGCGAGGGTCCGCCGTAAACTTCGAGGACATGGTGCCAATGGACATCATGTGCACGGACTCGGGCTGTTGCCCGAGAAAGGTCTGGGCCTCGTGAAGAGCCAGCAGCCCGGGTGCATTGGCGTAAAGGCCGCCATCCACGTACTGGTTGTTGTTGAATGTGTGTCTAGGAAAATATGCGGGGGCCGCACTCGTCGCTAGGGCAACATCCACCAAGCGGAACTGATGGTCGCGCTTGAACGACGCGTGATGGGGCGTCTTGAACAGTTGCGGCTGTCCCGCCGAATAGTTGATCGCGGGCACAATGACCGGATGCTTGCAGGCGCCCAGCGTCTTCTCGCCGAAAAGTTCCGTTGCGCTCAGTAGTCGCTTCAGGGGCTCCGGGGAGTATGGGGCACGCACGATCCCCCACAGTGAGAAGCGGCGTCTGAAGATCTCCTGCCCATGTTGCTCGAAGAGTTTGACCATCTGCTCGGCGGGAATCTCCATAGCGACCGCCAGGGCCAGGATTCCGCCAATGGACGTGCCGGCGATCAAGTCGAACCGCCGGGCGATGGGGCCACCGATATCCTCTTCCAGATCAGCCAGGATCTTGGCCGTGTAGAGCCCACGATAGCCGCCTCCGGAAAGCGCCAGTACCTGAAAGCGCGCTTGTTCTGAATCCATCTTTTGCATTAGGCCTCGATGGTGTGGGTCCAAGCAGGAAGTCCACTTTCAGAGAGGTATTTCACCAGCGGCGGACTACCAAAGAACTGAACTCGGCCACCGGACATAAATGCTAGGGCCGACTGATCGACTCGTAGATTGGCAAGCCTGGCTTTGGCCGTCAGTTCGGCGAGAAGCTGGGCGTTGTCATCGCGTGCGCCGGATGAGGACCGTGCCTCGAAGACAGCAAAACTAATCCAACCGCCGCTACGGGCATGCTCACGCAGATGGGCGAGATTGACCCTCATTGATGCCTCCTTGTCCAAACCTATCCCAAACATGGAATGCATTATTACGTCGGTAGTAGCTCAATTAGTGACCTAGTAACTTTCGAGTAGCGAATTTCTTGTTGCTGCGGCGCACAGCAAGACGTGTAATTTGCGTCGCAATTCGGGTGGGCCAAGCACCTCTACTTCCGGGCTGTGGCGCAGGAGGTCCATGATCAGTTCCTGATCATTTGAGTAGGGCACCTCTAGCATATAGCTGCCATCTTCTAGGTAGGAGCTCGTCTGGTCGTGGTGCCAGGTCTCCTTACCAACCCATTGGGCGCGATCCGAAGTGAATTTCAAGAGTGCTCGGTGCGCGGCTGCTCCGGCAAAGATCCCGTAGCCGCTGCGAAAGTGCTCATGCATTTCCTTGGGACTAACCTCAATGGCAAGTTCGTCGAGCACTCGAATGGACTGAATTGCATCAAGAGCAAACGAGCGGAGTGCGTTTTTACTGTGGCACCAAGCGTCAAGGATCCAGTTCTCTCGATAGTGCACCAGTTGCTGCGGAGAAATGACTCTTCTTGTGCTCTCCTTGCGGTCCCGATTCCAATACTCCATGTATAGGCGCTTGCCTTCCACCAGTCCGCTAGCTATTTGCTGGAAGTGCTTGGACTCGACCTTGCGCGGTGCGAAATGAATTAGACGAAGTTTGTGCTCGATAGCGCGTGCTGAAATGGCGCCTTCTGCCAGCATGCTGCGAAGCCGCGATTTCAGAGGAGCGACATGCTCCTTGAGTAGACCAGGCTGAACACCTTCGACAAGGTGCAACATAGTTAAAAGTGCGATGACTTCTGATGAGTCGAACCAAACTCCCGGTAGTTCAAATCTACCTCCTTCAGCCAGATCGTCCCGAATGACCCATCCGCGTTTAGTCCTATCCCATTCGAGCGGGCATCCAAAACGGTCTCGAAGAAAGTCAAAGTCGCGCTTGAGCGTTGCCTCTGAAACTTCCAGTTCCTCCTTGAGGAACGACATTGAAGCCGAACCGCGCTGGCGTATGAAGCTGACAATCTTCGTGATGCGCTCTATGCAAACCTTGGACACTCTCCCTCCCTTGGACTGATATCGCCGCGTCCGCTAAGCCCTTGAGGCCAGATGGAATTATGCCTAAAAAATACACTTGAGGTGCGAGAACTAGATCAGTGGCGAGTTGCAGCGTAAGCACCCGGCCAACCCATCTTGCCCGTGGTATTCAGGGCGTAGCTGCGTCTGCCCGCTTCCTGCGATGGGGCCGCAACTCCCTTTTCCGGCTCTGCAGCTGAGTCGGCAGGCGGGTGGGGATGTCCTTCAGATAAACTGCGCCCGATGCGTTACTTGCCCCTGTTAATAGCCAGTCTCCTGGCCGGCTGTCATTCAGCCCCTCTCTTCCCTCCTGCACCTGACCCCGTCGAATCAAAACCTGCGGCCCCGCGTAGCTCCACAGGTCTCTCATTCGAACTCGTCAATAGCAAGAAGGCTGTCGGACATCGTGATTTCAGCAATGCAAAGAAAGTCTTGCCGGATATCTGCGCCGGCATGCAGGAAGACTTTTACTGTGGCTGTGCCTACATCAAGACCGTTGTCAATTTTGCGAGCTGTCATTTCGTGCCCAGAAAGAATCCAATCCGAGCGGGGCGTATCGAGTGGGAACATGTCGTGCCTGCATGGGTGCTAGGGCAAGCGCTGTGTCGAAATCGGTTCCCTCTCGAGAAACTCATTCAAAAGCAATTTTTTGTACTACTCAACGTGGCGCAGCCTCCGCCACAAACCCATTTACATCGAAGCGCCGCAGGAACGCTCTTGCTGCGTTCTCCGACTTGGCCCGTAGCCAGTCGCCCCACGCATCATCCGGAAGGATCACTACAGAGCGTTTCTCGTCCTCGGGTTTGTGGAACCGCATAAAAACTGGATCGTTGTCGGCATTGATCGTCAGCATGGTCATGGACCATGTGGGCTGGCCGGTTTCACTCAACTTGCGTTCCCACAGCCCAGCGATCCCCATCGGCTTTCCGTCTGCGCGACGGATCGCCCAGCGCACGACTTTCCCTGTCTCATAGCAAGGTTCAAACAGTACCTCTGCCGGGATGATGCACAGTTGCCCACGCTTCCACGCATCCCGAAACGAAGGTTTCTCCCCGACGCTCTCCGACCGTGCGTTGTAGGTCGAACGCACGATCTTCGTATCCTTCGCCCAACTCGGGATCAGGCCAAAGGCGGCGGGCACCCATAGCCGGGGTGCGAAGTTTGTGACGATGGGCACCACCGACCCCGGGTAGGCTTCTCCATACGAGAAGTCGGGGGCTGGCAAGGGAAGCGCCGCAAGCGTTTCCCGAGACGAGGGACGATAGTTGGCACACATGGTTGTGGACGCAGGGATCAACGCATCCATTATCTGCGAGGCCGAGGCGACGTGACGAGGTCGCTTGCATTGGCTTGAATGCTGTATAAAATTACAGCATTCGTCTTGCGCTGCTCTCATGCCAAAGTTACTTACACTCTCCCCGCCCGATCTCGCCAACACCCGAGGCATCTTCGTTCCCTTATCCGGCGCGCCTCGACAGGCGTTGCCGGTGGATTCGATCAAGATCTCAGCGGGCTTCCCATCGCCCGCCGCCGACTATGAAGAGTCACGCCTCGACATCAACGAGTACCTGGTCCGCAACCCGGTCAGTACGTTTTTCTTCCCAGTAAAGGGGGATTCTATGGAGGGCGCCGAGATCTTCGACGGCGACATCCTGGTTGTGGACAAGAACGTGCGCCCCCGGCATGGGCACATCGTCGTGGCCTTCGTGGATGGGCTGCGCCTGGTGAAGCGCCTCTACCGTCGGGGAGGTCGAATGGCGCTCGAAGAGGAGAACCCGAAGTATCGGCCGCTCATCGTCACCGTAGAAATGGACTGCGTGATTGGGGGCGTGGTGGTCGGCAAGTTCAAGCGGATGCCTGTCTGATTGGAAGAACGATGCCCATCTTCGCGCTGGTGGATTGCAACAACTTCTACGCTTCCTGCGAGAAGTTGTTCGATCCGACCCTAAAGGCAACGCCGCTTGTTGCCCTGTCGCATAACGATGGCTGCGTGGTGGCCCGCTCGGCGGAGGCCAAGGCGCTCGGCATTCCGATGGGCGCGCCCTGGTTCCAGATCCGGGAGGAGGCTGAGTCTCGCGGTGTGGTGGCCTACTCGAACTACGCCCTATACGCCGACATCAGTAACCGTGTAGTTCAGGTGCTGTCCGGTTTCTCACCGAACGTCGAGGTTTACAGCATCAATGGTAGGCGTCCAACCGGTCCACCTTGCGCGGGTTAGGTACTAGTCCGGGTGAGTTCATAATGGCCAATCGTTTTCCGACTAGTGAAGTAATTTCCTTGAAGTAGTCCGCCGCTTTCAAGGCTAAGTTTTAGAATCGCCGCACCTTTATATGGTGCCTGTGGAGCAGCACCTGACTTATGTTTCGGCGTGGTGAGAAATACATAATAGAGTACGCTGCGGCCTGTTTCTGGGTCTTTTTTTGGCTTTGCCAACAATGTTTCCGAATCGGAATCTTCAGCATCTACATCCATTCCAATTTTCAGAAAATCCTGTTTTATTATCGCCTTTGCGCAAGATGTTCCGCTTTTACCTTCCCACTCCCAATGAATCACCATCCTCCAAGTGCCGTTTAAATTTGGAAATAGCCATTTGTTTAGTGCAGGAAACTTCCCCCAAAGCCATTGCCAGCCAAAGTGGAATAATCCAAGTAGGATAAGATGCAGTGCTGCTGAACCACCGCTTGCGATTGATATGGCGGTTGAGAATCCCGTTTGACTATCATAAATGGCCCATAAAATCAGCCCCGTAACGATAGAATAAGCGACGGCGACAAGAGTGATAATTCGCCCAATAGGCAGGAGGCCGATCATTTTAGCGTCTCAAAGAGAGTTTCGTGGCCATTCTCGAATATGGATAGACCGTGTCCTTCGCTAACTATGCCGGTCATTAAAACCCCAGGGATAGCTGATCCGAAAATAGCCGCAACAAAACGACCACCAATAGGTCGGCCTCTATCTATATTGACGTTCAGGACAATAGGCGGCGAGAAGTATTGAGCAATATGAGTAATTAAGCCCGTATGATTAATTGTGTGAAATCCGTCGTGGTATTTGCTTTTGGTGCTCGACAAATGCGACAAGACTTCGGCGGTTGTGCCTGATATGGTTGGAAAATCTCCTCGCAGATTTATGATCGGCAAGCAGATTGGTGTATCACATACAATAATCCCGACCCCTGAAAAATCCGCATCAGACTTCAGCCATATTTCGTGCAGTAGGTTTCTAAAATCGAGCCTAGTCATAGCAGAATGAAGTGATGTACTTAACGTAGAACTAACGGGCGCTGCGCGGCTTTATCGCCCAGCGTACAGCAACCGAAGGGAGCGAGGTTAAGCGCCATGTTGGGCATTTACTAGAGGCGCCCAGTCTGAAAGACCAACCTACCGCTGGCGCAGGATGCTTCTGAGCTTCGCGTAAGCAGGACGCGGCGGGTTGCGCTGCGGGTACGACAGGTTACGAATGTTCACGGGCACCCTTCTTACAGAATAGACGCGCCCGTTGAGCCGAACGATGCAGTCCATGAAGTGTCGGCCGACGTAGGCAGTATGCTCGTTGGCGGTCAGCATCCTGAGTCCCACGCGCCTATGGCCGAGGTCGCTTAACCGGTCGGCCTCTTCGCCTTCGTTGCGGACGGTCCATTCTACGGTCGCGTATTCGGGCACCACGTGGGGGTTGGTAATGCGGAAGGTGAGTTCGCAGTCCTTGGCGACGGAGGGGACCTCGTTCCGGTACGTGGCGAGGACGGTTTTGGGATTGCCTCCGTGGACCTGCACCTCGATATCCGGAAGCACCATCACGGCCCGGCCCGACCTTTCGTCCACGATTTCCACTTGATCGGTTTCCGGCAACGGCATGAGGAAGGAGAAGGCCTCCGACCAGACGAGGGTGGCGGAGGCTTCGTCCTCGGCCGCTTCCGCGCGTTCCGCGACGTCCAGCAGGGCTTGAAGACGGGGCAGGAAGCCTTCCCATCCTGCGTCGGAAATCCGGTTGAGGTCCTCCGCCCTGTCCACCGGATTGGGCACCGCCTTCTTGTCGAAGAGGCGGCCATGTACCTTCTTGATGACAGCGATCAGAGCGTCGTCGTCGTCCATGCCCAACAGGGTTCCCCTCAGGCCCTGGTACGCCTGGGTCGCCAGCACGGTAACGAGGATGGACGAAGGCCTCGACTCTGGGGCTTCGTCGAACGAAACGGCGGCCCACGCCTTCAGGTACCGCACCAACCGTCGCAACTGCTCGCGGTCGTCTCCGATCGCCGCGTTCCTGAACCATTTGTAAAGCTTCTTGGGATCGCTGTCCTCCCAGGCGTCCGAGAGGCAGGCTAGGCGGCGCCGGTCGGTTTCCGGATCCAGGTGATAGACGGGGGTGTCGATATGGAATTGGCGGGCGTATACGACTCTCGAGCAGCGCTCTTTCGGCGGGGTGACGACTTCCTTCACGTCGCGGTTGCTCCGTCCGTAAAGCACGAGCTCATCTTGTACCCATTCCCGAAGCTGGGCTGGCGACGGAGTCGCGTCCTCTTCGTCGGTCCAGTGGAAGTAAACGCCGACGTCCACGTCGTACTCTTCGCCGGGATGCACCGGTCTTATCAGGGTGCCGTACTTGTACGATCCCTGCAGCCAGCTAGAAACGGGGTAGCCGTGCCTAGCCGGCAGGCGTTGCTTCAGGTGCTCCGCCAAGGCGTTCCATTGCTCTTGGAGGAATTGCCGCTGTTCGGCGGTCGGGGTAACCCGCCTTATGAGCGTTTGGTCCCGGTTTCCTGCAAACAGCTGCGCTGCGTGGCCCATCAGTCTTCCCTGTATATCTTAAGTTGCGGGCGGTGCCCGAGGAACGGCTTCAGCTTGGTGCCCAGAACGTCGGTCACCGCTTTTTCCGCCAGGCCTTTCAGCGTCCTGCAGGCGGTCGGGTCCGCCACGTCGAGGCCGAGGTCCTTTGCCTGCTCCTGCGAAGGCTCGTGATCGATGCGGACGTACCGGTCATTGAGCCGGTGCGACACCAGCTGGTCGACGAACTGCTGCTGGGAGGAAATGATTACGTTGAACAGCCGCTCGCCTTCCATCCAATCGGCGATCCCGAAGTCCCGACCCTTGCCGAAGGAGACGGAATAGCTTTTCGTCGTCGTGCCGACGCTGAGCACCCGGACCGCGTCGATGGGTACACCGAAGTAATACTCCGCTTCGTGGATCGCTATTAGGTCGGGCGCGTTGGCGAACAGGCCCCCGTCCGCGTAAAGGTTGCCGCCGACCTCCGCCAACTCGAAAAAGGTCGGAGCCGCCGCCGTCGCCAGCGCGATATCGACGGCCTTGTACCGCCAGTCCCGGGCCCATTCTTCCTTGTGCCTCGTTTTGAACACCTGGGGCACGCCCTGCGTCACGTTGACGGCGGGAATGGCAACGGGATGGACGGCGTCCCTGAGCAGGGTGTCCTTGCCGATCAGCTTGGCGACCGCCTCCCTCAGGGGGTCGGCCGAGTACCGCGGCTTCCGGCTATGGCGCCATAGGTCATTCAGTTTTCCGAGCTTGGTCGACGGGGGCTTGTGCTCGGGAAATATGTCGAGGCCGTGGCTTTCGAAGACTTCCACCACCGATTCCATCGGAACTTCGAAGGCGACGGCAAGCGCTACGATTCCTCCTATCGAGGTTCCGCAACTAAGGTCGAAATGCCGTCCGATACGGCCGCCGACGTACTCCTCGATCGTCTGTAACGCCCTGGCGGTGAACAATCCGCGGAACCCCCCTCCGTTGAGCGCCAACGCCTGAAACGGCGCGTCCTTATTCCATTCCATCGGTCCCTCAAGGCTCTGTGCGTTTGGAGTCACATTATATGCCAAATGTATATATTCTCCTGCTTGTCGACTTTACATCCGGGAAAAGCTTTGCGGACATCGGCTTAGGGTTGGGAGGGTGAATTCCCTGACTGGAAAAGCTACCGTCCAGCGTGATTTCTCTCTGGAGGGCTGCTTACCGACACATTGCTGACCGATTCAGCAGGCCGGCCCAATGACCGGATTGGCCGATTATGCAAAGCCAGCGATTATGGAAAGTAGTCGGGGTGACTGTGGCTAAGAAGCAGGCAGGAAGGGGCTTTGCAGCGGCTGGCATCCCCGCGAGCTCGACATAATTTCTTCGGTCTCTTGAAGTAGTAGTTCCACTTCAGGAGACCGTTATGAGCCACATCTCTTCGCCCCCGGTTACGCCAAGTACGCATCCAGCGTCGGTTCTCTCCGATCACATCACTGCGGAACTGCGCCGCTACGACGAACACATGCATGATGTCCGCGGGTTGGCTAACGGCAGACTGCACAAGCTGGACGCCAAGATCCAGCGCTACCGGGCGCCCGACTCGCTGATCAACTTCCTGAAGACGCTGTGACTATGTAAAGGTCGGAATGCTTGCCTACCGCTGCCCTTCAGTGTTTGACGGGCATCCCGATCTGCCACTTTCCATAATCGCTGGCTTTGCATAATCGGCCTTATGTAAAGCTTTCCATAAGGCCGAGGTCCCGCCGCTGGTCCGACAGGCTCAAGCTGTCTGAAAGCGATCCTTCGGTCTCCGGCATCGGATGGGCATCAGGCGTCGAGGTGGGTGTGTTCGAAGTCAGTCAATGATTCCGAATGAATCTTCCTGGAAACGGACGCACATCTTCAACCGAAGCAGGCGGCATACGTCTGGTCGATAGGCGCATACGCGTTTGCTACAAGCCAAGCCGTGGCGGCTGTCGGTGGTGTGAATGAATTTGCGCCGCCATACCGGACGTAGCCCATTGATACGCATGAGGGTTCGTATTCGGTACCGCCCCACGCGAAGCCCCTGCGCATGCAG
>Ga0075163_10013338_pt1 | contig 10648 bp, 4 predicted proteins | sample JI1023141ADNA_FD_71478 | JGI IMG/M metagenome (GOLD analysis project Ga0075163, IMG submission 71478) | Wastewater effluent complex algal communities from Wisconsin, to seasonally profile nutrient transformation and Carbon sequestration -... | ecosystem: Engineered > WWTP > Effluent > Algae... | reverse complement strand
TAATCATCAGCACTACCCCCATAAGTTTTTTGCCATTCTATATCTCCATTGGTAGTTAGTTTTAGTATCCAAGCATCGTTACCACCATTATTGTTGGTTACATCTCCATCATGGCTAAAAGTTGAACCTGCAACAATATATCCCCCATCAGTGGTTTGTTGGATGCTTTGAGCTTCATCAATACTGCTTCCTCCATAAGTTTTTTCCCATTCTATATCGGCATTATTGTTTAGTTTTGCTATCCAATAGTCACCACCATTTTGACTAGTATATTTATACCCTGCCAAAATATAGCCTCCATCGGTGGTTTTTCGCACATTTTTAACAAAAACTTCATCACTGCCGCCAATAGTTTTTTGCCATTCTATTGTTGGTGCATTGGCGGTGTTACATTCGCAATTATCTTTTTTGCAAGTGGAGAAAAAAACAAGGGTAAAAGAAAGAGCCAGCAAGAAACTTGTTTGTTTGTTTAATGTAGTGTACATGGTGTTTTTGTTGTTTTTTTGGGTGATAATTTACCTATTGCTAATGTTGTGCAAAGGTACGCCAAAAATGTAAAAAACTGCCCAAATAAGGTAATTATTTTGGGCAGTTTTTGGGTGGGTTGGTTTGGTGTTGGGGGTATTTGGGTTAATAACTTGATTATTTGGTATCTAAATAGTTATTCAATCTAATATTGTCGGGTAAATTGGGCAGCCAAATGTTAGGATTAAACTACCAACATTGTTTGTGTTTGTTGTGTTAGCCCCCCTCCAACTCCCCCCACAGGGGGAGAGGTATCCGTTTTATTTATACCCAACAGCATTTAGCCCCCTTTCAACTCCCCCCACAGGGGAAGAGGTATCCGTTTTATTTATACCCGATAGCATTAAGTTGAACAACTACTAAACAAAATAACTTACTTGTAAAACAAAAAAAACTGCCCTAATAGCACAGCTATTTTGGGCAGTTTTGGGGTGGGTTGGTTTGGTGTTGGGGGGTTATTTTAGTTTGATGATGATAGGAGTACTTAAAAAAGAATCAAAAAATTGGTTACCAAATACTAAATACCCACAATCTGGTGTCTCCAAAATGTATTTTGCGAATGTATCACTATTCTCTTGAGGTATTTGTCGTTGCCATAATAAAGTGCAGTTAGTATTTAATGCAGCTACAAAGATGTTTTTAATGTCTGAATTGGCATTTTGTGAACTTCCAGCAACTAAAAAGTTATTATCATGGGTTTGTAAGATACTATTAGCAGCTTCGGTACCACTTGTGCCTACAGTTGTTTGTTGTAAAATATTACCTGAATCATCGATTTTTATAACCCAAGTATCTTTATTTCCATGTGAATTAGTGATGTCTCCATTATTACTATCAGTACTTCCGGATATAATATAATGCCCATCATTTGTTTTTTGTATACAACTAGCAGCATCAGAATTATTGCCACCGTAGGTTTTTTGCCATGCTAAATTACCATTTGCTTGTAGTTTTATAACCCACAAATCTGTATTGCCATGGTTATTAGTAATATCGCCATCATTACTATTCGTTCCGCCTACAAATAGGTATTCACCATTGGTAGTTTGTTGAGTATTGTTTATCCAATCTTCATTAGTTCCCCCAAAAGTCTTTGACCATTCTAGGTTTCTGTTAGCATCTAATTTTATTATCCAAGCATCAAAATAGCCTTGGTTATTGGGTACATCACCGTCATTACTACCAGTATATCCTACTGCAATGTATCCACCATCTGCGGTTTGTTTAATGTTAGTTAAGTAATCATCAGCACTACCCCCATAAGTTTTTTGCCATTCTATAGCTCCATTGGTACTTAGTTTTAGTATCCAAGCATCACGACCATCATTGTTATTGGTTATATCGCCATCGTTGCTGTTTGTATAACCAGCAACGATATATCCGCCATCAATAGTTTGTTGAATATTGTAAGCTATATCATTACTACTCCCACCATAAGTTTTTTCCCATTCTATGTCGGCATTGCTGTTTAGTTTTGCTATCCAATAGTCGCGACTATTTAAGTCGTTATGCTTAGTCCCTGCTAATATATAGTTTCCATCGGTGGTTTGTTGCACACTATTTATAGCAGCGTCATTATTATTGTCAATAGTTTTTTTCCATTCTATTGTTGGTACATTGGTGGTGCTGCACTCGCAATTGTCTTTTTTGCAAGTGGAGAAAAGAACAAGGGTAAGAGAAAGAGCGACAAAGAAACTTGTTTGTTTGTTTAGTGTGGTGTACATGGTGTTTTTGTTGTTTTTTGGGGTGATAATTTACCTATTGGTATTGTTGTACAAAGGTACGCCAAAAATGTGAAAAACTGCCCAAATAATGTAATTATTTTAGGCAGTTTTTGGGTGGGTTGGTTTGGGGTTGGGGGTATTTGGTAGCTAAACAAAATACTTTATTAGCACAACAAAAAAAACTGCCCAAATAATGTAATTATTTTGGGCAGTTTTTGGGGTGTTGTTGTTTATTTTTTTGCTTTACAACGCAATGTATTTTTAATACCTTATTACTGGTGCCATTAGTCGTCCGGCATTAGTACGATACAAATTAAAATCGGCATCGTTTACAATTTTATCCAAATTGCCATCGCCAATGGTATAGGTGTTGTCGTTGGCTGTTTGGTTAAAGTAGGTATTGAAATCGGTGTAGGTAATAGCACCATTAGGCACATAGTCGCCTGCCCAAAGTGCGGCGTAACCATCGGTGGTGGTTGCCATGGCGTTTCTGCCGTAGCCTTGTGATATACCTGTTGTAAAATCGTAACTTGCTTGCTGTTGGTAAAATGTTACAGGCACCGAGCTGACTACTGCGGCATGGTTGCGGTGGCGTATCACTATGTAATAAGGTGTTTCGTTAGCCAAGCCTGTTAGTTTTATGCCTGTTGTGGTGCCATCGGCATCGATAATATTACCATTGTTGAGTAAAAAACCGGCTCGGCGGGTAACTACCGAAGAATTGGTAGCGTTGCGCACTTCTACCAAAACCCAGTCGGTGGCGGTGGTGGGTATGCTTGCGGCGGTTTGTGCGGTACTGTACGATATTGGGGCAAAGTTGTAGGGCTGTGCGGTAGGTATTAAGTTGTTGGTGCGCAAAGTGTTGCTCATGTTGCCACCGCTGGTATATGCCCCTTGCAACAAAGCACGCAACTGCAATAAATAGTTATTGTTTGATGCCGATGCTCCACAAACCTCCACACTCCAACTTGTTAGCGAGCCGCCATCTTGGTCGGCATTATCGGTAATGCTAAACACCCAGTTACCCTGCGAGTTTTGTCCATCAAAATCCGACAAGTTACCTTCGGGCTGATAGGTTCCGCCGCCTACGGGTGGGCAAGGATAATCGGCATTGGCTGCCTCGTCGTCGAAGTTAAGGTTAAAGTTGTTTTCATCGTCACAAATCTGCGGCAGCAAACTAACCGTAGTGGCTGTGGGGCTGGTAATAGACATGGTAAGGTCGTTTATCCACGAGTGTGTGCCAACCACATTTTTTACGTTTATGTCGGTAATGGTAGTACCTGCGGCAATAGTAAGGGTAGAGGTAACTGTAGGGGTGCCACTTCCGCTAATGGTTTTAGGTACATCGGTGGCGGCAAAGGTGGTGCAAGAGGATTGCAGGGTAGTAAAGCTGCGGGCGGTGCTGTAGGTGCCTGTAGCACAGCCATTTACGGCTCTTGCTCGCCAATAATAGGTGGTGTTGGTGTTTAAGGGCGCGGTGAGGATAAAGTAAGTGTTGTTAATGTTGGTAGCTGTTTCGACAAGGTTGGTAAAAGTGTTGTTGGAGGCTACCTGAATGTCGTAGGTGGCAGCATTAATGGGTGCGTACCACGACAAGGTAGGCAATATACCCACGCCCGTACCGCCTGCCACTGGCGACGATAAATCGGGTATGCCTGGTGTGCCACTAAACAAACTAAATGTAACGGTAACTGTTTTTGTTAATGCACCTGCCACGCCTGTAATGGTTATGGTGTAGGTGCCGGGTTGAGCGTTAGCTGTATTGCCTATGTTTAGGGTAGTGCCATTGCCGGGTGTTACGGTACTGTTGGCAAAGGTGGCTGTTAAACCCGACCCACTTGGCACAACACTTGCCGATAGGTTGATAGGTGTTGTAAAACCTGCAAAACCTGCTGTTGTAATACTAAAACTACTGGTACTTGGCGCACACACCGATTGCTCGGCGGGTGTAGCTGCCATAGTAAAGGTGGGTACAGTAGGGGCAGATATGGTAAAGTTGTTGTTCGATATGTCGTAGAAAATGTTACCAGCACCGCGCACCATTACACGTGCCGTAGTGGTATTGGTAATACTTGGCGATAGGTTGATGTTGGCAGTGCCTGTATTAGGCACACCTGTGGCTAAGGTAATGGGGTAGGTTTGTCCGCCGTTGGTAGATAAAAAGATGTCGACGTTGGCACAACTAACGGGAGCTGCGGTGGTGTTATTAACGTTCCAAGTAATAGTGTAAGGGCTACCTGCGTTCCAGGTAACGCCTGTTGCATTGGGGTATGTCACCCTAAAAGGTCCGCTCGATGCTACTGTAATAGCCATTACATCGCTGCCAATCAAGCCGCCGCCGCTGTGGTTGTCGCGCACGGTTAGTCTAAAACTCATATTGCGGGCGTAGGTAGGCAATAGTTCGCCAAAGGTAGCTGTTCCGTTAATAACGTCGTTTAGTTTTGGGCAATACCTTACGGGGTTGGTAGTGGGGTCGAACGACCTAAAAATAGGTGCATTGCCCGATGGCGAATTGGGGCTGCCTGCGGGTCCAAGGTCGTACTCTTCCCAGCAATAAGTTAAGCCGTCGGCGGGGTTAGGGTCGGTAGCCGAGCCTGTTAATATAAAAGGTGTGTTAAGCGGAATAACATAGTCGGTACCAGCACTAGCTGTTGGCGATTGGTTGTTGGTAATTGTTTTTACGGGGCAGTTGTCGCCTTCTTGGTTGGTAATGTAATCGATGTTGGTAATTAAGTTGCGGGCATGAAAATAAGCATCGCTATGTGGTTGCAAATCATCGGCATCGCAAATACCAGCATAGCTCATTATGGTGTTACCGCTGCCCGGTTCGTAGGCATCGCTTGATGACCGATTGCCACCACACGCGCCGCCATTGCCATTAAACGAATGCCCACCGTTAAATTGATGCCCTATTTCGTGGGCTACATAATCAATATCGTAAGGGTCGCCTTCGGGTTGCCCCGAGCCTGTAATACCCGATGCTTTATTGCCCGTAATACAAGGCACGCCCAACGATGCCAAGCCGCCGCCGCCCGTGCTAAACGTATGCCCCACATCGTAGTTGGCATTGCCAATTACGTCATCAATGGTGTTTTGGCTTTCATCTATTAAAGCACCTGCGTTGTTGTTGCTAAACGGGTCCGAGCCAGCATTAGTATATACTACGGCATCGTTGTTGGCAACCAATACCAAACGCACGCTTAAATCAACCTCGTATACGCCCGACACCCTATTTACCGATGTAACAATACCTGCCATGGCTAAGGCTTTGGTGCCGCCAAAATAAGCCGTATATTCGCCGGTGGCAGCTACAACGGTTCGGTAGGTGCGTAGTTGACCGTTTATTTGCTGTTGTTGTGGATTAGAAGCATTGGGCGTAGCCGATTGTAAGATGTTAGGATTAACTACGCGCGGTTGCGAATCATCGGTGCGCGTTATTTTGTTGCCTTTGCCGCCCACCAAACAAACAAATTTTTCTTTGTCGGGGTTAATGTAGTCGCGTTTGTAGTAGCTATTGTAAAATGCGGTGTTGTTGCGGCAGTAGGGGTCAATAAATACCGAGCCGTTGGCAGATAGTATCATGGCATGAAAGCCCATTTGTGTTACATCGAGGCGCACGCTGGCTGTGCGGTCGGTGGTGCCTTGTCCTCGATATGTTTTCATGTAAGGATAGTGTTTTGACAAGCCTTCTTCCATAATAGGTGCTTCGACAATGGCAAAGGTTTCGGTTGTGCCATTAGGTAAAGGCAACGACAATAGCAAGGGACTATTGGCTGCCGGTGTAAACTCTAATGGGGCTGTTTGTAGGGTTTGGCGCATCTGCTCAAAATCTAATTGCAAGGTGCGGTATTTTTGTGGTATAATAGGGCGCTCGCCAAGCGGTGTAATTGCCGACTCGCTAACATCTAACCACAAACGGTTGTTAGATTGAGCATAAACAAACGAACTAACAAGAGAAAACGTAATAAAAAAAACAACAAAAAAACGATGGTACATAAATTTATAGTTTAAGTGATTGTAAGTTGTAGGTGAATAATCGTGCGCCAAAGGTACGGATTCTGTTTGTTTTTGTGCATATTGGCTGGCGTTTTTATTTTGGGGGAGATAACTAAACTAAAAAAACGATTTGCGAAACTAGTGCAGTTTAGCAAATCGTTTTTTGTTTTTGTAGATTTAGTTTAGTGTAAGATGCTTAGTTTACTTCCAGCCTCCTCCAAAGTATGAGGAGTTTTGGAGGGTGGTGCTGCGGTGACTTTTAATGCAAAATACTAACTTTACCATACTGCAAAGTTTGGCTTTGTGGGTTGATGATTTGGCAAAGATAGATGCCCAAAGGGAGACGTTTGGTTGAGATTTGGATGATAGCGGGTGACAATGTTTGTTCTGCCACCTAATTAACCAATAGTTGCATTTGGCAAATACATTGCTGTACTTGACGAGAATGCAGCTGGGTTATAATAAAAAAAAGCGATTTGCTAAACCACAGAGGTTTAGCAAATCGCTTTTTTTTAGTGCAGGTGTTTAATAGTTTATCGTAGTTTTAGGGTGACAAAGGTAAGTACGGCTAACAAAATAGCTACAATCCAGAAACGGGTAACAATTTTTGACTCGTGCATGCCTAGTTTTTGGTAATGGTGGTGTAATGGCGACATTAGAAAGATGCGCTGCCCTACACCTGTTTTGCTTTTGGTGTATTTAAAGTAACTAACTTGCAGCATAACCGATAGGTTTTCGGCAAGAAAAATGGCACATAAAATAGGGATAAGCAACTCTTTGCGCATCGCAATAGCCAATACTGCTATAATACCGCCCAAGGTTAGGCTGCCAGTATCGCCCATAAACACTTGTGCTGGAAAAGCATTGTACCACAAAAAGCCCACACAAGCCCCTACACAAGCGGCGGTAAATATGACCAACTCGCCAATATTGGGTAGGTACATAATGTTAAGGTACTCGGCGGTGATAAAGTTACCCGAAAAATAGGCAAATAAGCCCAAGCATATTAGGTTAATAGCCGATACCCCCGAAGCCAAGCCATCAATACCATCGGTTAGGTTGGCGGCATTAGACACGGCTGTAACAATAAAAATTACAATGGGTATGTAAATCAAAAAAGCCCAATAGCGGTAGTCGCTGCCTATAAATTTAAGTAAAATGCTGTAATCTACCTCGTAGGTTTTAAAAAAGGGCACTGTAGATACCGTACCTTTGTATTCAACAACGGTGCGTTGTTGGTTGGCGGGGGCATTCTCGAACACAAAACGTTTTACTTCGCCTTGTATTTGTTGGTTGGGGTTGCGGGTAACATCTTGCCTGATAACAATATCGGGATGAAAAAACATTACACCGCCTACTATAATGCCCAAAGCCACCTGTCCAATAATTTTGGTTCGGGCGCGCAAACCGCCTTTATCTTTTTTAAACACTTTTATGTAATCGTCCATAAAGCCAATAATACCCATCCAAACGGTGGTTAGTATCATCAGCAAAATGTAGATGTTGTTTAGCCGAGCTAACAAAAGAGTGGGTATTAGTATGGCGGCAATAATAATTAAGCCACCCATAGTAGGAGTGCCTTTTTTTTGTTGTTCGCCTGCCAAGCCCAAATCGCGTATTTGGTCGCTAACTTGTTGTTTGTGTAGCAGGGCAATCATGCGTCCGCCAAACAACAACGATATAACTAAGGCTAAAATAATTGCCATAGCTGCCCTAAACGAAATGTATTTAAATACGCCCGCTACGGGTACATCTAACTGGTTTAGGTAGTCGAATAAATAATACAACACAATTTGTGAATTATAGGTGGTAAATTATAAATGGTAAATTTTAAGTGGTAAGTAGTAATAAATTACTTGCTTTATAGTGATACATCAAGATTTGCTTTGGGCTGGTAGCATTGATACTTGCATTGGTATTTTTGTTTGATAACTCTCTATTCACTTAATTTAGGTGCAAAATAACAAAGAATATGGCTATGTTTGGTAATTATTGCCCAGAAAAGGGCAAAAAATGACAATTCTAAGCATAAATAGGCGTTTATTTGCTTATAACTGATACTTATTTGGCAATAAAAAGGGCTTGTTGCGTAGTGCAACAAGCCCTTTGGGTTTGTAATTTGTTAGGGATAAATAGTTTGGGTTGTTTGTAAAGATGCAACAAACGGTGTTTAGCCACGAGTTGATTAGTTGCAATACATCGCCCAAAAACTACATTAGTTCAATAGCCATTGCTGATGCGCCGCCGCCGCCATTGCAGATGCCTGCTGCTCCGCGTGTGCCGCCTTTGTGTTTTAGTGCCGATATAAGGGTGCAGATGATGCGAGCGCCCGATACGCCAACGGGGTGTCCTAGTGCTACTGCACCGCCCAATACGTTTACTTTTTCGTGGTCTAGGTTCATTTCTTTGATATTGGCTAATGCCACCACCGAGAAAGCTTCGTTTATTTCAAACTTATCCACATCGGCAAGTGTCCAGCCGGCTTTACTTACAGCACGCGGGATAGCTTTTGCGGGTGTTGTTGTAAACCATTCGGGTTCTTGTGCGGCATCGGCATATCCTGCAATACGGGCAATAGGTTTAATGCCCAACTCGTCGGCTTTTTGTTTGCTCATTAGCACTAAGGCAGCAGCTCCGTCGTTAATTTTCGAGGCGTTAACGGCGGTAATAGTTCCGTCTTTTTTAAAGGCGGGTTTAAGCGTAGGTACTTTATCCCAAATAATATTTTTGTACTCTTCGTCGGCGGCAAAGTTGATAGTTCCTTTTTTGTTTGGTACTTCTATGCTCATTAGTTCGTCGGCGAAGTAGTTGTTTTGGTAGGCTTCGGCGGCACGTTTATACGATTGTGTGGCGTAAGCGTCTTGGTCTTGGCGGCTAAATTGGTATTTTTCGGCGCATACTTCGCCTGCGTTGCCCATCATATAGCCTTTGTAGGGGTCTTGCAGTCCATCGCGAACAATAGCGTCAATTAGTTCGCCGTTGCCGTAGCGTGCGCCCCAGCGGTTGTTGGTTAGGTAATAAGGGGCGTTGCTCATGCTTTCCATGCCGCCTGCTACTACAATGTCGTTGTCGCCTAGCATAATAGATTGGGTGGCTAACATAATGGCTTTCATGCCCGATGCGCACACTTTGTTGATGGTAGTACAAGCCACCGATACTGGCAAGCCTGCTGCCAAAGCTGCTTGTCGGGCGGGTGCTTGTCCGTTGTTTGCCTGCAACACATTGCCCATAAACACTTCGTTTACGGTGTTTGGGTCAATGCCGGCGCGTTTTACGGCTTCTTTTATGGCGGCAGCGCCCATTTGTACGGCACTAAGCGGAGCTAATGTTCCGTTAAAACTTCCGATGGCTGTGCGAGCCATCGAAACAATATACACTTCGTTCATTTGTTGATGTATGTTTTACGTGTTTTAAATTGCCTTTGCTAATGGCTTGCAAAGGTACGTTTTTTTAGCGTTTAGAGGTGTGTTTTACCCATTTATTGCCAACAAATCATTGCTCTGTTACCTCTTGTATTTTATAATCTTTACGAAACAGCATGTCTACTTGTTTGTCGTAAATGGCTTGTGTGCCATCGGGGGCATCTTTGGGGTAGATAAGTAGCTGATACTTTGCCACATAATTGCCATTTGTTTGTGGGCTAATTTGTAGATTTTTCCAATCAACTTGCCAATAACAAGGTAGGTATTTTAGGTAATAAGGCATTGATTTTCGAAAACTTGTGCTGTCGGTTACAGGCGGAAACGTGTGTGTGAACGTAGCTACATCGGTAAAAAAAGGCTGTGTGGCTGCCGCCGATTGCTTTTGTAAAGTGTTGTAATATTGGGTAATTTGCCGTTTTATGGTAAAATCGGTAATTTCTTGCTGCGAAAATGGAGTAGTTTCGACAGGCGTATCGTCTATAAACGAGTTGTTAAATATCAACGGAACTACCATAAATGCACCTAAAAACAGCACAAACCAAAATGTACGCCGCCAAAAACTATTGGACGAAGAATTGACTGTTTGTTTGCTAGGCTTTTCGGTAGAGTAGGAGAGGGGCGAGCCGTCGTTGGTACTTGCGTTGCTGTTATTGTTTGTTGGCGATGAAGTATTTACCGATTTTTCGCGTTCAATTCGCCATTGGTCTTGTAGATGAAGTAATTGCTCTTGCTGTATACGCAAATTAATTTGTTCGTTTCTAAATTTTAGTTCTTGGTGTTGCAATAGTAGTTCGCGGTCGGTAATTTGTTGTTCGCGTTTTTGCAAGTTTTCTTGCTGTTGTTGCAATTCTTTTTGCTTTTGTTGCATTTGCAAATTATTAGCTCCAAAATTGGTGTTATTCGGGCGATTTTTTTGCATCACATTTGCCATATTTAGCTCCATATCATACAATAGGCGCTTGTCGGCATCCGACAATACGT
>Ga0075163_10013337_pt1 | contig 10649 bp, 8 predicted proteins | sample JI1023141ADNA_FD_71478 | JGI IMG/M metagenome (GOLD analysis project Ga0075163, IMG submission 71478) | Wastewater effluent complex algal communities from Wisconsin, to seasonally profile nutrient transformation and Carbon sequestration -... | ecosystem: Engineered > WWTP > Effluent > Algae... | reverse complement strand
AACACCACATCAGGAACTTATAGCATTACGTACCAATTGTGTGAATCAGGAACGACAGTGGCTTGCAGTAATTTTGATACTGCCACCGCCACCGTAGTAGTCTTGAACCCAATCGATGCTAAAGATGATACTAATCCTATTGCAGTAAATGGTTTTATGGGAGGAATTGCTATTCCAACGGTATTGTCTAATGATACATTGAATAGTGTATTAGTTCAACAATCTCAGGTTAGTATGGTATTAACAAGCCTATTACCTGTAGGAATCACTTTTAATTTAGTTACAGGATCAGTAGGAGTAAATGCTCAAACATCGGCGGGTACTTATACGTTTACTTATAATTTATGCGAGGTAGGTGCAGTACCATCAAATTGTGATCCAGCAACAGTAAAAGTAACAGTTTCAGCTCCAATAATTGAGGCTAAACCTGACACAATCGCTGGTGGTGATGGCGCAAATGGAAATACAAATGCGGGTAATGTTCTAAACAATAACGGAAACGGAACCGATACACTAAACGGTGTTAACGTGACGATTGACCAAGTGAATTTGACAGTAACAACTCCTGCAACATCTATTGGTGGTGGTCCTGTTCCAGTTGTTAACACTACAACTGGTCAAATTAGTGTACCGGTTGGAACTCCTGCTGGAGTCTATACAATTGTGTACCAAATTTGTGAAAAACTAAATCCAACCAATTGTAGCTCCTCAACAATTACAATTACCATTTTGGCTTCGGGAATTGACGCAGTAAATGATGATTATTCCGCTACACCAATACCTAGCTTTCCTGGAGGCACAACAGCTAGTGTGATTGTTAATGATAAATTAAACACTCTTCCAGCAATAATTGGAACTAATAGTGGTCAGGTGAAACTAACAGCAGTAGCGGTTCCAGTAGGATTAACATTAAATGCAGATGGGACTATAAAAGTTGCATCCAATACATCGCCAGGAACTTACGTTGTGACTTATTCCATTTGTGAAGTACTTAATCCAAGTAATTGTGACACAGCAACTGCTACAATAGTTGTAACTACACAAAGTCCATCCATAGCATTGGTTAAAACTGCAACCGCTGTTGATGAAAATGGAGATGGACGTGCAAACGCTGGCGAAACTATTCGTTATAATTTCACAATAACAAATACGGGTAATGTACCTTTAACCAATATTACTATTACCGATTTATTACCTGGATTAGTTTTAACTGGAGGTCCAATTTCATTAGTAGCAGGACAACAAGATACTAGTTCATTCGTTGGAATCTATAAAATAACCCAAACAGATGCAAACAATGAACTTGTGACTAATCAAGCTACAGTATTTGGCACAAGCCCTTTAGGAACTGTTGTTAAAGACCTTTCGGATAATTATAGCACTACTTCAGACGGAGCAACCGTTCTTGCTGTAAAAAACTGTGTTGTTGTAGTGTCTAATGCTTTAACACCTAATGGTGATGGGCGAAATGAGTATTTCCATATAGAAGGCTTAGATTGCTTTTCAAATAACACGGTTGAAATATATAACCGTTGGGGAGTATTAGTTTTCGAAACTACTAAATACAACAATGTAGATAATGTTTTCGAAGGATTTTCAAAAGGACGAACAACCATTAGACAGTCTGAAGCATTGCCAGATGGCACATACTATTATGTTCTTAAATATCTCGACTTTAATGGTAACGGAGTACAAAAAGCGGGTTATTTATATTTAACCAGATAATATTAAAAAATAAATGAGCAACAGTAGAAATGCTGTTGCTCTTAAAATAAAAGATTATGAAGACAAGAATACTAATATTCGCTTTGCTGTTTACTGGAATGCTAAGTCATGCTCAACAAGACGCACAATTTACGCAATATATGTACAACACAATCAATGTCAATCCTGCTTATGCAGGGTCGCGCGGAGCCTTGAGTATGTTTGCCCTGTATCGTACCCAGTGGGTTGGACTCGACGGAGCTCCTGTTACCAGTACTGTATCTATGAACACGCCACTGAACGAATCTAATTTAGGTTTAGGAGTGTCTTTGATCAATGATAAAATAGGCCCTACAACAGAAAATACTTTTTCTGCCGATTTGTCTTACACCATCCCAACATCAGAAACTTGGAAATTATCCTTTGGTATCAAAGCCACAGCCAATCTATTCGATTTGGATGCTACCAAATTAAATCCTGTAGATGCCACAGACCCTAGTTTACAAAATTACAATACCTTTTCCCCAAACATTGGTGCTGGTGTTTATTGGCATTCTGACAAGGCGTATGTAGGTTTTTCGATTCCTAACTTTATCGAAACCAACCGTTATGACGACAATGAAGTAGCCATTTTCAAAGAAAGAATAAGCTACTACCTCATAGGGGGTTATGTGTTTGATTTGAGTGATACTGTTAAGTTCAAACCAGCCATTTTGACCAAAATGATCGAAGGTGCTCCCCTACAAGTGGACCTTTCAGGAAACTTTATGTTTTTTGACAAATTTATGTTGGGCGCATCCTACAGATGGAGTGCTGCTTTGAGTGCAATGGTAGGCTTTCAAGTCTCAGACGGTTTATACATTGGGTACGGATACGATAGAGAAACCACCAATTTAAACAACTATAATTCTGGCTCGCACGAAATATTCTTGCGTTACGAATTGTTCAAAAACAACAACAAAATAACCACTCCAAGATTCTTCTAAAAAGCAATCAATATGAAAAATTCTATACTCCTTTACATAACGATACTAAGTGCTTTTTCATTTAATAGTTATGCACAGAAATCTAAAACCACAACTGCCGACAAAAAATACGATAGCTATTCCTATATAAAAGCCGTTAGTACCTATGAAAGAGTGGCCGAGAAAGGATACAAATCAGAAGATATGTTCCAAAAATTAGGTAATTCTTATTACTTCAACGGAGAATTGGACAAAGCAGCCAAATGGTATGATGAATTATTCAAGATGAATCCCAATCAGGAATCCGAATATATGTATCGCTATGCACAATCGCTCAAAGCCATTGGTCAAAATGACAAAGCCAACCAAATGCTAGAAAAATTTAGCCAAAAAGCAGGCAACGATACCCGAGGAAAACTATTCGGGAAAAACAAAAACTACCTCGAACAAATCAAAGCCAATTCAGGAAGATACAAAATAGAAGATGCCGGAATCAACTCTAAATATTCCGATTACGGAAGCGCTTTTTACAACAACAAACTAGTTTTCTCCTCTGCCAGAGATACCGGAAGTTTAGGACAAAGAAAACACACTTGGACCAATCAACATTTTACCAATCTTTATTTTTCTGATTTGGGCGAAGAACTAACTCCTGGAAAAGTAAACAAGTTTGCCGATAAAATCAATTCAAAATTCAACGAATCGACACCAATTTTTACCAAAGACGGCAAAACAATGTACTTTACCCGAAACAACTATCTGGATGGTAAAAAAGGAAAAGATGCCAACAAAGTAACTTTAGTAAAAATATACAAAGCCAGTTTCGAAAACGACAATTGGGACAAAGTAACCGAATTGCCTTTCGACAGTGATTCCTATAGCGTAGCTCATCCAACGCTTAGTCCAGACGAGAAAACATTGTATTTTGCCTCCGATATGCCTGGAACACTCGGTCAATCCGATTTATTCAAAGTCAAAATAAACGATGATGGCAGTTATAGTACTCCACAAAATCTAGGAAAAGCAATCAATACCGAAGGAAGAGAAACCTTCCCACAACTAACAGACGAAAACGAACTCTATTTCGCCTCTGACGGACATCCAGGACTAGGAGGATTAGATGTTTTTGTAACCAAAATGGATGCCAATGGAACATTAGGAGAAATTCAAAATGTGGGCGATGGCATCAACTCTCCCAAAGATGATTTTGCTTATCTAATAGACACCAAATCTCGAAGAGGATTCGTGACTTCTAATAGAGACGGAGGTCAAGGATTTGATGACATCTACAAATTTTTAGAAACCAGAAAACTAGTTTGCTTACAAGAATTATACGGCACCGTAACGGATGTAAACACCGCACAAATACTTCCTGACACCAAAATGAGTTTGTTTGACAACCAATTCAAATTGATTAATACTGCAATAACAGATGCCTCAGGAAATTACAAATTCGAGGTAGAATGTGGCAAAACCTATAATGTAAGAGCGGCAAAACCAGACTATGTTACTAAGGAACAAAAAATAGCCATCGCAAGAGAAAACGGAAGAACGAATTTGAATTTTGCTTTAGAAAGCGAAGTATGTAAAGTGGCTGTGGGCGATGATTTAGGAAAATGCTTTGGTATAAAAATGATCTATTTTGATTTAGACAAATACAACATTAGAACCGAAGCTGCCTTGGATTTAGAAAAAATATTAGACGTTTTGAATCAAAATCCAACAATGAAACTCGATATCCGTTCGCATACCGATTGCCGACAAACTGTTCAATACAATCAAGTTCTCTCAGATAGAAGAGCCAAATCGACTATCGCTTGGCTAGTTAAAAACGGAATAGACGCCAGCAAATTAACAGGAAAAGGCTATGGCGAAACGCAGTTAGTAAACGACTGTGGTTGCGAGCCTACCAACCAATCAAACTGTACCGAAGAGCAACACCAAATGAACAGACGAAGCGAATTTATCATTACAGCGCTATAGTTTAAAAATAAAATTCCCCTAAAAATAAACCCCTCGAAAATATCATTTCGAGGGGTTTTCTATTTCTAGGAAGCTATGATTATATTACATTCTTGCCTTCCGAATCGAATAATTGACCATATACAGCCCACACAAAGTGATGGATCCTCCAATTGCAATTGCCGTTGTGAGTGGTTCGCCATAAATTATTGCCCCTAATAAAACCGCAACAATAGGATTGATGTAGGCGTAAATGCTATTTATTTCTGGCGGAAGTCTTTGCAGCATATAAATAAAGGCAATAAAGGTCAGAACAGAACCAATGATTATCAAATAACCCATTGCCCACCACGAATTGGCTGGAATCGAACTGATATTTACTCCAGTTCCAGTTGCGCCAACAACCGCCAAAGTGATAAAACTTGAAATGAGCATTTGCAATCCTAAACTGAAATAGGGATTAAAACTCGCCGCCTTTTTCTTGGTATATAAACTCCCAAAAGCCCAACTTACAGTAGCTATCAAAGAAATAATAATTCCAAATCTAAAGTCAGGTTTCAAGAAATCGGCCAGATGATCGTAGAAAATAACACAAACTCCGCAAAAACTAACTACTAGTCCCAATATTGATAATCGCGCAAGTCGTTCGCCTTTAAACAAAGTAATAATTACAATCCACAGCGGGAAAATAGCTCCTATAATAGCACCCAAACCACTGCTAATGTATTTCACGCCCCAAGTACTTAGACCGTTACTCAACACAAAATTAAGAGTGCTGAGAATGAATATAGCTTTCCATTGTTTGCCCTTTGGCCAAGGTGCTTTTTTGTATAAAAAGAAGCTAACATAAAGAATTCCGCCAATGAGTTGTCTGATTCCCGCCAGTTGCAAAGCAGGCATATGTTTTACACCTTCTTTTGAAGCGAGCCAAGTGGTTCCCCAAAAAAAACTCACCCAACACAAGGCAATTATTGGTAATCCAATGGTGTTTATTTTGGACGAAAGAGCATTTTTTATTTTAAATAACATTAAAGAGTCTTCCTTATAAATTCGTAGTGTAAAACAGATTCTAACTTATTACTTATGATGGTTTTTCCAATGGACGGATTTGAGTGATTGAATTTTGGCAAATCTAGGTTTAACTTAATTGCTTTGTTCACATAATAGGATTCTCGCGAAGGATGAAAAGGAGTAACGCCATTGTAGATTTCTCCCCATGAATTTTGTTGGATAATTTGTGTAATAATTCCGATACAATCCTCCAAATGAATAAGATTGATTGGAGCGTTAGGATTTTCTATAGCATCTCTTCCCGAAAGAAAACGAATAGGATGTCGGTCTTCGCCAATCAAACCACCAAACCTAACAATTGTTGTTTTAAAATGCGTATTGTTTTGCAAAAGCTGCTCTGATTGTAACAATTGTCGACCACTTTCTGTCTCAGGCTGAGGTGGTGTTTCTTCAGTTACTATAACATTTTCATCTGCATAAACTGATGTTGAACTAACGAAAAGAACTTTCTCAACCGAAGATTTTTCAATGAAGGGAATAAGGGTCTTCATTTTTCCAACAAAATCTTCTTTGGAATTTCCTCTTAATTTTGGCGGAATATTTATGATGAGAACTTCTGAATGTTCTAAAAATGAGATAGCATTACCCTGTATGTTTTCAGGATTAAGGGCAAATAAAAAAGGCTCAATACCCGACTGTTTTAAAACATCAATTTTGTCCTGTGTAGTGGTTGACCCTTTTACAGAAAATCCATTTTTCACCAATACTTTTGCCAATGGCAATCCCAACCAGCCGCAACCCAGGATACTAATTTTTGTCATTTTGCATTTTTAAAGAATCTTGAGCAATTGTCAAACTGTCTTTTTCTGCTGCAAATTTAGGAATGTTTTTCAAAGGGATTTCAGGAATAGTTTTTAAAGTAGGTTTAATTTTTTGTTGAATGACAACAGCATCATTCAGAACAAATGGAGTAGGCATCATCCATGGAGCTCGTTTATTCATAGTAAACAAAGGATTGGACATTAAATCAAAGGAACTTTCCATCAAAGTCATATCAAAAACTGTGTTTTTCGGAATGGAGAATTCCATTTCCAGAGGTTCATTATCCACAATATAATAACTTAAAATTTTTTTGCCGTTTCGGTTGTATTTAGAGCCTTTTTGTTGCATGTCTCTAGCACCATTGGCTTTGAAATTGTAAAAGATGATAGTTTCATTGGCAAAAATATCAAAGCGATTTACTTTTCTGTTCGGTGAAATTCTAATTTTTAAATGACGCTGCGATCCAACGACAGAATCTTTTATGAATTCTACAGTCGGGCTTGCTAGTTTTTTTATTGGCGCATCAGATGAAAAAGTAAACTGAGAATTGTATTTACTAAACAAAGGATTCGAGTTTTGATTATTGGCATTTTTTGGATTTCCTCCCAAATATTTTTTTGTCCATTCGTCTAAATTAGTGTCATAGGTTTTCCAGAATGCTTTATTCGCGTCTTTATCAAAAAGATAAACTAGACTGTTGGGTTTGGCTTTATTATTTTCATAATCAGAATTGAAATGAGCGTAAACAAAAAATCCAATAGATGATACAAACAACAATCCTGACCACATTCCTTTTTTTGAAAAAGCACCAAAAACAGGCAATAACAGTCCAAAAACCAAGACCGTTAAAATACTACTGCCAATCAAAATTTTTAAACCCAAACCGATTGGAAGAAATACTATAAAAGGCGTGTAAAGTAGTAAAGCAGGGATACTCAAAAGCAAGTTTAGGAATTTGCTGGTTTTTTGTGTCAGTACAAAATATACCAACATTAACAATCCAAATAAAACTGGAATGATAAAAAATCCAGCTCCAGGTAAGTATAAGGCAATGCCTAAATTGATAAGAATCCATAACAATAAAGGAGCAATAGAGTGATTGATGGTTAGTTGATCTGTTTTTGATTTACTGTAAAATAAAAAAGATACCGCTAAACTCAAACAAATAAATAGGGCTATATAGCTGTGCCCATTATAGGTAAATCCTTGTTGAATATCGGTGTATTGAGGATATAGTAATAGGATGATTTTCCATCCAAAAAGAGTAACTAATCCTGTGGTAATTAATGTTCCAAAAAGTAATAAGAAACCTTTTCCAATTTCTACTGGAATCAAAATACGTTTGCCAATCCCAATGAGTACTAAAAATAAGAAAACAGCTAATGTGCCAATCCACAGGGGCAAAATCCAAGAGAATGGATAGCTCACAAAACAAAATGGTGTGTTGAAATACACATAATCTTCTGCACTATTCATGTTTGACAAATCTGTATTCGAGAAATAATGTAATAGGGGCATTAAGTAAGTCCCTTGATGTGCCACAGTTGTAGGATTTATGTGCGAATAATCATCTTGAGCAGTATGATAATTGAAATGATTATCGATGAATGCGAAATTGAAACCTTGAATTTTTCCTTGTTCTCTAAAAACGGTCAAATCGGTGTCATTAGGCAACATTTTATAAATACTGTACATCAACGAATTTGAAACAGGATATTTTGGATTTGCTGCAGAAAAACCTTTTACCAATTCAGCATTTCCTTTATTTACTTCCATCAACATAAAGCTTGGGCCACTGGTTCCGCGTGCTTCAAAATTTAAGGCTAAACCAATATCTTTTGCCCAATTACTTTTAGTAACAAAAAGAGCAGCACCATTTAAGCCCAATTCTTCAGCATCAGAAAATAGGATAATAATGTCATTTTTATGCTTTGTTTTATTGTGTAAAAAAGCACGTATTCCTTCAAGAATTGTTGCAATTCCCGAAGCATCATCACTTGCGCCATGAGAAAATGAATGTGGGGCGCTGTCATAATGAGACAATAATAGTAAGGCTTTTGTAGAATTTGAACCTTTAATTCGTGCTATAATATTTTTAGATTTTACTAAGTTTCCCCAATCTGAAAGAGTGGTTCCTTCTTGAATTTTAGTTTCTAATCCCAATTTTTGTAATTCTTTTTCAAGATAATTAGCAACCACTTCGTGATTTTCAGAGCCAACAAAATGGGGCTTTTTAGAAATACTTTGAATGTGTTCTAAGGCTCTTTTTGTTGAGAATTCAGATAATGACCCGTCGTCCGAAATGGATTGAGGCATCATGGTGTAATAAATCCATCCAAGTACGATAAGGACAAATGATACAGCAAGAATAGAAAAGTTATTTTTTTTCATAAAGATAGAATTGGGTTCTAAATTTCTTTTTTAACAAGCATGTAAAAATCATCTTCCAAAGCGCGATATCCTTGGTCATAAACAAAAAAGTACGTATTACCTGTCTTGGTTTCTAGGATATTGGTAAAAAACTCAAAATCAAAACCTTTACTCAATAACTTAGCTCTTGTTGTTTTTGATTTTCCTTCGGTATTAATTTCTGACAGAATCCGATAATTTTTTCGCAATTTATTGTTGATATTGCGCATAAAGTTGGTGCTGTCTTTATTTATTTTGTTGTTATAAGTATTGCGACATCCATCGCTACAAAACTTTTTGTCTTCGCGACCAACAATTTTTTCGCCACATTCTAAGCAGGTTTTGTTCATGTGTTTTGGCTTTAAAAAACTTAAAATCAATCAAATATATACAAAAATTTCCATTTACAAACGTTTACAAATAATTACAACCGAAAGTAAGTAGTTAGTAACCGAATATAATTTGCGAACCATCGCATCTTTGCAATGTCGAAATCAAACAAACATCGACACGAACACAAAAAAACAGTTTATAAACAATTAAATTTTACACGCCATGAATGCAATGAAAAACAAAGTACAGTTAATCGGTCACGTAGGACAAGAACCAGAAATCAAAACTTTTGGAGAAGGTAAAAAAGTAGCAAATCTAACAATCGCTACAAATGATATTTACAAAAATGAAAAAGGAGAAAAAGTAGAACAAACCGAATGGCACAAGGTAACAGCTTGGGGGAAAACAGCCGAAATCATCGAAAAATATGTGACTAAAGGAAAAGAAATTGCCATAGAGGGTAAACTAACTCACAGAAGCTATGACGACAAAGACGGCAACAAACGCTATGTTACTGAGGTAGTTGCGAACGATATTCTTTTGTTAGGGAAATAATACGTAGCAATCATGAAAGTAAAAGTTTTCACCATTAGATTAACTTCTGAAAAAATGGTTTCTGATCAAAAAGTATTGAATGATTTTTTAGAAACCGTGAAGTTTGTTAAGTCTGCCACTCATTTTGTCGAAGCACAAGATGTGAGTTATTGGTCCGTAATGGTTCATTTTGAAGATCTTTATGAAACTAAAAAAAATGAAGATCCCAAAGAAGCAAAGTTGAATGCAAAACAACTAGAGGTTTTCCAAACTTTAAAACAGTGGAGAGCCGAAAAAGCAGAAAAGATGAAAATGGCCAATTTTATGGTTTGCCATAATTCAGAACTAATTGATATTGCCTACAATCAGCCTAAAAGCATTGATGAATTGAGATTAATCAAAGGTTTTGGAAATAGGAAAGCAGAAAAATATGGAGATGACATTATATCTGTTTTGAATGCAATCTAATCTGTTTAATTAAATACTAAAAACGGCAAAGTTTTTTCACTTTGCCGTTTTTTTATTTAAAGTAAAATGTCTAAAACATCTGAAATTTTCTCCAATGTTTTGAAGTTTGGATGTTCCACTTTATGACTTATTTTTTCATGCTCCCAAGTAGTGTGATAAGGAATATGAACGGCATGTCCTCCAATTCCCAATACTGGTAGCACATCTGATTTTAAAGAATTTCCAATCATGAAAAACTCGGCAGGTTTAATTTCTAATCGCGTCAATAGTTTTTGATAGTTGAGTTCTTGTTTGTCGGCCATGACTTCTATATGATGAAAGTAGGGACCTAAACCAGAATCATGCAATTTGCGTTGTTGATCTTTCAAATCCCCTTTGGTGGCTACAATTAATTTATATTTTCCGTGCAATGCTTTCAGAGTATCCTCAACGCCGTCAAGT
>Ga0075163_10013336_pt1 | contig 10649 bp, 20 predicted proteins | sample JI1023141ADNA_FD_71478 | JGI IMG/M metagenome (GOLD analysis project Ga0075163, IMG submission 71478) | Wastewater effluent complex algal communities from Wisconsin, to seasonally profile nutrient transformation and Carbon sequestration -... | ecosystem: Engineered > WWTP > Effluent > Algae... | reverse complement strand
ACGAAGCGGCGTCGGATCGCGTAGTAGAGGACCGACAGCCGGCCCCGACGCGTCAGCGCAGGATCCGTGATGTCTCGGTAGAGGCTCACGGTTCGGTGCCTCCCAGAGCGTCAGCGATGCGGCGGCACAGTGCTTCGAGGTCGTCCCCGCCGCCGCTGTCCTCCACGTAGATGCCGGGGTGCTGGAGCATGTCCAAGTCGTCCCCGACGGCCTCTTCGATGGCGTCCAGCTTGCGGAGCCGGACAGCAGCGGCACGCATGTAGGCGACGAACCACGATTGGCGGTCGAGCGGCATGTCCGGGCACGTCGTCTCGTCGCACATCACCGACGCCATCATTTCGAGATGGTCGGCAAGGGTGTCAGCGAGGGTGGGGTCAGCGGCCATCGGTGCCCCCGAGGTAGGCGTCGGCGAGCAGCTCGGCGATACGGTTCATCTCGGTCTGCGTCAGGTGGAATGAGTTCTGGGTCAGCATCACGATCAGCGCCTCCACCTCTCGTCGCATGTCGTCGTCGAGGGCAGGGACACCGGCAGCGCAGTCGCAGGGACCGAGCACGATGCCGTCGTAGGTGTGCACCACGCCGTCGTCGTTGCAGTGCGGGCACGGCGCCGGTCGGTCCTCGGGGACGACACGCAGGCCAGGAGCAGCGAGCGTCAGGTCCCAGGAGTCGCCACTCCAGTTGGCGTCGACCGGGATCGGTAGCGCCGAGATCGGCTCACGGATGTCCACGAGGTCGATCGAGTGTTCGTCCCACCAGTCGGCGAGAACGCATTCACCTTCGTGGAGCGGGTCGACCTCGCCGGTCTCGGTGTAGCAGCGGAACTCGTCGGCGCCGTGATGGCAGCGCAAGCGCCACTCGGGGGTGCCGCGGTCGATGTTGGCGAGAGAGATCGTGTGCTTGGGGTCCGGTGCTCCGTCGGTGCTCGGTGTGTCTGTGGGGTCGCTCACGACGAAACCTCACAGTGGTCAGGCAGCAGTCGCCCACAGCCGAGGCATCGGGAACGGTTGCCGCCAGCAGCGAGGATCTCGTCGCCATAGATGTTCCGACGGAGCGTGTGAGTGCAGTGGTGGAAGGGGTCGACCATCCACCCGGGTAGCCAGACGTGCTTGAAGCGCTGGCGGCGTGCGATCCGCTCGTTGCCGCTCACCGGTCCTCCTCCTTCTTGGCCTCGGCCGGGAGCGAGTCGTAGAACCGGTCGATCATGTGGCGCACCGTCGTGGACCGGGTCCATGTCTCGGTCGGCTTGGTCTTGCGGAGGTGGGCCGTGATCGCATCGAGCTTGGCGGCGTACTCGTCGTCCATTCGGGTGCAGACCACTTGGTCCTTGTATCCCATGGTGCTCCTCAGTCCAGAGAGATCGGGAGGTCGAGGTCGAACATGTCGCCGTCGTCCTCGTGGTCAGGGTCGTCGTCGCCGAGCGGGTGTGGCGACAGATCCTCGGTCGGCTCGTAGTCCTTCACGAGCTGGTCGAGTCGGGTGAACAGGTCGACCACGCTGGAGATGGAGACCTCGAACCACTCGCCACGGACCCGGTGCTGGGAGAGCAGGGTGTGGATGATCTGCTCGAACGCACGAGGGGTGTCCGTCGCCAGCGTCGCCACGAAGGTGCGCTCACCAAGATCGAGCACGGCACAGGGCGGCACGTCGGTGTGGAGCGGTGCGCTCTCGGGCCATCGCTTCGTCCCTCGCTGGGTGAAGCCGATCTTGATCTGCTCGGGGTGCTTGGACCAGTGCCATGCGTATACGCAGCGGGTGGGGATGGGGGTCATGGGCCGAAGTATACACGGAATGAGCCTCTGTGTATACACGGTCCGGCAGCAGCGCCCGTGTATTTGATGGGGGCCACGAGGGTCCCCCCGGCCTCCGGCCGAGGATGTCGCAACGGCCTTCCGCCCTGCAACGGCGGGGGTTTCGCAGCGGCTGCCACGCTCGGGCAGGCCCCCGTTCACATCGTTGTCAGGTTCCTGCTCCAGCTCTGCCCTCACGGCACAGCTCCGTTCTCCGTTGCTCTAGTGCTTGATGAGCAGAGCACGGCGATGCCTCAGTCCACTCAGGGCCGGGGCAAGCCCGGCCCCGAACCCCAGTGCTCAGTGCCCTGATGCGAGGTGTGCATCGACAGCAGCAAGCGCCTGTTCAACGCTGCTCACCACGACGCACTCACACCCAGCCACATCGGCATAGCCCTTGGCCTTGGCATGCACAGCGTTGACCTCGCTGGGTGTGTAGCCCTTGACCTCCATCACCAGCCAAGGCTGCTGCTCCTCGAAGATCACGATGTCCATGCGTCCACCACTGAAGCGCACCTCCATGTGGGCATCCCACCCATCACCCACCAGGGCTGCGTAGATCAGCGCCTGCACCTCCAGCTCATTGGGTGCTGGGTACTCGATGCCCTTGGCCTGCTGGTAGGGCAGCTTCTTGGCCCGCCTGCACCTGAGGCAGTACCACCCAGGATGGGGGCTACCCATGCCCTTGCGATCCCCCGGCCTCGATGCGCCCCACTCCTGATGATCCCCATGCTCAGCACAGGTCAGTGGCTCAGTGGGTCGGACAGCAGGCATGAGGCAGATTCTACCGAAGTACCACCACCGGCACGCCCATGCGATCGGCATCACCCTGCGCCCATGACCATGATGCCCAGCCCTGTGTGCTCTGCCCGATGGTCTGCCCATCCTTGGCGATGGCATGCCACCACCACTGCCCATCGGCATGCGGCACCACGTTCACATGACTCAGCTCAGGGCGTGGTGTGCAGCAGCCGCCCATGTCACTGCACCTCGTAGACCGGCACGCCGGGGTACTGCTCGGCCATGGTGATCACCAACGTGGGCCAGTCCTCGATGCCCGATGCGCTCTGCTCGATCATCCCGCCCAGCGCATCCTTGGTCACCCAGTACCACATGCCGTCCTCGGCGTTCCGTCCCTCGATGTGGTGGATGGCGCTCATACCTCGATCCCCTCTGCGTCGATCACGTCGGCGGCGAATGGGTTGGCGACCATGCCCTCGGGTGCAGGCTCGCTGCTCCCGATCTGGCGTGGGGCCAATGCGCTCAGCCTGCGGACGTAGTCATCCTCGGTGCTGCTCTCGATGACCAGCGTGTGGTGGTGCTCGACCTGTTGCTGGTGCTGGGGGTCGGGGAGCTGCACGAGCTTGTCCAGTCGGTCCATGACCTTCAGGCTGGTCTCGATCGCCCGCTCGTTCCCGAGATCCGCCTTGTCGCTCAGCCCCACCAGCATCTCGTTGCAGCGGTCGATCATCAGGGAGCGGTACTCATCGACCGTCGTGGAGACCTGCTTCTCCATGAGCCGCTTCGCTGCCCGAGCCGCCGTCTTGCCGTTCTTGTACCCGGCGATCTGCGCCGCACCCTCCCACGAGTGACCCCGCCGTCGGGCCTCCAACGCCACCCTCGCCTTCTCCTTGGCGATGAGCTTGCGAGGCGACTTCGGGTGCTCGACCGGATCGGCTTCGGGGATCTCCATCAGCGTCATGAGGGGCAGGGTACTCACACGGCGCATGGGTCCACCACGTCTTGTAGTCCTGCCCTCCACATCTCGGACCACGTTCGACATGCAAGGTATCGGCCCGTTTGCTTGCAGCTCGGCCACTGACCTGCAACATGCCTTGAACGACGAAGGCCACCTTCCCTCTCGGGTTGGTGGCCCTCGCCAGCGCACACTTCAGATTGGGTCAGCAGTCTGCCTGCCCAACCATGGTAGCGGTTCTGACCTTCTTGTTGTACCGAGATCGGTGAGCACGCTGGCATGTGCGGCACGCATCCTGTTCACCTCGCTCGACCCGTGACCAGAACCTCTCCATCACCCCTCCTCGGGCAGACCTTCCCGAATCGCATCCCAGACGCTCTGCGCTGTCTGCTCACCGACCTTCTTGCGAAGCTCGACCAGCTCATGGTAGCAGAGCTGGTAGTCCTCCTGAAGCTCCAGCAGCTCGGTCTCGTGCTGCTCGCTGAGCTGCTGCCAGTGCTTGGCCTTGGCCTCGGCCATCTCGGCCTTGGCCATCAGGTCGCCGTTGACGAAGCCCTTGCGGGTCCTGCCGATGGCGTAGCCCACGCCGACGAAGCTGAAGTAGACCACCAGCCACATCAGGGTCTCTCCTGCCCATGCCCAGTCGATCATCGTCCCTGTCCCATCATGCGCCGCACTGCTGCGGCACGCCTCTTCTCGGTCTGGATGCCGTCGATTCTGCCGATCAGGTACCAGCAGACCGTCCAGCCGATGAAGCCCACGGTCATGAGCAGGTAGAGGAAGCCGCTCATGACGGCACCACCAGACCGGCATCCACGAACTTCTGCACCAGCGCCTCATTGAAGCTGTTCGGCTCGATGATCAGCAGCCCAGCCTCGTGGATCGCCATCAGGATCGTCGCCACGCTCCTCGGGCCGTACCCGACCTTGGCAAGGGCGTCGACCGCCATCTCCGTTGCTGTCACGTCGTCCATGCAGCTCACCTCCTAATTCCAGCGTGCGTTCATGACCGCACCCGCCTCGGGCCGGTCCTTGGTGATCTTCTCGATGATCTCGTCGCCGTGCTCCACCACCGAGGAGGCCACGACGTGGACGACCATGTGGACGAACTCGACGGCCAGCGTCGGCCCCTCGTTGAGGACGTAGCGCACGAGATCGTCCATGTTCAGGTTGATGCCGCCCTGAAGGTAGGCACCGATCTGCTCGGGCGTGATGCCTTCGTCGGTGACGTCGATCCAGTCGGCGTCGATAGCCAGCCCGGTGATGGCCCCGTTGCCGTCCGGCTCCTGAACGCCGGGCAGGGACTCCAGCAGGGTGCGGGTCAGGCTGAAGCCCTCCACCGCTGCGACGAACAGCACCTGCTCCTGCTCGACCTCGGGCGAGTCGATGGCCTCGGCCACGTCCCCGAAGTTGCCCATGTTGCAGTAGCCGCCCGAGATCATGGAGAGCACGTTCGACCCGTAGGCCGAACGCACCCCCTTGACCAGTGCGCCCAACAGCTCCTCGTCGTGCTCGTCGTACTCGCTCATGCTACTGCTGCCTCCTCGGCCAGTCCGGCCTCAATGATGTGCTCTGCCGCCGTCAGGCTCCTGCCGGAAGCATGGCTCAGTGCCATGGGGTCATCCTTCAGTGCCTTCAGCCAGCTCTGGATGTATGCGGCGCTGTTGGTCTCACCGTTGTGCCCACCGTCGCCCGCCGAGTCGATGCCGACGTGGTCAGCGAGGATGGCGGCGGTCATCTCGGCCACCAGCTCCTCACGGCTGTACCGCTCCGAGCCGAACATCGAGATGTCGGTGACGCCCTCACGGGCCAGACGGTCCTTGTGGCCGGTGCTGTGCGCCAGCTCGTGGAAGATCGTCCGGTACCGGCCGTCGGTGCTCAGGAACTGATCGGCCTCGGGCACGACCACCTTGTCCTGCGCCGGGCTGTAGAACGCACGGTCGCCGCCCTCCTCGAACCGGGGGCCACCGTTGCTCAGGTAGCCCTCGATGACCAGCTCAGCAGCGGCGTGGGCCTCTGCGGCGTTGGGCCGGTCGGCCATGCGCTCACGGGCCTTGCGGACCTCACGAGGCTCGGACTCCCAGTCGGCCTGCGTCCAGTGGAACACGTTGAAGGTGCGGAGCAGCAGGAACTTCTCCTTCTCACCGTCCACGACCTTCTCGACCGGCTTCCAGAGCACGGCCACCATGGACTTCTCGCCCTTGCGGACCTGACCACCCTCGGCCTTGATCTGCTTGTAGGTGGCCCAGACGTTCGGCTCGGTCGGGGCGATCATCTGGCCCGCCATGCCGAGGGTCCAGTAGTTGACGCCTCGGTACGCCTTGCCGGTCACGGCGCTCGTGGGCACGCTCAGCTCAGCAGCGACCCACGGCCGGTTCCACGGCAGGGTGCCGGTGGCGGTGACCATCTCGGTCAGGCGCTCGACCACCTCGGCCATCTTCTCGGTGTTGCTCTGCTTCGCCATCTCGGTCCTCCGTTTGGTTGGTGTACCTGTCATTATACAGACCTGTCAGGCACATGCAAGTTATTCGGAAGGAACGATCACACCACCGGCCCGCTGCCAGAACTCACGACGGTGCTCGGGCCTCAGCTCGCCGGGGTCCTTGGCGTAGGGCCACATCCACTCGCCCTCGTGGATGATCATGTCCGGCACGGTGTCCTTCAGCATGCTGGCAGCAGCTCGCCCGGCGCTGTCGTTGTCGAACATGGGCACGAGCACGTCCACCCCGAGGATGCGGAGGAGCTGCGCCTGATCATCGGTGAGCCTCGCCCCGTAGACCGCCAGCGCAGGCACACGAGCATCCCAGCATGCGATGGCGTCGAGTGGTCCCTCGACCAACGCCACCTTGTGCTTGCCCTTCAGCATGTGAGCGCCGAACAGGTGACGCCCAGTACGGAACCCGACAGGGTGCATGTACTTGGGCTTCGAGTCATCGAGCGCACGGTAGATCGCACCCATGAGCTTTCCCTGCGTGTCCCGCACCGGGATGGTCAGCCGGTTCGTGCTGGGGTCGTATCCCAACTGCCACTTCTCGATGGTGCTCCGTGTGAACTTCCTCGCCGTGTGCCAGTACGGGTGCGGCGTGAACTGCTTCAGCCAGCTCTCGGGCTTGGTCTGGATCACCTCGACCTCGGGGTTGGCCGCTGCCTTCAGGCGAGCACGCAGAGCTGCGACCTGCTCCTCCTCGGTGAGAGTCCCGACCTTGCCCTTGGCCCCGCAGACCCAGCACTGATAGAGACCGCTCTCGCCGTTCACGCTCAGGTTCGGGCGACCGCCATCGTCATGCCACTGGCAACGGCAGATGAACTCACGCCCCTCGACATGATGGACATCGAACTGGCGGCGGATCGCATCCTCGTAGATCAGGTCACCCATTACGGAAGCTCCTGCGCCCTCTGGATCAGCTCCTGAGCACGATCACCAGAGATCTCATCGAGCACGCCCTTGGCAGGGCGGAACTCGGCGTACCACCGCAGCCCTGAAGGCCCGTGCCGGTTCTTCATCAGCCCGTAGTGCAGCACCGGAGCGTTGGCCTTGGGCCGCACGAGGGTCATGATCAGGTCGGCATCCTGCCCGAGCGCATCAGCCTGCGACAGGTGCTCGACCAAGGGCAGCTCACCGTTGGCGCTCATGCGGTTGGTCTGCGACCCGGCCACCACCGGGATCTCGTACCGCTCTGCGATGCGCTTCAGGTCGGCGCTGAGCTTGCCCACGGACTTCCAGTCGCCCTCGCCCTCCATGCCCAGCAGCGTGATGTAGTCCACGAACACGATGTCCGGCTGGACCTTCTCGACCGCCGCTGCGATCTGCATGGTGCCGATGCGCCCACGGCTCGTGTCGTTCACGAGGAGCTGGCCCGAGACCCCGACCTCGATCTGGCGCATGGTGGCCCGCATGACCTCGGTGTCGGGCACGGTGCCCTTCATCATGTCGAGTGGGTTCAGGGGCACGGGTGCCTTCACGAGGTTCGAGAGGATGCCCTCGGCCCGCATGCCGATCTGGAACCGGCTCTGCTCCAGCGAGTAGTAGAGGACCCGCTTGCCCGCCATCGCCGCCTCGCACGCCATGCGGATCATGGTGAAGGTCTTGCCCGCACCGGCCCGAGCACCGACGATGCAGAGCCAGCCGTCCTGAAGCCCGCCCGTGTTCGAGTCGAGCAGACCCCAGCTCGTCGGCACGCCCGCCTGACCGAAGTGCCGGACCCGGTCGACCTTCTCCTCCACGAGGTCGAACAGCTCGGGCCACTGGGCCACCACATCGATGCTGTCGTTGACCTGCACAAGGCTGCTCTGGATGCTCATCAGCTCGGTGCTGACGTGCTGGATGGCCTCGTCAATGTGGCCGTCGGCCAGCATGTCCAGCGCCTCGTTGCTGGCCCTGATGAGCCTGCTCTTGTTGCATGCGTCGAGCACCGCCACCGTGTGCGCTGCCACGTCCGTGGTCTGCGTGATGATGAAGCTCGGCCACTTGGCCTTGAACGCACTGAGGTCGGGGATGTGCCCGATCTTCTCGTGCTGCTCGATGAGCCATGCCCACTCGTGGGTGTGGACGCTGAGCTGGTCCGGCTGGATCGCCGCCGAGATGGCGGGGCCGATGTCGCCAGAATTGACGACGGCGCTGATGAGCAGAGACTCACTGTGCATGGGTCTGTCCAGACCTTCTCGTGGTTGTGCCCGTGTGCGTGGGCGTCGGTTGTGTGGTGGGGAGCCGGGTTTGCACACCCGACTCCCCGGTCCAAGACGATCGCCCCATTGCCCTGCCGCATGTACGACGGCACGGGCGGGGACAAGCACGCTTCTCGGGTAGGAGGTCCGCATTGAACTACGGCAAGGACCCGACGCTCGTCTTGGTGTGCTCGTTACGAAGTAGGGGCCGGTGCTGGGTGGGCGTGCTGGGAATCACGCCCCCGGCCCCCGATCAGTCGATGACCTCCACCGGCACCTCGGGGTAGAGCACGGCGATGCGCTCGGCACAGTAGGTGGGGTCGGTGTAGCCCTCGCCGGACGTGGCGATGACCTCGCCGTTCGCCGCTTTGGCCCGCCAGCGGGTCTCGCCCGCCTCGTCGGTGTACCGCTCGACATGGTCGACCGGTGTGGTCTCTGCTTCGCTCACTGGGTCTGCTCCTTCTTCTTGGCGTATTGCTGCCTACCGTAAGTTCGGTTGGCCTCCCGACAACTTTCGCAGCGACAGCCTGAGCTGTAGCGAGAGCGGGTGCCGTGGTTCTTCTGCTTGTCGCCCCAGCCCTCGGGCCGTGGCTTCTGGCCCTTCTTGCGACGGTAGACCTTCACGACTGCGGCCCACTCGGCCTTGCAGATGCTGCACCTACAACGCTTTGCCTTGTAGGCGGCGGCACTGTGAACAATGCCGTCGTCGCCCCTGATGGGGATCGGTGGTACCTGTGAGATTGCCATGACGATCAGGGTACACGAGCCTTGTCAGGAACGCACGGGCGTTGGTCTTGGGGACCTAGACCTGCTCACGCAGCAACTCCAGCTCGAACTTGGCCCCTGTGACCCGACGTGACCCCAGCTCCATCATGGCCTTGGCGAACTCGATGAAGCTCCGCAGCTCGCCGGTCCTGAAGTGGTAGAGCTTGCTGGCCTTCGGCACAATGCGATCGTTCTCACCACGGTGGATGAGCTGCTCCATCTCCTTGGCCCGAGCGAAGTAGACCGTGGCGACCTCCATCAGGGTCATGACCCCGGCGTCGATCGGGAAGGGGTCACGCTCCAGCAGGATGTCCCGCATGCTGTCCAGCTCGATCCGCATGTCCTCGACGCTGGGCAGCCCGCTCTGGAGGGAGTAGGTCGGCTCGATGCTCATGATGCGCTCCTCAGTGCGACTCGGGTGTCCGGCCACTCGGTGGCCTCGTGGCACACCGTGCGGAACGGGCAGCCACGGTAGGTGGCCCCGGTCCGGCCCAAGCACTCGGGCAGGATGTCGGGGATGGTCTCGTCGGCCACCGCCTGCGCCAGCAGCACCAGCTCGTGCTCGACCTCCTGCATGAGCTTGGGGTCCCGGTGGACCACGATCTCGTGGAAGCTCTGGTTGCGCTTGTCCTCAGCGAGGTAGACGAACGTGTCGATGCCGGACGCCAGCATCATGGTGTGGATCTGGAGCAGGTGCTTGTGCGGCACCCCGGTGTTCTTGATGGCGGCGAACTGGCTCGTGCCCTTCAGCTCGAAGCCCCAGCCCTCGTCGTCGTTGATGGCGTCCATGCTGATGCTCACGCCGTACTCGGGGATCAGGAATGGCACCTCGACCCGAGTGAACCAGCCCTCCTCGTAGCCCATGGCCTGCCAGCGCAGATGCCGCCAGTGCCCGTCACCGAAGATGGCCGACAAGTCCTCGCTGATGTGCTGGGTGTGCCCGAGGTAGCTGAACAACTGGCGGCGCATGCAGTCACCACGGCTCGACGCACCAAAGCGGCTGTGGCGCACGCTGTTGGCGTCGCTGGTCATCAGTCCGGCGATCAGCTCGGCGGTCTCCTTGGAGAACCCAGACGCACCAGCCTCACGCCGGTTCCGTTCGAGGATGCGAGGGGTCAGGATCTTCTCGCCCTCGTCCTCTCCCTTGACCTTGGACTTCAGCTTGCTACTGAACGTGGACATCTGCGTGCTCCTTCGGCTTGGTGTACAACGAAGTAAAGCACCCCGGTGTGACAATGAGGAACGAGTCGTCCCCGTCCTTGATGATCCAGTCACCCACGCTGGCTCGATTCTCCTTGCCCTCCATGGCGATGAAGCGGGGCAGCTCGGACCCGAGGAACGCAGCGATGGGGATGCCGCCGCACCACTGCGCCACCTCGATCAGGTTCTCCTCGGTGATCTCGATAGCCTCGACCCACTTGGGAAGCTGGATGTACCGCTCAGGGCTGATCGCCACGGCGTGCCTCCAGCACCTCGTTGTAGACCATCTCCCAGCTCTGGGCGTGGTTGCGGATCAGCAGCCCCTCGACGTTGGCCCGGCCTGCCTCCTGCATCAGGACCAGCCGCTCAGGCTCCTCGATCAGCCGCATGATGGCCTTGCGCCACTGGTCGTCGGTGCGGCAGAGGAACCCGTCCACACCGTCGGTCACGGCGGCGCTGTACGGCCCCACGTCGGACACGATGGGCACGATGCCCGCCGCCCAATACTCGTAGACCTTGATGGCGCTCTTGCTCTTG
>Ga0075163_10013334_pt1 | contig 10650 bp, 13 predicted proteins | sample JI1023141ADNA_FD_71478 | JGI IMG/M metagenome (GOLD analysis project Ga0075163, IMG submission 71478) | Wastewater effluent complex algal communities from Wisconsin, to seasonally profile nutrient transformation and Carbon sequestration -... | ecosystem: Engineered > WWTP > Effluent > Algae... | reverse complement strand
GGCGGGACCGCAAATGAAACTCATTGACGCTGCAAAAGAAATCGTCCCGTTGCTGACCTTTCCAGACACAAAGTTTTGGATTGAGGACAGTCAAATAAGGCCAAGAGAAAATGAACCGGGTTACAGAATAACGATGCTTTGCGCGTGTCAGGATTTCCCGAAAAAGTTTCGGATTGATTCGCGCTATGAGTTTCCCGCTCATGTGAATTTGACCAAGAAAAAAGCCAAAGAGTATATGGACGCGGCAATCACCGAGTTGGTTCATTGTCTCTTGCGCGAGAAAATGAAAACCGATTTGAAGCTTGACGGCATACCTTTGGTTGACGTCATTAGATGAGCGCCGCCGAGAAATTGCCGCAAGCATGGGAACTTTCGCGGCAATACAACGGCGCGTTGCAGCATTTTTGCCCGGACGCCATACCTCAGCAACGCGCTTGCCTTCAACTCGTTCGCAAAGACTTCAACTATAAAACCGGAAACCTTGAAATTCTTTTGAGCGGCGCCGTAGGTTCCGCCAAGTCAAAGTTGCTCGCTCACCTTGCCGTCACTCATTGCCTAGAAAATCCTAAAGCGCGTTGCGGCATCGGTCGGCGTTCCATGCCTGACCTTCGGGACACGCTATGGCAAGAGGTTTTAGAGCATATAGAGGAATACTTTGACGAGGACGGCAACCGCTTTGGGTTGCGGCGCGGCGTTGACTATTGGGTCAATGAAACGCGCGGAACGATCCGGTTTGCCAACAAGAGCATGATTCGTTGCCTGAGTTGGGCGGACCGCAAATATAAAAAGTTCCGGTCCAAACCATACAGCATGGTCATAATTGATGAGGGAACGGAAAACGACGAACAAGACAAGGAAGCATTCATTGAGCTAGGGAAACGCTTGCGCCGCGTTCCTGGCATCCAAGAAAACGTCATGATTGTGGCGACCAACCCCGATTCGCCAAAGCACTGGCTATATCAGTATTTCATTGAACCAAATTCGGGCGGCAAGGTTCACGAAACGCGGCGCGTGTTCTACTCGCGGACCGAGGACAACATATTTCTTGACCCGATTTATATTCGGGGCCTTTACAAGAGCATGGACGCCAGGCGCGCGCGGCGTGACTTGGGCGGTGAATGGTTGGATATCAGCGCGGACGGCGTGTATTACGCTTATGCCAGCGCGTTCAACTTCCGCAATCGTCCCTATGAGGTTGACAAGCGTCATCCTGTCTATATTTCTTGGGACTTCAACATAGGCAAAGGCAAGCCGCTTAGCGTGGTCATCGGCCAATATATTGATGACCAATATCATTGGTTCAGCCAAGTCATCGTTGAAGGCATGAGGACCGGCCAGAGTTGCGACGAACTGGCCGAACGCGGAATTCTTGACCTTGACGTTCCCTATTTCGTCATTTGCGGTGACGCGTCCGGTATGCACAAGGACACGCGAAACAACCAAAGTGATTGGGACATAGTCAAAAAGTTCTTTGCCAACTTCAAAGCCAAGGGCGGCAAAGCCATTGCGCACAAGTTTTGGGTTCCCGTCAGCAACCCGCCTATTCGGACGCGTCATAACTTGGTCAACGCCTACTGTTGCAACGCTCTTGGCGAACGGCGGTTGTATGTTTATCAGGACGCCTTTACAATTGACCAAGGCTTGCGATTGACAGAATTGAAAAAAGGCGCGGTGCTAAGCGAAAACGATAGTTTCGCCTATCAACATTGCACAACCGCCTTGGGTTACGCGCTTCACGCAAATACGATTTGGTTCAACCGGAAAGCTGGCGGCACCGAGGAAATGTAATTTACAAAAGGGGCAACCATGGCATTGTCGGCGGCAAAAATTAAATTCCTTCAAGGCCAAGTTGCGGCATACCGCGAACACCTTGAGTATGACCACAAACTATATTTGATTTACAAAGGCGCGTTGCTTCAATTCGTCATCAAAGCGCTTTACGCTCAAATGAGCGGACAAAGCGCCAAGATTGCCGAAGCCAGAATTCCACCAATCAACGTGCTGCAAAAGATTATCAACAAGCTTTCCCGCCTTTACGCTGGCGGCGTTGCGCGCAATGTTGAAAACACAACGAAAGAGGGAGCGGACGAAACGGCGCTGAAATTTTATTCGGACCAAATGAAGCCTGACCAAGTCATGACCATTGCTTGCCAGTTCGTCAACCTCACCAAGCGCGCGCTGATTCAACCATACCTATCGACGGTGACCGGCAAACCGATTCCGTCATTGCGCGTCATTCCCTCGCATTCGTTCATTGCCTATTCTGAAAGCAAAAACGAACCGGAAAAGGCGACCGGGTTTATCATTTGCAAAGGGACCGTTGACGTCCAAGGCAAGAAAACAAAACTGTATTACGTCATTGAGAAAGATCAATTTGGTTACTTCACTTCGGACGGTGATGACGTAACCAGCGCGTTTGCCCCGGCTGACAACCCTGACGGCAAGAATGAACTAGGCGTCATTCCGTTGGTCTATATCAATCAGGACCCGCAACACGTCATGCCGATTCAGGATAGTGACACCGCTCAAATGGCGACACTTGTCCCGCTGATTCTGACCGATGCCAACTTTGCAAATATGTTTCAATCGTTCAGCATTATTTACACCGTTGACGTTGATGACGGTTCTTTCCGTTACGCGCCAAACGCCCGTTGGTCATTCAAGTCTGACCCGGCGCAACAAAAGACACCGCAAGTTGGAACGCTCACGCCGACCGCTGACACCAACAACACGCTCAACCTTGTCGCTAACCAATTGGCTTTCTGGCTTCAAACCAAAGACGTCAAGCCTGGCGCCATTGGCGAAATCAGCGCCACAAACTTTAGTTCAGGTATTTCAAAAATCGTTGACGAAATGGACACGTCAGAGAATCGCAAGGACCAAATTCCTGTTATGCAGGACGCCGAGCGTCAACTATGGGACTTGGTGTTGCACCAACTGAATCCTCAGTGGATAAAAAACGCTGACTTTGAATTCAAAGCGCAAGTGTCACCAACGGCAACCGTGGTCACGCGATTCGTTGACCAAATTCCTTTGATGCGGCGCGGCGCGTTGCTCAAGGACTTGGCGCTTGAGGTCACCGAAGGGTTCAACACCAAGAAACGCGCAATGGCGCAATATCACGTTGAGCTATCTAGCGATGAGTTGGACACGCTCATTGCTGAAATTGAAGCTGAGAAAGCCGCAAAGGCACCGCCAGCCGCGCCAACCACAACCCCTAATCCGGAACCAGCCGCATGAATGAAACGCCACAAATCAAAGATAACACGCTGACCCTGGACGAATTGCGCCGTGGCTTGGCCAACGGAATGAAAATGGACCAAATGCCGAGGTTCGTCACCTTGCCTGACGGGCGCAAGCTGGACGTTGCCAAGCGGGTTGACGCCGATTTGCTCAAGGCATTGATTCGCGGCAACCGCCGTCAGCGCCGCGCCGCGCCGAAGGTCAAAAAGAAAAATGGCTAAGCAACAAAAATTCGTTTGGGAATTGCCCGAAGGCTACAAGGCTGAGGACCTTGAGGCTATTGCCAATGATATTCGAGTTTTTATCAAGGACCGAAGCCAAGCCGGGTTTGGCGTCAAGAACGGCAAGGTGTTTGGATTCCCTGAATACAATGACGATTATCGCAAGAACGTCAAAGGCGGTCAGCGCCGCGTTGACTTGACGTTGTCAGACGAAATGCTCAACTCAATAGAGATTCTGAAAATAAGCGGTCGCAAGGTGACGATTGGTTTTGAAGCCGGTAGCGAAGTGAACGCCAAAGCCGAAGGCAATCAGATTGGAAGTTATGGACGCGCACCAAATCCAAAAAAGGCGCGTCCATTTTTAGGTTTGACCGATGAGGAAGCTGACGCAATACTAGCGGCATACGACCAAGAATAAAAAACCAACGGGGGGCCAAGGATGGCTGACCGCTCAATCGGTGACCAAATTGAAACGTGGATGGAAAACGTTACGCGTTTCGTTGAAGGTTCCGTTGACGTCATAGCGCGGGACTTCGCGGCGGAAGCGGTTGACGCAATCCGTGAACGAACGCGCGCGGGGTTTGGTGTTGCCAAGGACGGTGACGCCAGCCGACCGCTTGCCGCTCTGTCAAAAAAATATATCCGTTATCGCCAACTCAACTCTCGCTTGTTGTCAAACCAAACCAGCGCCGGGACTTCAAACCTCACGTTCACAGGCAAATTGCTGGACAAACTGAACTACAAGCGCCAGTCAAAAGGCGTTTGGACAATCCAACCTAGCGGTGACCGCACAAAGATTGCGGAATACGTTTCCAGAAAACGCCCGTTCCTATTCCTTAGTAGGGCGGAATTAGAGCGATTGGAACGCCGCGCGCAACAAAGATTTGATGCCCTTGCAAAACGCAAAGGCTTTAGTTAACCTAATTGGAGTTAGCCACAATGATTATCAAGTCAGGTTATTTCTTTCGTTCACTCGGTCGGCGACTAAGTGACGAAAACGGTGAGCCCAAGCCTGTAGGCGGCGGCACCGGTCCCGGCGGGACCGAGACACCAAAACCCGAAACAGTGTCCAGAGAGTTTGCTGAACGCGTCATTTCTGAAAAGAAAGCGCTTCAAGAGAAATTCGCTGCGCAAGAAGCGGAACTGAAAGCGTTCCGTGACAAGCAAGCGGAAGCTGAATTGTTGAAGGCCAAAGCGGCTGGCGATTATGAAACCCTTGAGAAAACACTCAAGGAACAACTCGCCGAAAAGGACCGCAAGCTTGCCGAACACTCAGCGCTCTTGCAAAACGTTCGCAAAATGCAGGCTTTCAGGCGTGTTCTTGGTGCTGAGGTTCCAGAGAAATTCCGTTCACTCGTTGAGTTGGACGAAATTGACGTGGACGCCGAAGGCAATCCGACAGAGGCAAGCGTAACCAAATACGCTTCCAACTTTCGGAAACAGTACGGTGAAATTATCGGGACGCCAAAGAAATTGCCGCCAGATGACGGCGTTCATGGCACCGAAAAAACTCTCACCGTTGAGGAATGGAAAAAGCTTCCTTATGCGGAACAGAAAAAACGCATGACGGAAGTGAAATGGGAAAATAAATAACGGGAACCGAATAGGTCGGTTCCCAACTTTGAAAGGGGACCGACCTTGATTACTCAATTGGAAGATGTCCGCGCGCAAGTGAAGGCTTTTTGGTCTTCTGTTTTCGTTCCACAACTTTTGGAAAATGCCCGTTTGGCCGCGTTGGTCAACCGAGCATATCAAGGCCAAATTCTGGCCGAAGGTGACCGCGTCAAGGTCAGTCAGATTATCCGTCCAACGGCGCAACGCCGTCAGGTTGGTGTTGATGACACCAGCGTTTTCACCACGCAAAAGCTTCAAACACAGCAAGTTGAAGTTGTCGCCGACCAAGTTATCAGCGCCGGTTACGAAATTGAAAACCTCGTGACGCTGCAAAGCCAAATCCAAAGCCAAGATTCAACGATTCGCCAGGGACTTGTTGAGGCAATGATTATCAGCCTCAACGAATATCTGTATGGCCTTGCAGCCGCGCCGACCACGTCGAACACTGGCGTGACGGACTTCAACGCAAGCCAACTGATTGCGCTGAACGTTCAAGCCGGTCAGAAAAAGTGGCCAGAAATGGACCCTTGGTATCTCTTGGCTGACCCGGTTTATCACGGCAACCTGTTGTCCAGCCAAACGCTGACCGACAGTGACTTCGTTGATGACCGTCCGGTTGTCGCTGGCAAAATGTTGCAGAAAAAATTCAACTTCAACATTCTGCAAGATAACTCAGCGGCAATGTCGCAACTGTCTCCAACCGGCCAAACCTCGCAACTGGCTTTGGCTTTCCACCCTGATTTCCTCTATCTGGTTCTGCAACAAGAACCGGAATTTGAAATCAGTTCGCTCCACGCCAACAAACAATTCGGCTATGTCCTGTCGGCAAAAATGATTGCTGGCGCGAAGGTCGGACTTGAAGGCGCCGCGAAACATATTCGGATTTACAACACCTAACGCAATTGCGCGTTTGGTTGCATGAAAGGCCACATATCATGTTCATTTCAATTTCCGTTATGGACGCTGGCGAGTTGGTGAAAAGAATCAATGCCGTCGAAAACGTCAAGAGCGTGACGGCATATGCTCAAGGCTATCACCACTACGCGATTGTTGAGGTTGAAGAACCGAAGGCAAAGCGTGGACCAAAGCCAAAAGAAACCGAAAACACGAATGCGCCTGAAAGCGCGGAAGGGAACGACTAACCATGACTGCACTGAAAAAACATGAGGCGATTGGCAACACGTTTGGCAACCACGTTGAATACAAACGTGTTCGCTACGATTTCACCAAGGACGCTGGCGCCGTTGGCGCGCTGGACATTTTCACCGCGTCCGACAAAGTGAAGGTTGTGGACTTTCACTCCACGGTCAAGACGGCTTGCACCTCTGGCGGTTCCGCCACGGTTGCAGTTGGCCCAACGGGCGCGCTGACCAAGTTTCTCACCGCAACGCAAGGCGCGGTTGCCAACTTGGTTGCCAATGCTTGCCTGACGCCGCTGCCAGTTGAAGGAACGCCAAACGTGCTGGCTTTCCCGCATATCATGGCGGCTGGCGACAAGATTATCCAAACCATTGGCACCGCCGCGCTGACCGCCGGTTCCATTGAATACACCGTTGGTTTCATTCGCTGTTAAAACCAGCGGGTCAAACGTGATTCCCGGTCACTAGTTGTTGTGGCCAATTAGCTGACCGGGACACGCCACAATCACCGAAAGGAAACGCCAAAGTGTTGGACCGCAAACAAAGAGTAATCTTGAGCAAGTCAGGCGCGCTGACGGATATCAGCACGTTAGTCAACGATTACAAAGAAGGCGTTGCGGTCATTGATTTGGCGGCTGACGATTACATTTATATTGGCAGTGAATTTCCGTTCAATCACAAGCATTTTGAAATCAGCGTTGCAAACGCGCTGGCTTCGGTGTTCGCCGTTCAGTATTGGGACGGCGCGGCGTGGCAAACGGTTGTTGACCTTGTGGACGAAACGGCAACCGCTGGCGCCTTGCTCGCCAAGAGCGGCAAAGTCTCGTTTGTCCCTGACAACGACAAGCCGGGTTGGTCATGCCAGGATGACACCAAGCGAATTCCAGCGCTCGCCACGCTGAGAATTTATGACCTCTATTGGTCACGCTTCAAAGTTTCGGCGTCACTGACTGGCACCGCCGCAATCAAATATGTTGGCCAGTTGTTCAGTTCTGACCCTGGCCTTTATGGCTTTTATCCTGACTTGAACAACGCAACATTGCGCCTGGCTTTCAATGCTGGCGTGGTCAAAACAGATTGGCGTGAGCAACACCTGAACGCCGCTGAGGTCATCGTTGCTGACTTGCGCGCGCGTGGCGTGTTGGTTCGTCGGGACCAAATCATGGACGAAACGATTTACACTCAAGCCGCGATTCACCAAACGGCGGCAATCATTTATGGCGGCTTGAACGGTCACGCCGACCAACTGAAAGCGGCTTTGGCGTCATACTCCAAGGCAATCAACATGCGTTATCACGAAATTGACAAGGCGGGACGCGGACGCGCTGACCCTTGCGCGCGAAACTTTGAGCAAAGCGAAATTTATAGATGAGCAAGATTTCTGAAATCTTTGATGACGTCAACGCTGAGATTCAAGCGTTGCTTGGCGCAACTCAATTTCAGATTCCTGACGTGCTGGCGCTTGACGTTCAAAGCCCAATGCTATTGGCGTCAGGATTCGGCGTGGTCATCGGTCCAGCGGTCAACACCAACCGCCAGCTTGATTGCCAACTGTCGATTGAGCGTAATTTCGGCGTCATCCTGACTGAACGGGTTGCCGCTCACAACACTGACACAACTGGTTTCAGCAACGCTCAAAAGGCGATTTTAGAAAAACAGTTCATACTGATTAAAAATTGGGAACGTGAAGTTTCGTTGGCCAATCGCAAGGCAAAGATTCTTTTCGTTGCTGACGGCGGCATTGAGGTTTTGACAACTGAAACGCAAGCCGGTCGCTTTTTGGTTCTGACGTCAGAATTCAGCGTTGAATATTTCGAGGACATAACAACTTAAGGAGTGTCAAACGATGACCGCAATTCCATATCGCAATACAGTTGTGGCGTTCAAACCGGAAGTGACCGAAGGCGTTCCAGTTGCGCCAGCGTCCGGCGCCGATTTCATCGCCATTCAAGATGACTTCGATATGACGCCACAACGTGACTCGCTTGAGAATGCTGAAATAAAAGCTTCCATTGGCAAGGCGCCTAGTATTCCTGGCGCTGAAAACCCGCCGGTCACTCTGTCGCATTACCTACGCGCCAGCGGCGTTGAAGGTCAGGCGCCGAACTATCACCACATTCCAAAGGGTTTCTTTGGAAACGAAACGGTCAACTCAACTCAGCGGACCACAACGGTTGGTTCCACAACCTCGCAATTGGTTCTTGGCGCTGGCGGTTCTGATTTCCCTCTCGGCGCTGGCTTGCTCATCAAAGACCCTGTCAACGGTTCGCGTATTCGCGTGAGCATGGGTAACAGTTCAAACAACGTCCCGCTTTCGTTCGCGGTGCCAGTTGCGCCAGCAACGGGCGTCAATACCGGCAAATGCGTCTATTGGTCACCGGCTAACGTTGGTCACCAATCGCTGACCGTATGGCGTTACATTGGCAACGCTGGCGCAACCGATATGGTCGCAGGCGCCAAGGTGACCGAATTCGGTTACTCGGCAAACGCTGGCGAGTTGGTCAACGCAAACTTTTCCCTTGAAGGTTTGGCGTACTACTTTGACCCAATCACAATTCTTTCAACCGATATCTATTTGGACTTTGAGGACGATGACGGGACTTGGGCCGCTCAAATTCCTGTCCGAATCTACAAAGACCCGCATGAGGTTGCTGAAACGCTGCAAGCCGCCATGCTTGCCGCTAACCCACTGCAAACGCCAACCGTGACCTATTCGGACACGACCGGCAAATACACAATCAAGACAACCGGCACGTTGCTTGAATTGCTTTGGAACACTGGCACCAACGCCGCCAACACAATTGGTGACAAGCTTGGTTTCTCAACCGCCGCCGATGACACTGGAACGGTTGCGACAACGGGTTACACCGCCGACAACGCGCAAAGTTACGCCGCGCCATACACGCCAACGTATGACGCAAGCGACCCGCTCGCGGCAAAGTTTCATGAAGTCATGATTGGCACCGTGGACGATTACATTTGCTTTGACGCGTCAGCCATTGACTGGACGTCAAGCAACGGTCGCCGTCCAATCGGTTCCTTGTGCGCTGAATCTGGCCGGTCAGGATCGGTCATCACTTCGCGTGAAGGCCAAATTCAAGTTGTGTCCCTCTTGAATCAGTACGATGCAAAACAGTTTGCACGTTACCGCAAGAATGACACCGTTCGGTTTCAATACAGCTTCGGCACGAAAACCGGCGGCAACTGGAACCCTGGCTTTTGCGGTTACTCGTTTGCACCAACGTGCAAAATCATTGAACTGACGATTACGAATGACGATGGTTTGGCAACGCTGAACATGACGCTTGAGCCTTCCGTTGGTGACGGCGGCGCTGGCGAAATGTTCCTCGGTATGCTGTAAAGAAAACTTTTTTGAAAGGGGCCACAACCCAATGTTCACAGTCAAATACACGCCACAACTTTGCAAGCCGGTGACCATTCCCGCGAAGGACGAAACTCCAGAGCGGGTCATTGAACCAAAGTTTTCCGGTCATGTTGTCATGAGGGTTCCGACCTATGACGAGCGTTGCGAAATGCGGGACCGGGTTGCTTCCGCTGATAAAGCAATGCTTAGGATTTCCATGCGAATTGCGTCCGGTGAAATCACCAAAGAGCAAGCCGCTGACGAAATCTTGGCCAGTGGTTCCAGCGCTGGCGTCAGCGTCACGCGCGCGGCGGTCAAAATGTTGCCTGAATACGTCAAAGAAATTCATATTTCGCGTGTCCGCGACAGTTACAAATACAAATCGTTTGACGAATTGCTTTGTGATGAGGGTTGCAACGCGCTGATTGAGGAATTGGCAGGGGCAATTTTTGCCAAGGTTGAGATTGGTCCTGACGGCCCGGAATTGAAGCAGAACTAAGGCGCGCAACGGCGGCAATCTTTCACGGTCACCGCCAATACCTTAGCCCTCTGCAAAGTTACGTTGTGGATTATTTGGAACGGCGGAAGTTAGCGCGGCTTGGTTTCACAACGGCAGTTGATTCGTTACCGGGTTACTACGTTGACCGCATGATTGTTATCGACGGCAAATGGAATGAGTTGACGGCGAAAGAACAAGAGCGCCGCGCCAAAATGAGGACCAAAAAATGACAACGGAAATCAAGGGCAAGGTTGTATTAGAGACTGACGATGCAACAAAGTCCCTTGATAAATTCGCCGACAAAGCCAAGAAATCCAGTGACGGAATCGGCGCGTCATTTGGCGCTTTAAAAGGCGTCATTGGCGCGGCGGTTGCGTTCCTTGCCGCTGGCGAAATTGTTGACTTCCTTCAAGCTGGCGTTGATTCCGCGATTGCTCAACAAGATGCCTTGCGAGGACTTGAGCAACAACTAGCGCTGACAGGTGAGGCAAGCCAAGCGGCGCTTGACGGCTTCGCTGAATTCGCCAACGTCATGGAAGCGACAACCGGAATCGGTGATGACGTAATCTT
>Ga0075163_10013333_pt1 | contig 10651 bp, 9 predicted proteins | sample JI1023141ADNA_FD_71478 | JGI IMG/M metagenome (GOLD analysis project Ga0075163, IMG submission 71478) | Wastewater effluent complex algal communities from Wisconsin, to seasonally profile nutrient transformation and Carbon sequestration -... | ecosystem: Engineered > WWTP > Effluent > Algae... | reverse complement strand
GTCACCACCTTCGACAAAGACCCCGTGCGATACCTCACCATCAGCAACGACGGGTTGATCTGCTTCGCCTTCCGTGGCCTGCTCTACACCATGCGCGACGGCCAACAGCCGCAACCGCTGATGGTGAGCACCGCCGTGGACCAGCGCTACATGGCCGACCGCACCGTGTCCGTACACGGCGACGCCAGCGAAATGTCGCCTTCGCCCAATGGCGAAGAAGTGGTGTTCGTGCATCGCGGCGAAGTGTTCGTCACCTCGGTGAAAGAAGGCACCACGCGCCGCATCACCGACACGCCGGAACAGGAACGGTCGGCCAGTTTCAGCCCCGATGGCCGCAGCATCATCTACACCAGCGAACGCGACAGCAGCTGGAACATTTACCGCATTTCATTGACGCGCAAGGACGAAAAGCGCTTCTTCAATGCCACGGTGCTGAAGGAAGAACCGTTGATCGCCACGCCTGCGGAAGAGTTCCAGCCGGTGTGGTCGCCGGACGGAAAGGAGATCGCATACTTGGAAGAACGCACGGCCGTGAAGGTCTACAACCTCGCCACGAAGAAGACCCGCACCGTGCTGCCCGCCGACAAGAACTACAGCTACAGCGACGGCGACCAGTACTTCAGCTGGAGCCCGGACAGCAAGTGGCTGTTAGTGCAATTCCTGCAAGACAAACAGTGGATCACGCAGTGCGGATTGGTATCCGCAGCAGGCGATAAACCCGTGGTGAACCTTACCCGCAGCGGCTACAACAACAACCGTCCGCAATGGGCGCTTAACGGCCAGGCCATGATCTGGTTCAGCGACCGTGACGGCTACAAAAGCCAAGCCAGCTGGGGCGGCCAGGAAGACGTGTACGCCATGTTCTTTACGCAGGCCGCATTGGACACCTTCGAACTGAACAAAGAAGAATTTGAACTGCTGAAAAAGAAAGATGAAGACGGAAAGGACAAGGACGGTGAAGATGGCAAGGACGGCAAAGACGGGAAGGATAAAAAGAAGGGAAAAGAGGAGAAGAAAGACACCCTTATCGCTCCGTTGAAATTCGAGCTGGACGGCATTGAATATCGGAAGGTGCGGCTCACCGGCAACTCAAGCGACATGGCAGATGCCATCCTGAGCAAGGATGGCGAAAAGCTCTACTACCTTGCCGCGTTCGAGAAAGGCTTCGACCTGTGGGAAACCGACGTGCGCTCCAAGGAAACAAAGCTGTTGGCCAAGATGGGCGCTGAAGAGCCCGGCGGTATTGAACTTTCCAAGGACGGCAAAACCCTTTTCCTGCTCAACAACGGCGGCATTTCCACCGTGGATCTCGACAAAGGAGAAGTGAAAAGTGTGGGCATTAACGGCGAAATGACGCTGAACGAATCCGCCGAGCGCGACCATCTTTTCGAGCATGCGTGGCGCCAAGTGGTGAAGAAATTCTACCGCGTAGACCTGCAAGGCGTGGATTGGGCGCGCTACAAAACCGAGTACAAGGCCTTCCTGCCCTACATCAATAACGATTACGACTTCGCCGATCTGCTTAGCGAAATGCTGGGCGAGCTCAATGCCAGCCACACAGGAGCAGGTTATCGCAACAACGATCCCGAAGGCGACCGCACCGCCGGGCTGGGCTTGTTCTACACCAATGACACCACGCCTGGCCTTACCATCGCCGAAGTGATGGAACGTTCACCAGTGGTGAAAGCAGGCTCCAAGATCAAGGCCGGCACAGTGATCGAAAAAATCGACGGCAAGCCGATCACGTCCAAGGAAGACCCAGCCGTGTTGCTCAACCGCAAAGCTGACCGCAACACCCTACTTTCCATGTTCGATCCTAAAACGGGCAAGCGCTGGGAAGAGACGGTGAAGCCCATTGGGCGTGGAGAAGAGAACGAACTCCGTTACCGACGCTGGGTGGAGCAGAACCGCCATGCCGTGGACAGCATCAGCGGTGGCCGCGTGGGTTATGTGCACGTGCGCGGCATGAACGTTGAGAGTTTCAAGACCGTGTATGAGGAAGTGCTCGGTAAATTCAACGACAAAGACGCGCTGGTCGTGGACACCCGCTTCAATGGCGGCGGCTGGCTGCACGACGACTTGGCCACCTTCCTCAGCGGCACCGTGTACATGCACCTGCTGCCGCGCGGCCAAGACCTTGGCACCGAACCGGAGTTCAAGTGGAGCCGCCCTTCCGTGGTGTTGATGAACGAGTGCAATTATTCCGATGCGCACATGTTCCCTTTCACCTACAAAGCGCTCGGCATTGGCAAACTGGTGGGCATGCCCGTGCCCGGCACCGGTACGGCCGTGTGGTGGGAAGATCTGCAAAATGACGTGGTGTTCGGCATCCCCCAAGTGGGAATGGTGGACAACAGCGGCAAATACTTGGAGAACCAGCAGTTGGAACCCGATGTGAAACAGGCGAACGACCCCGCGCAGCTTAGCCATGGCACGGACCAGCAACTCGGCGCAGCGGTGCGGACGGTTTTGGAGGGGATGAAGTGAGGATCAGACGATCAGATGATCAGACGATCAGAAAATGGAATGCCGTTGACGCGACCGTCCTCATTTGGGATAGCCGCAGATTGCGCCGATTACGCAGATTTTTTCCCGCGTTGCGGGAAAGCTGCCCGCCCGGCAACTACCGCCGACGGCAGCCATCGGCGAAATCGGCGAAATCTGCGGCTCTTCTGGGGGGCGCAGTCTGTATCAGGGAGTCACGCCGAGAATAATCTTCGATGCATAGCGGACCCCTGCGTTGGGACCTCTTCCTTGAAATGCATGACCTTTGCACCGAATGAAATTGGCGCTCCCACTCCTACTGTCCCTCGCAATGGCTGCGGGCACGGCCTGTAGCGCCCAAGTGCCGGACACGCTATCCACCGATACAGCCACCGCCCCGACCTTGGACTGGCGCGCCCGCCACCAGCCTGTTCGCGCCGCGATCTATTCCGCCGTGCTGCCCGGCGCTGGCCAGGTGTACAACCGCAAGTATTGGAAAGTGCCCATCGTGCTGGGCGGACTCGGTGTTTCATATTGGTTCATCCAGGACAACAACAAGGAATACCAGCGCTACAAATCGGCTTATTTGGACGTCGTTAACAACCGCCCGGATGAATTCAACGGCATCTACTCCGGCGACCAGCTCCGCAACGTAGCCGACACCTACCACCGCTGGCGCGACCTGAGCTACGTGGCGACGGGACTGGTCTATGCCCTCAACATTATGGATGCTTCTGTGGATGGTTACTTCGTGCGCTTCGATGTAAGCAACGACCTCACCGTACAGGCCGGACCTTCGTTGGGCCTCGCCGCACAAGGCGCGTTCGGGCTATCGTTGCGGGTGGACCTTTGATGCAGAACACAACTATGAAGATCGCACTCTACGGCTACGGAAAAATGGGCCAAGCCATTGAAAAAGCCGCAACGCTACGCGGCCATTCCATCGTACTAAAAGTGGACCACGACAACGCGGGCACGCCCCCAACGGGTGCCGACGTGGCCATCGAATTCAGTCGTCCCGAAAACGCATTGCCCAACATGCGTCTTTGCCTGGAAGCCGGTGTGCCGATCGTTGTGGGCACCACCGGTTGGTACGATGAGCTTGGTGCTGTAAAAACCCTCGTGGCGGATACCAAGGGCACCCTGCTCTGGGCCAGCAATTTCAGCATTGGGGTCAACCTCTTTTTCAAGCTGAACAAGTACCTCGCCAGCCTGATGGACGGCCAAGCCAACTACGCCGTGCAGATCGAGGAAACGCACCACCTGCAAAAGCTCGATGCGCCCAGCGGCACCGCCATCACCTTGGCACGCGACCTGCACATCCGCAGCAACCGATACGCTGGCTGGGAACTGAAAAAAGACGGCCACTCCCCTGCCGCCGACCAAGTGCCCATCACCAGCCACCGCATCGGCGAAGTGCCGGGTACGCACGCCATCACTTGGGAAAGCCCGGAAGACAAGATCACCATAACCCACCAAGCCCACGGCCGGCAAGGCTTTGCGACCGGTGCCGTAGTTGCAGCCGAATGGTTGAAAGGCCGGACCGGGATGTTCACGATGGATGATGTGCTGAGCGGGAACGTGTGAACCGCAGAAAAGAGGTTTTAACCGCAGAGGGCGCGGAGAACGCGGAGAAGAGGAATCCGAAAACAAGCGAAAGCCTCAGGCGTTGCGCACGTCGCGGTGAACCACATTCGCCGAAAGCATCCCGCATTCGTTAGTATCCTTTGCGCTCTTCGCGCCCTCCGCGGTTAAAACCTTTCCCGTTGCGGTGAAGAATCCGATCTTTGCAAACTTTAAGCCCACTAACCCCGCCCTGTGCCCAACTTGCACCCCATCCCCAATCACCCCGCATGATCGCCTGGTTCCTGCTTGCCCTTTACATCATTGTCCTGTTCGCTACCCTGCCGAAGATCTTCGCCAAGGCCGGTGTGCCCGCGTGGAAAGGCTTCGTGCCCTTCCTGAACCTGTGGGAATGGAACCGGATCCTGGGCAAACCTTGGTATTGGGTGATCCTGCTGCTTGCGCCCGGCGTGAATTTGCTGATGCTCATCATCTACAACGTGAACACCAGCATCGCCTTCGGAAAGCGCACCTTGAAAGACCACCTGATCATGATCTTTGTGCCTTGGGTGGAGCTTTCCAACTTGGCGTTCAACGCGAAATACAAGTGGGTCGGTCCCATCCCCGTGGGCTCGCACAAGCGCAACATGCTGGGCCAGTGGGGCGATGCCATCCTCTTCGCCGTCATTGTGGCAACGGCTTTTCGCACGTTCACCTTCGAGGCGTTCACGATCCCCACGGAATCCATGGAGAAATCCTTGCTGGTGGGCGATTACCTCTTTGTGAGCAAGCTGAGCTACGGCCCGCGCCTGCCCATGACGCCGATCACCTTCCCCTTCACCCACCACACCCTGCCGATGACGCAGCACACGCCCAGCTTCACCAACTGGTTCGAGCTGCCTTACATGCGCCTGCCGGGCTTCGGCAAACCCCAGCGCGGCGATGCCGTCGTGTTCAACTTCCCCGAAGGCGATACCGTGGTGGCGAACTACCAGAACATGAGCTACTACCAACTGGCGCGCATGTGCGGACGCGACAACCTGTTGCGCCGCGACCGTGTCGTGTTCACCATGCCTGACGGTCGCCAAGGCAGTGCCCCTACCGGCGGCATTTTGATCCGCCCGGTGGATAAGCAAGAGAACTACATCAAGCGCTGCGTGGGCGTTTCCGGGGATACCGTGCAAGTGATCGACGGCGTGGTGCAGATCAACGGAACGCCGGAGCCGCTCATCAACACCGGGCAGTACCAGTACAACTTCGTGATCAAGGACGGCTTCAATAAGAAAGTCCTGAAAGATCAGTACGACATCACCACCACGGACGTAACGGAGGAAGGTGGAACGGCCAACATTCCCCTCACTGTGGAAAATGCCGAAGCGCTGAAAAAATTCGGCAATGTGGTCAGTATGGAGCGCGAGAACAAGCCCAAAGGCTACTACGGTGCTAAGGACAACTGGCCCATTTTCCCCAACGATCCACGTTTTGACTGGAGCGAGGATAATTTCGGTCCGCTGTGGATACCCAAGGCGGGTGCCACCATCAAGCTTACGGATGCGAACCTGCCGCTGTACCGCCGCGCCATCACGGTGTACGAAGGCAACCAGCTTGAAGTGAAAAGCGGCGCGATCTGGATCAACGGCCAACAGACCGACAGCTACACCTTTAAGCAGGACTACTACTGGATGATGGGCGACAACCGGCATCGTTCGCAGGACGCGCGTTTCTGGGGCTTCGTGCCCTACGACCATGTGGTGGGCAAGGCCGTTCTCGTATGGCTCACCGCCGATCCTGAAAAAGGAGGTTTCCCCGGCGGAATCCGCTGGAAGCGCCTCTTCAGCCGCGTGCGATGAAGTGGCCTGCGGGCCCGCTGCGCGAATGGGCAAAGGCCTTGGCGTTGGCGCTGGCTTTGTTGGCCGTGCTGCATCTTTTCGTGGTGCGCTGGGTCACCGTGGCCAACACCAGCATGTATTCCACGCTGCTGCCGGGTGATCTTTTGCTTGTGGAACGTTGGACTGCATTTACCGGCTTTCACCGCGGTGATATTGCCGTGCTGCGTGATCCCGTGCAGGACGACCGCGCCATGTTCAACCGCCGCTTACTGGTGAAACGCATCGTGGGCTTGCCCGGCGACGTGGTGGAATTGCGGAAAGGCGAACTGTTCATCAATGGCATGCCCGTGCCCGCCGAGCCTGGTGAAACCCGCAGTTGGAGCGTACGGCTCCGCCCCGGCCACAACCCCGATACGTTGATTGAAAAGCTTGGATTGCCGAAAGGATATTCCTTGCCGGGCAATGACCTGATCGATCTGCCGCTAAACATGCGACTCGCAACAGTCGTGGAGAAAATGTCCGTGGTGGCGGGCCTTGCGCCGCGCGCCAATGCGAAAGGCTCGCCGGACCACATCTTCCCCTTCAGCCCGGACCGGCCTTGGAATAACGATAACTACGGACCTTTGCGCATTCCTGCTGCCGGCGACACCTTGGACCTTTCGCCCTTCAACCTGCCCATGTACGACCGCATCATCAGCCGCTACGAAAGCAACACCGTGGAAGTAATGGACGGCAAGCTGCACGTGAACGGCGATGCCAGTGGCAAATACCGCGTACGCGCCAACTACTACTTCGTTCTGGGCGATTCCCGCGATGCCAGTTCGGACAGCCGCTACTGGGGTTTCGTGCCCGCCGACCACCTTGTGGGCCGGGCCGCGCTGGTGCTCTTCAATGCCCACGTTGGCAACAACATTCTTCCCGGCAGCCGCACCTTTCATTCCCTTTCAAACTGAAAAAGCAACCCATGCGCAAGTCACTTTTTATTTTGGTACTGCTGGTGCTTTCCGCCTGCGGAGGTAAAAATCCCGCATCGCTCTGCGAGAAATTCTACAAGCCTTACCCCGACATGGTAACGGACCGTGCGCGCACGCCGGACAACAGCCCGTTCCTCGATGCCATGGCACTTTACAACGACGGTGACTACGCAGGCGCCATCACCGGTTTGGACCGCGCCATAGCCCGCGACCCCGGCAACAGCGCCATCCGCATGTACCTCGTTAGCGCCAACTTAGGAGCGGGCGATGCTTACAAAGCCGAAATGCACATCGACTTTTTGGAAAATCAGTCCGACAAATCCTACCGGGACCAAGTGGATTGGTTCAACGCCCTGTGCTGGCTTTGCGAAGGCGATACCGCCAGAGCGGACAAGCAAGCGCACTACATCCTTTCGCGGCCACACACCTACAAAAAGCAGGCGCAAGAGCTTGTTGATGCGCTGAAAAAGTGATCGTGCACCTTACATCAACCGCCTTAAAAACGGCGCTGGCTGCCCCCTTGCCGGGCCATGAAGCCTTCGCAGCGCTGAACGGCTATCCGCGGAATTCGCCGGAGGATGCCCGCAAATTGTCGCCACCGCCCAAGGAAAGCGCCGTGCTGGCCGTATTCCATAAGTACAACGGCGAAGACCACCTGCTGCTGATGCGGCGCACGGTTTACCCCGGTGTACACAGCGGCCAGATCGCCTTCCCCGGCGGGAAACGTGAACCACAGGATGCCGACCTGCAAGCCACCGCGTTGCGCGAATTCGCCGAAGAGACCGGAGCCGATCTGTCACGTGTTGAAGTTGTGGGAACACTGTCGTCGGTCTTCATTCCCCCCAGTCGCACAGTGGTAAGTCCCTTCGTAGGTTGGGCTGAAAGTTTGGGGCGGCTGCGCCCGGACCCGCGCGAAGTGGCCGCACTGTTATACGTTCCCTTGCGGGAAGTTTTAGACCCCGCTTCACTCCAACACAAGCTCATCCAAGTGGCCACCGGCCACCAAGCCATGGCCGCTTACTGGCACCTCAACGGCGAAACCGTATGGGGCGCCACCGCATTGATGATCGCTGAACTGCGGGCCGTGCTGGGCGCAACGTTGGAAAGGCCGTAGTTGCTTAACCTCGAAGGATCGTGCAGAACTCCAAGGCCCGATTTGCGCAACGCTTGCTAAAAAGCCTACTTTTACCATTCAAATTCCCTGAAATGCGCCTTTCCCACACCTTCCGCAGTATCCTCGCAACCGGTTTTCTGGCCATGGCCACAGTAGCCAGCGCCGCTCCGGTAGACATCACCCTGGTACCCAACACCAGCGGGCAATTGGATGTGCGCCTGCGGCCCAGCGCGGGATTTGATGGCATGGTAAGCAGCCTCGTCTTCACCATCCGATGGGATGCCGCCACCGATGCGCACCTTGGAACCATTCAGCAGGTGGCCCCGGCCAGCACCTACATCCCTGTTACCCGTAGCGGCAGCGAGCTGGACGATGCCGGCCAGCGCTATCAGATCTTCGTGGGCTTCGGCCTTACCCCCTTGCAGTGGATCCCTACGGACTGGGTCGCGGGACAGGAGTACACCATCGCTACCATCCCCGTTACCGGCACCGCCGAATTCAGCATGGTGAACGACACTTGGACCACCTTGAACAACGCCGACTACTACCTCGCCTTGGGCGGTGTGGATGAAACGGGTGCTATCTACGGCGACTTCACCACCGGCATTTTTGCAGGCGAACTCGTAGACGGCGTGGCCAACATAACGCCCAACCCCACCGAAGGCACCACCCTGTTTACCGTGGAACTGGCCCAAGCGCAAGACCTACGCCTGGAACTGCTGAACGCCGCCGGCCAAGTAGTCCGCAACGAAGAGCACCGCAACGCCACCGGCCTAGTGCGCATCCCGCTCGACCTTACCGACCTCGACAAAGGCGTATACCTGCTGCGCGTACACACCGGCAACACGGTGAACACGTACAGCGTGGTGCGGCGGTGAGAGGTGCGGATGAGCAAGGGACTTGCTTCTTCTCCGTTAATTGCCAGCCGTTAGACGGAAACTTAGGTTGCTGAAATTGGTAATGTATTGAACGGTTTCTGTGTGAAGTCCGAAGACTTCACAAGCAAAGCATGGATACAAGCAAACTTCATAACCCACAAGTCGCCCCGGCTGTCTTTGTTGGAACGCATATTTTGGTGGGCCGGGAAGACTTGCGGGAGATTTGGGGGAGATTGGAAACATTGGTGCAGTATGGGGTCTAAGCTACGAAGCTGGAAAAGCGTTCGGGCCAAGCACTTGGTACGGTAGCGATGATGCAAGTTGGTTCAAATGACAGTTGTACCCAAAGCACTTGGCTACCTGTATTACCGAATGAATTGGTGGAATACGGATGTGATGAAGAACCAAATATTTATCCCCATGTCCAATGTTTTGGGGATATCCGCAATTCAAATTGTAAACATAACTTGTATCGCACATCTAATATTCATTTACCTTAAATCAGATTACGGGAATTATTATAGCACATTCATTCAGTGCATTATTATTGGTATAACTATCCTAATCAACTCCCTTGTCTTTCTTCCGAACAAGAGGTATGAGAAAATCGTTGAGTCCTTTTCTACCATCGATAAGAGTACTCAGCGAGCCTACGACTACGTATTAGTCGCTTATATTATCTGCTCATTGCTCTTAGTGATTTCGACCATTGTTATTGGAAGAAATTACTACATGGCATAGCTCTATCCCCGGCCAGCTCCCGCCCCCCCGCCAGTCTTCCCGGCCCAACAACAAAGTGAGTTCCTGCTGAAAACAGGCCGGGGCGACTGGTGGGCTGCTCAGTCGATCAAGGCAAGATCGATTAAGCAGTCTTCAGACTGCCATGTAAAGCTACCTTCGACGTACCATGCCTCTCCACATCCCCTTCCAGATCACCGAATGGGCGCATGTGCCCACCACCGTTGTAAACGGCACTTCGGGCACGGCCACCATGCGCATCCAACAGCTCGGCGACTTGCGTATCCGGATGGTCGAGTACAGTGCGAATTACCTCGCGGACCACTGGTGCGAACTTGGCCACTTGGTCTTTGTGCTTGAAGGCGAACTCATCAATGAATTGAAAGATGGATCCACCACTGTGATGAAGGCAGGATCCTCCTACGCGGTCTCTGATGGGTTGAGCCAACACCGCTCGCGCACCGTGAATGCAGTAAAGCTGCTGGTGGTGGATGGTGCGTTCTTGAAGTAGAATTCAAGCACGGTACGTCGCTGGAACGCGCCTGACAACCCGCCGTCGTCAGAGCGCTTTGGCGGGGGACCTGACAACTACTCCCCCATAAAGTGGTCCATCACCTTCGGCGTGACACCGCTGCTGCTGAAGCCCCCGTCGTGGAAGAGGTTCTGCATGGTGACGTAGCGGGTCAGGTCGCTGAAGAGGCTGATGCAGTATGCCGCGCAATCTTCGGCGGGGGCGTTGCCCAGCGGGCTCATTTCCTGCGCGAAGCCAAAGAAGCCGCCGAAGCCTTTGATGCCCGCGCCCGCCGTGGTCTTGGTGGGGCTTTGGCTCACGGTGTTCACGCGTACTTTTTTCGACATGCCGAGGTAATAACCCCAGCTGCGCCCGATGCTTTCAAGCAATGCTTTGGCATCGGCCATGTCTCCGTAGCCGGGGAACACGCGTTGTGCGGCGATGTAGCTGAGCGCCACCACGCTGGCATGTTCCGCCAGTGCATTGGTTTTGCTGGCAGCTTGCATCATCCGGTGGAAGCTCATGGCGCTGATGTCCAGGGTCTGATGGTACCAGTCGTA
>Ga0075163_10013332_pt1 | contig 10652 bp, 6 predicted proteins | sample JI1023141ADNA_FD_71478 | JGI IMG/M metagenome (GOLD analysis project Ga0075163, IMG submission 71478) | Wastewater effluent complex algal communities from Wisconsin, to seasonally profile nutrient transformation and Carbon sequestration -... | ecosystem: Engineered > WWTP > Effluent > Algae... | reverse complement strand
CCCCAACCCCAACCCCAACCCCAACCCCAACCCCAAATCGTCGTGGATAGATGATAAATAACAGAAAAAAAACAGTATATGAATTAATTTTATAATAAAAATAAAATAAATCTAAGCTAAGTACTTCTGGAAGCAGGAAAGCAATATGAAAATGCAAGCATATGATTTGATATTTATTATTTATTTATAAAATAGTATAAAAATTATAAAATCTGCACTTGTTGATTTTGGTGCTTTTCTCATTATACATTTATTTTCATCATTGTTTGTGCTTTTGTCAAATACAAATGATGCATAACAATTTTTAATACTTTAACTTTTGGAAAGGCATTTTATATTGTTTTTTACCATGATTTAATTTTTTGCTAAGACTTTGAGTTTTTTCTTATATTTACTGGTTTTTGGCTATGGTTATCAAATTATCCTATTTGCAAAAGCTATAGATTATTTTGAAGAGGAGCTTGCTCTTCATTCTTTTATTTTTCAGACTCAGTTGAATATAATATTACTACTTCTCCCTAAGCTTTATTAGAAGGTATCTGCTAATTTTCTTAAATCATTTCATTTTTATTCTCAAAAGGTGAGTTTATTAAGACTTTTTCTTAGTTTTAAATTCTTTATTATTGTTTTTACTTTAATTAGTTCTATTGCTAATCCTACTTTTCTGGATATTTTTATATTTTTTCTTATTATTCTATCTAATATTGCTTCAAAGTCTCCTAGTCTGCTAGATATACACCTTTATTGTAATCTTTAGAATATGCATAAACAGTAACTTTCATTGGATTTGCTTTGATCTTTTTTTATTCCCAATCGTAACTTTAATCTTTAATAAGCTATAGAATTTGCTAATACACTTAAGTAAGTTTTGTGGTCCTTTAAAACTAGAAATATCTTGGAATTCCTATCCTTTCATCATTACAGCTTCGGTGATGAAATAGAATAGGGCAAATATTTTACTAAATTTTTACTTTAGGAAAGCCTTAAACAATAAGATGCGATCCTTTCTATTTTTGAAGAACTTGTGCTATTTATCCTTTTCCATGAACATGTCCAGTTTCTGAAATGATATCATTAATAACATTTTTATCTTTTGAAAACAAAAATATTCGAATCCCTTCCATATTATGTATTTTTTTAAATTTTTAAACCTCTGAATGCTCAGATATTTTTTGATAAATGTTGACTGATTGATTTTATAATTTACGATCTAGAATAATATGGAAATATTAACTAAAACTGAAATCAGGAAATCGATAGCTAAACTTTATTTAAATTTGATTTATTCTTTGATCAGTTTTAAGATTCGAAAATCCGAATACAATTATATATTCTTTATCAGAATTTTTTATTAGATCTCGAATTGTTTTAGCCCCAGGAATTTACAAATAATTTTTGGCTGCTTTTTTTATTTTTCCTTTTAGGACAATATTATCAGAACTTGAGCAAGATTATTATTATTTTATTTTTTAATTGAATATATATTATCTTAAGTATTCGACGGATTTATTTTGATCAACTTGAATTTAAAACTCATAATTTCCATCTTATGATTTTATTAAAATAGTGATAAAATTTTTTAAGTCATTGTACCAATTTTATGTTGGATTTTTAAATTTTTACGCAAGTTCTTACTAAATTTTTTAAACAATTATAATATTTAATATATTTCTTTGGATAGGAGGACCTTTTATAAAACAATTGTCATTTTATATTATAGTTAATTATTTTTTTTATTAATAAAAATATTTAGTTTGAAATCCAGGCTCATCGTAAATTGCTTTTAATTTTGATAAAAGTTATGAGTTTTTAGAATTTCTATGAATTTACAAAAAATTATTAAATTTCATGCTTATTTAATATTAATGTTAGCCTTACTATCCAAATTTTACTTTGGGGATAGCAAGTTTGATGACATATAAGAAACTTTCTAAATGAGCTAATAATGGGAAAAATACTATTGAAATGGGACAATTAGGTTATCTGATTAGTTATTGAAAATTAATTTTTCGGTGTTGGACATTTATAAGAGTTTAGTATTAAATTTTTTAAAAGCATGTTAAATATATGTATGCTCCTAAACCTTTTTAATTATATGATTTTACCCATTCTTATACTTTTTGATTTTTTAATATCTTTTAAATAAAATTTCCTTGCCAATCATCGATGTTTTTTGGAATCAAACCAAGAAAATCAGCCACACTTCCCTTGATATCTGTTTACCAATCTAGCACTTGAATGTTGTGATAGTAGTTTTTTCTATTACGATTTTATTACCTTTCTTATTGTTTGACTATTTCATGTTGTTAAAGCCAAGTAGGATATATAGATTCACTGAGAAGTAATTTTTATTTCATTTACGATCTTACATACACTAACATATAGGCAGTTGAGCTTGATACGCTTTTTCTATTAAATACTTTGAACTATCTTGCATCAAATTAAACAATATCCATTTAACCTCCAAAATTATAGTCAAAAACTTGTAATTTAGATGCTAAGCTAACTTCTTGATCATTAAATCTATACCATTCATCGTGAACTTTAACATAGGCATAATAATGCCCAGATTCAGCTTTAATGCCTTCATGAACAAGGACAGCATATAGTTAATATAAAGATGGTTGAGATGAGGATACTTGCCACTTAGAAAAATCTATAATATTTGGATATTAAAAATGATGCAATATCTTTTAGTTCACTCCTTTGATATAGTTAAATTAAAATCTTTTCAATTGAATCATAATAATAGGAGGCAATAACAAAAATTTTGCACCTAAAATATTAATAAATTGATACTTTTTTTGGCAATTTGAGGCCCGTATAGCTCAGTTTGATACATATTATCTTCATGTAATATTTGTTCAGCAACATAATCGTCTAGTGACTGCTCCAAGTTATTTGAAAGACTCAACGGGATATTAAAAAAGGGTTCTTAATTTTATGAACTAAAATCAGAATAAAAAATATACGTTACCCACTTTTAGACATTATATTAAATGTAGTAACTTTCCTTAAAAAAGCTAGCTCATACTTAAATGTTTAGGATCAGGGCAAGCTTATTGTAGTTTTCTTTATAAAGCATCATAAAATAAGCAACTAAATTATTGTGCATCTTGTTGAATATTTGTTTCTTTTTTAGACCAACCGAATGATTTTACTAATTGTTACGCAGATACTGGCTTCTGTTAATTATCAAGCTTATAAAAAAGCAATTGAAGAGTTGCTGGAAATTTATTTTCATCTAAAACTGGAGCTTCAAAAACTAAATTTCTAATTATAATAATAGGTACTTAAATTAAGAAATATGAGAAAGCATTTGTAGATATGAATTCATATAACAAGTATTTCCTTGATTTATTAGCCCATTATGATCAGTTATGCATTCTATTTTTCGCTTTATACTTAAAACTACAAATAAATCAGAAATAATATCTTTTGTTTTAATTCTTACAATTTATGTATATCTTTATGTGCTAATTATCTTTGGGCTCTGCTTTATTGTTTTAGAGAAAACTTAACGAGTGCTAATCCAAGAAACCTTACCCCATACTAAAAAAATAGATTATTATCCTTATTATTATGAATCATTTAATTGTTATGACTTATTAGTTTATTTTCCATTGCTATTTTTATTAAGTTTTTATTAAACCATTCTATTCTGATTATGATTTTCTGTTTTTAGCCGAGCTTCTATGATAAGTTATTATAATTAATTATTAGAAAATTTCATATCCAAAATAGTTTCTCCTACACGAGTCCATTATTCTTTTTACATCTTTGGAATTTTAAATAAAGTGGCTGGAATTTGCACTATACTTTTTGTAGTTTCTAATTCGAATGATTTATAAATTATTAACTCATCTCCTTCAGTGATGGGTATATTTTATGGTAAAGCATTGTCACTTTCTTCAATTTGAGTATTCTTTCTATTATTCCGTCGGGTTCTTTTTTCAACAATTGCAGGTTAAACTTTAGTCTTTTTAGATTTAATATTTTTTCCACCATTGTTGTAATCACTACCGCTTTGTGATGACATTTTGAATTGTAATTAATCTAAAATATTATAAATTCCATTTATGAATGCCTCTCGATCTATTTTAAATATTAAATATTAAACAAATCTAAATAAATAAAAATATCAAACAGATTTATTGAAATCTATTGATTGTATGAGTTATCAAATTAATATTTATTTACCTAAATCAATTGATTATTATGATTAGTTATTATTGTTCTTATTTTCGCTTAATCTGAGACTTAATTTTGTTAGACCTTATTCATGAATTTTAAAAAATAAATTAGCTTCACTATATGTTCGATTATGTAAACCATGATCAAAATATTAAGAAAGTTCACTTTTCTTTTTGTAAACTAAAACTTTCGCTATTTTTGATACAAAAAATTCACAAAATAACATAAAACTAACTATACTTGTTGAAATTATTTGAAATATATCTTCATAAATAATCTTTTATAAAATTACTAAAATTTTTAACTGATCATCAGGTAACTTCGTAACCAATATAATATTTCTACCAAGCCAATACAAAGGAACATAAAATCTCATTAAACTTTGAGCTAGATTGTTTAATTTCAGAGAAATTCCACGAGGTTGTTTACAAACTCTTAATAACATCCATTTTGCTATGAAATACAACATCAGCAATGATGGTAATTCAACAATTATTAGAAATTGAAAACACCCTAAATAAAAAAAAGACATCATCAAAGAAGCATGTATGAGCGAATAAAATATTTAAATTGGAAATTACAATGGTTCAAATAGCTAGTTGGCTTATAACTGATTAAGTTGTGAATTGTTTTTTTTTGATTTTTATCTCCATGAACTGTACCATTTTGAAAAGCGAGGGAACGAAAATAAAGTTAGAAATGGTTTAAAAAAATTTCCTACACAAACTATGATAATTGTTAAACTAATAGTATTAAAAATTGATTAGACTGGAGCTGAGTTAATTGTACGATTGTAAAACATGATCAAGAAAGGCGATATTGAAACATTAAAAAACATAAAAAATGTAATTTTTTTAATCAAACTGAGTTTGATACGAGTATTAGATTAATGTGATTCCATTGAGTTTGTGGAAAATTAGAGAAAGTTAATTGTTAAAAAATTAATTAGAAAGATAACTAAAGACCAAAAGAACTGGCCTAACTATCCACTTGAGCTTATATAATCATTATTTTTATTAAAAATTATAACTTATGAGACTAAACCAAATAAGAGCATCCCAGAACAAACAAGAAATGATAAAAATCTTGTAAATTTAATTTAATAATAGTTATTTTCTAAATTCTACCATTTTATGTCATCAGGAGATGGAGCAGGAATGATACTTACATGCTGTCCATTTATTGCATTATTTGAATAACATGTACAAATTTTATAAAATATTTTATTTAAAATATTATAATGGTGTTTATGGAATGCTTTTCTTTTTTAGTTTATAGATTAGAATACAACGAAAGCAATTGGTAGTTTTTTCTTTTTATTTTTAATTCCACTTAATATAAATTATAAATGTTTTTTTGTTCTTTATAATTTTTATTAAACATTTTTAATTTTCTAATCTTCATCATGTTAAATACTAGATTGAAAATATCTTAAAGTTTTCTTAAGTTTTGCAATTTTTATCATGTATTTATGATATTCTCGTACTCTATAAGCGAAAACTACCTCTTAAACATGAAATTATCTAAGCATAGTTTTTATATCTCTCTAAGTACAATCAGTTGGCAAATTTGTTAACTAAACTGATCTTTTTTAAATTGATAAATTAAAAGTCTGGTATCTATATTTCTTTGTTTTAAGATGAATTTTTACAATTAAAATGACAAGAGAATAGAGAAGGATTTATACCATCATATCAAAGTTACTCGGATTCATAAAGCCAAGCAGAACATTTAATTTTAAACCCCATAAATCTTATACAATAAAATTTACATTTTAACAATCAGAACAATAGAAAAGAATTTAACCAGCTTTCGTAAACAATATAAAAATGCAAAGCAGTATCATCAATGTTATAAAATTGAAAAATAATGGAACTTCTTCACCAATTCGGCGAAGAGATGTTACATATTCACACATAGGGACAAGATTTTTTCCAATAAATTGATTACAACATCCACATTTATTATTTAAGTTTGCAAGTTCACTATCTGGCACTTGTTTATAAAGCTTACAACTTTTTGCATGTAATTAAGCTAAATCAAAGTTAGGTGGTATTTTATATTTTTAATATTTCATCAACGAGAAGTTCTTTTTCAATTATTATAAACTACCATTTTTAGTTATTTTCAATTACTTTTGTTATTATTTTATATTAAATATTTTATATGATTGCTGAATACACAACATTCGAGCAGTTCTATCCCTTTTATCTATCTCAACACGCCAACAAAATTAATAGAAGACTTCATATTATCGGGACTTTATTAGCTATAATTTTATTGATACGAGCTATCTTTTCAGGGAGTATTGGAAATTTTTTAATAGTCCCAATCGTAGGTTATGGATTTGCATGGGTTGGCCATTTTATGTTTGAAAAAAACAAGCCTGCAACATTTAAATATCCATTATTCAGTCTTCGAGGAGATTTTAGGATGCTTCAATAAACATTGACAGGATAAAGAAAATTTTGAATAGGAAAGAAAAACAACTAAAAATTGATCTTATATCGTGTTTATTATCTATAATTCATATATTAATAAAAATACTTGATATGAATACATAATCATGAGCAAGATGGACCATTAGGGTACATATTATTTGCACATTGATCGCAACTTAAGTTATTATAGTTGAAGCTTGTACAATTCGGATCTATTGCTTGACATAAATAATTAGATAAGTAAAATCCTAGTCTACATCTAGAACAATATGAATTTTCATATCTAACGCAATTTTGGTCATATAATGCTGGATATACGCAGATATTATCTTGGAAAAAATACCCTGATACACAACCTGTGCAGTCTCCAGTTTGTTTGTTATAACCTGCACACAGAATTGATACTTGAACGCAAACTTTATCTTTATTTAAATAAGAACCGTCAACACATTCTATACATTATCCAGTTGGTCCAACATTTAAACAATTAGGAATTTGAATAACTTGAGCTGGAACGCATTAAGTGCCACTTATAGTGTATCCAACATAACAAGTAGTGCATGCTCCATTAGTTGTATCACTTGTTTTACACATTGAGTTTAATTGTACACATAATCCTTGCCCCTGATTAAAATAAAATCCACTTGAACATTGAGTGCAAATTCCATTAGTTAGTTGAATACAATATGGATCATTACTATTTGGATTCTGTGATGCCTTTTCTTCAACGCAATTTGCATCTCCAGTAAGTGAATAACCTGGCCAACAAGATGTACATCCTCCATTATTCATGTCTACTTGTTTACATAATGGGTTTTGATTTGTGCACTTACCCCTTACTGGTATGTAACCTTGATAACAACTCACACATTGATTTTGTCCATCGAATTTTTTGCAATTAGTGTCTTGATTTTGATTTATAGCGCAATTGCCATTATTTGAAATAACATAACCATTATAACAAGTTAAACAGTATCCATTATTTGTATCAAATGTTTTACATAGAGGACTGGCTTGTTTACATTTACCATCAGGTCCAAAGAAAAATCCATTTACACATTATCGGCATGTTGAACTTTGGAAACTCTTACAATTTGGATCACTTGACACGCCAGCAACACAAAGGGCAATATTATCTTGAGTTAGTCCATATCCAGGATAACAAGCAGTGCACGCACCATTAAATTGATTATATTATCTGCAAAGAGGGTTAGCAGCACTACATTTTCCATTGCTATTAATGTAGTATCTATTTGAGCACAATTTGCATCCGCCATCAGATTTAAATTCCTTACAATTTGAATCTTTGAAGAATACTTAACAATTTCCATTATTTGGATTAACATTATATCCATTATAACAACTTGTGCAAGTACCAGTTTGTAAATTAGAAGTTTTACATAATGGATTTAATCTTTTACATATTTTATTATTTTGGTTGTAATAAAATCCTTGATAACATTCAGAACATTGTTGACCCTGGAATGTTTTACAATTTGCATCTTGTGATTGAGAAATTATACATTTTCCTGATTAAACTTTATAGCCTGGATAGCATGAAGTGCATTATCCTGCCGAATTTGATTATCTACATAATGGATTCACTGGAATACAACGACCATCTGGTCCAACATAATATCTATTAGAGCATTTCACACATTTATTACCATTATATTAACGGCAATTTAAATCAGATTTTTGACCAGAATTAGTGCTAGTTGTAGTAACAGTTCCTTGAATGCTTGGTTGATTTGCTGGCCCAAAGTTTTTATTTCCTCCTTGTGTTGAAATTTGGGATGATGTTGTTTGACTATCAAGTGTGGGAGCTGGTCCATTAAATTGAATCGCTGTGGCACATGATCCATCAGATTGAAGTTTAAGATTAGAAATACAAGAAGTACACCATCCATTACTTAGGTTATATGTATTACAAGTTGGTGAAACAGGTATACATAAAAATGCTGCTGAAGTATAGAATCCACTAGCACATGTAATACACTTATTGGTATTTTGATCAACATTTTGACAGTTTGTAGGTAAAATTTTACATATCTTTTAATTAGTTAGATAAAATCCAGTTTTACATTCCAAGCAACTGGAAATTGCTTGGGTTTTGCAATTAGGATCATTTAATTTACATATTTTCTATGAATTACTAAATACGAAGTTTGGTTTGCAATTTGAGCAGCTATCATCGTTATTTTTTTATATACAATTGATATCAATACATTTACCATTATCTAAAGTAAATCCTTGAATTGAACAACTAGTACATTTTCCGTTTTGCAAATTATAATCTTTACAAGTACTAGAAACCTTTGAACATTTTTTATCATCTGGGAAATATCTTTCAGCACAAATCAAACATTTACTATTATTTTTAGGATCAATAGTTTGGCAATTTTATATAACTATTTTTTTACTGCAGGGAGCACCATTAGAAACTATTTCGTAGTCTTTTATACACTATAAGCAACTTCCTGTTTGTGGATTTGCAGCCGAGCAGAATGGAGGCAATTGCTTACATGAACCTACTGCATTTATATAGAAATTTTATTTACATTTTTGACATATATCGTCTTTTGAATTAACACAATTTTTATCAACACATCTTCCATATTCGAGACTTAAATCGTTTCTACAAGCAAAACATTAGCCTGTTTGAACATTATGACCATCACATAAGGGAGACACCAACTAGCAAACATTATTCTTTGGGAACCATCCATAAACACACACTGTACAACCTTGACCAATTGGATCAGGAACTTAACAATTTTAAATATGTGCGGGTAAAAGTTCATTCTGATGATCGTTATTAGGTGGAAAGCCATTATTTGAACTGGATGTAGTTAAGGTAGTGGTTGTAGTTGTAGAAGTGGCAATGGAACTGGTACTTGAGGTACCGCTATATCCAAATGAATCCCCACCAGATGATGAAGGCTGTGCTCCGTTCATTTATTTATTAAGTAAGCATTTTCCATCAACTCCATTAAATCCTGATTTGCAAAATTGGCATTTATCATTATTATCTTGAACATAACATCTATTATTCTTCGTTTTTTATTAAAAGCATTGATATCCTGATTGAAAATATCCTTGTTTGCATTTGGTACAAATACCATCAGATGGTCTAACTTCAGTGCATCCTGCAGTACTATCTTTGCAAATTTTTCCAGATAAAGTGAAGCCATCCTTACATTTATTACATTTCCCTCCCGAAAAACTATCACAATTAATAATTCCAATGCATATGGTTCCATTTAAAGTTAGTCCAAATCCGCATTCAAAACATTAATTAGGACTTCCTTCATTAACACATCCAGTAAAAATTTTAATGCATTTGCCATCAACTAACGAATATGTTGGTTGACATCTAAAGCATTAATCGGTAGGCCCATATATTATACATTTATCAATAGTATTGGCATGACAGCCGCCAAAAACATTTACCTAATAATCGCCAGAACAACTAAAGCAAATATTTCCTCCTTCATCGCAATCTTCACAATTTTCAGGGCAAACAGACAATGTGAGGGCTGTTAATACCAAGAAAATAAACAAAATTGATTTGGTGTAGTTCATTCTATTTATTAATTATAAATTCCATAGCACCGACGCCTATATTTATATTTCTATAACATTTTACTGGATATTTCAATAGTTAATCACATTATATACATTCCAAGCTCAAATATGTAGTATTTAAGTAAGATAAGGCTTAATAAATATTGTTCTAATAAGTAACTGGAAATACTATCAGCTTAACAAACTGTAATTTAATTTAAAATACTCTTATATATAAATCATGTAAATCTTTAATTTACTGAAGTTTTTAACTATAAAAGATAGACCAAATTATGTATCAATCAGAAAAAAATCATAAAAAAATACATTTTCTTTTTATCAAAGCAAATAATAAAATTAAATATTTATATTTATTTATATTATGGTCTATTTTTCATAAATAGAAAAAATTTATTATATTACTTAAATTAAAATTAAATTGATTTACAT